>WNGL01007347.1_pt1 | contig 14097 bp, 16 predicted proteins | sample 5400591 | NCBI WGS metagenome assembly WNGL01 (sample SAMN13153377, study PRJNA577476) | soil metagenome | isolation source: 80 cm soil or saprolite under Garry oak tree replicate 1 | place: USA:California | collected 2016-06-15
GGACATGCTCATCAAGCTCCGCCGGGTCCTGATCGCCGCCCGGATTTCCAGCACTCGCCCAGCTCAGCCCGCACCCGAACAAATCCACGCGGTCCTCGCGGCCTGGGACGCAGCCGCCGCATAACTACGAAACTTCAGCGAATATGCACTGACCGGAAATCATCCGGCTACGCAGACCTCCCTACCGGTCGGTTTCATGACGCACTGTTTCAGGCGCTGATGTCGGCGAGGTAGCGCCGCCTTGCCGGGGTCCAGGAACCACTCGGCGAAGTCCGGCGGGTTGTCGAAGCCGTTGACGAACCGCGACGCGATAGCCGGGTACTGCTGGGCGGCGCCGAGCAGCTCCAGGACGTGCGCGGCGGCGGTGCCAGCAAGGCGTTGGTCCACGCGGTCACGTGCTGTGCGTAGGACCAGTACCGGTCGAAGGTCCGCTGCATCCAGGCCGCGTCGAATGGTTCCCCGCCCCGGGCCAGGATCGCGTCGAGGTAGGACACCGCGCACCTGGCGGCGTTGTTCGAGCCCTGGCCGGTGATGGGATCGTTGAGCACACGGCGTCCGCGACACCCAGGACGGCCCGGCCCGGCGCCGCCGTGGCCACCGGCCTGCGGACGGTGGGTGCGAACCGGCCGGTCAGGATGCCGTTGTCGTCGGTGAGCCTGGCGTCGCGGGCCTGTTCGGCCTCCCAGGGCAGGAACTTCCCGAGGATCTCCTTGCTGCGCGTGAGGTGCCCGGCCGGTGTCGTCACGCCGGCCCAGCAGTCCATCGGCCCGCCCGGCCCGCCCTCGAACACGATGATCTCGCACGGCCTGGCCGGCACCGACAATCAAGATTGTGCGCATGCGAACCTCCCGCTGCGACGGATGGTTGCCTGGATTGCCGCCTATCCCGGCAGCGCGGGGATGCTCACTTCCCGTAGGGGTCCTGCCTTCCGGGCCGCCCGTCATTGACCCGGAGCGCACCACCGTTCGCCGCTGGGGCATAACCGCCGGGACCGGCGGCGGCTCAGCGTGGGATCGGGTCGGCGAGCAGCCGGTATCGTGCGGGCGGCAGGCCGTACGCGGCCTTGAAGACCCGGTTGAAGTGCGCGGTGTTGGGCAGCCCCCACCGCGCGCCGATCGCGCCGGCCGGCCGGGCCCGCTGCGACGGGTCGAGCAGGTCGCGGCGGCACCGGTCGAGGCGTCGCCGGCGGATCCAGCCGGCCACGGTGACCTCCTGGGTGCCGAACAGCAGGTGCAGGTATCGCAGCGAGATGTGGTGCGCGGCGGCGACCTTCGCCGGCGACAGCTGCGGGTCGTGGAGGTGCCGGTCGATGAATGCGTAGATCCGCCGCAGCAGGGCCGCCTGCCGCGTCTCCTGCGGCAGGTCACGTGCCCGGTCAAGGCGGGACGCCAGCGCGACGGCCAGCAGGTCCGTCACGGCGATGCCGAGCTGCGCCGCCTCGGCGGCCTGGTAGTCCGCCATGTGCCGGGAGAGCTGGCGGATCAGCGTGGACGCCAGGGCGCCCGTGCCGTGGTCGCCGGGGATGTGCACCGGCAGGTGCGGCAGTACCTCGGCCGGGCGCAGCGGCAGCGTCGCCCGCGGGACCAGCACCGTCACGTGCTCGGCGGCAGAGCGGGTGTATCTGGCTGGCCGGGCCGGATCGACCACGACGAGGTCGCCGGGACGTAGCTGGCTGATGCGGCCCGCCTGCTCCACGCTGAGCCTGCCGCGCACGAGCACCTCGACCTGGTGCCAGCCGGCATCGGCCGGGCCGGCCTGCCGGGCGGTGCGGACGCACTGGCCCGCAGGCGATGTCATCTCGGTCACGCGCAGCGGACCGATCTCGGCTGCTCCGGCGTTCATGCTTGGCTGTGAACCCATCGTGTCGGGAGCCTGGCCGGATCTAGGGCTGGGGTGGCGGGGCCAGGATGGTGATATGGTGCCGGGCGGTCGCCTCGGCCAGGGCATCCTGGTCCGGCGGTCCCGCGGCGGGCGGGGGCAGGGTGAGCGCCTGGGCCGGCTCGCCGACCTCGGCGGCGAACTGCTCGAAGCCGGCCGGGATGTGCAGGGTGAGGAACCGCGCGGTGGCGGAGGTGACGACGTAGGCGTGGCGGAGGCGCCTGGGCAGCAGCGCGACGGTGCCGGGCCCCGCAGCGTAGTCCTCCTCGCCCACGATCACCCGCAGGTCGCCGTCGAGCACGAAGATGGTCTCGTCTTCGCGGTCGTGGACGTGCACCGGGCTGCCGTTGCCGCGCCGGTTGAGGTTGTCGGTCAGGGAGAAGGCGCCCGCGGTCTGCTCGCCGCTGAGGCGCACCTGGGACAGGGCGCCCAGGAACCAGATGGCCGCCTGGGCGTCCGGGCTGGAGATCACGCTGCGGGTCACGGGGGTGACGAGGCCGGTCATGGCCGGGCTCCTTTCCGGGGCTGGCGGGCCCTGGCTGGGCGCCGCGCCTGGGTTCAGCCAACCGTCCCGGATCAATAATGTCCAAGGCCGATCTGGTAATGATTGATAACCTACTCGCATGGATGTCGATACGCGGCTGTGGCGGTCGTTCACCACGGTGGCCGAGGAACTGCACTACGGCCGCGCCGCGGAACGCCTGCACATCACCCAGCCCGCGCTGTCACGGCAGATCCGCGACCTGGAACGGGCGTTCGGCGTCACCCTGTTCGACCGGACCAGTCGGCGGGTCGTCCTGAGCCAGGCCGGCCGGGCCGTGCTCGGCCAGGCGCGGCGGGCCCTGACCGAGGCCGACCGCGCGGTCAGGCTGGCCAGGCTCGCCGCGCAGGGCGACTGGGGAGAACTGGCCATCTCGGTTCTGCCCGCGGTCGCGCTGGGCCTGATGCCCGCGATCATCCGGGCCTACCGGGACGCCCACCGGTCGATCGAGGTCACAATCAGCGAGAGCTTCGATGACGAGCAGCTCACCGCGCTGGCCGCCGGGCGGATCGACGCCGGTTTCCTGCGCGCGGCCGCGGCGCCGCCAGGGATACGGCTGGAGACCCTGCTCACCGAGCCGCTCCTGGCCGCGCTGCCCGCCGATCACCGGCTGGCCCGCCACGACCGGATCGCCCTGTCCGAACTGGCCGCCGAGCCCTTCGTGTTCTTCCCCCGCCACCGCTCGGTGCTCGCCTATGACGAGTTCATCGCCTCCTGCCGCGCGGCCGGCTTCAGCCCCGCCATCGTGCAGGAGGCCAGCGGCATCTCGGCCCTGGGGCTGGTTGCTGCGGGCTTGGGCGTGACCGTGGTGGCAGCCTCCTACCAGGCGCTATCCCTGGACGGCGTCCGGTTCGTCCCCATCGCGGGTCATCAGCTCACGCTCCAGGTCGCCTGGGCGGCCGCTAACACCAGCACTGCCCTGCCGGCCTTCCTGGACACCGCCCGCCAGATCGCGCGCCAGACCATCCCGGCCCTCGCCGCCGACCCGCAGGCCGGCCAGCCCTGAGCATCAGGCGCCATCCATCGTCCATATCGATCGATGCCACGGACCCGCAGGCGTTCCGTCCCCAGTCGTCTCAGAGCCTGTCTGGGCGTTCTGTGTCCTGGATCCGCTGTGGCACAGGCGGTACTCGTGTGGGGGGAGGCCGTAGGTGGCGCGGAACAGGCGGCTGAAGTGGATCGCGCTGCGGAAGCCCCAGCGTGCCGCGATCTCGGCGACCGGGCAGGCGGCTTGCGCCGGGTCGAGCAGATCCCGCCGGCAGCGCTCCAGCCGCCGCGCGCGGATCCATCCGGCGACCGTGTGGCGCTGTTCCTGGAACAGCTTGTGCAGCAGGCGCAGGGAGATGTGATGGGCGGCGGCGATCGCCGCGGGTGACAGCTCAGGGTCGCCCAGGTGCTCCTGGATGAAGGCGTGGATACGCATCTGCAGCTCCCGCCGCCGGGTTTCCGGCGATACCCAGCGGTCGCCGCCCAGCTCGCGGGCCAGCCTAGCCGCCAGCACGTCCAGCGCGGCCATGGACAGGCGCGCGGCCTCGGCCGGGGTGTAGTGATCCATCCCGGTGGCCAGCTGCACCAGCAACCGCGACGTCAGCTCCCCGATCCCCGGGCCCGCAGGCATGGTCACGGCGGTGAGCTGGTTGACCGTGCCGGGCGGTAGCGGTAGCAGCGTGCGCGGGAAGTTGACGATCAGCCCTCGCACGGAACTGGCGCCGCCGGCGGGTTCGAGATCGATGGTGTAGGGATGGCTGTTGTCATAGAGGGTGAAGGCGGCCGGCGGGAGGCGGGCCTGCCGGCCGGATTGGCCGGCGATGCCGCGCCCGTGGAGCACCATCCCCACCGAGAGCCGCTCCGGGTCCGACCGGCGGATAAGTGCGGGGGTGCGCCGGACCAGGTAGGGCGTCGCGGTGAACAGGCTGACTCGCGCGGCGCCTAGGTCGCTGTAGCGCAGCGCGAACCGGAACCCGGCCCGATTGTCGGACCGGACCTCCACGGGTGCCATCCGGACCTGGGACGCTATCTCGCGCCAGTAGTCGAACCGCTCGCTCGCGGGAAGATGATCGTTGCGGATCAGCATGCTCATCGTGAGCCCTCGCCGAGGATGCTGGCGACGTATTTCACTAGGCACCTACAGGTTAGCGCGCCAGGCAGCGGCCCGCGGGGGCCGTGCGCTCGTGGTTCACCGTCGTGCGTCCCCCGATAGTGACATCGCCGCATGGCGCCGCGAGATTGGCCTATGTCCTGTGAGCCGGGGCCGTCCGCGCGAGCCCGGCGGCACACCTGGCCACTCACCGGCCCGGCATAGTCGTGAGAGGAATCGCCATGTACCTGACGCAGGCGCTGCACCGCGCTGCGCAGCAGACGCCCGACGCGCCCGCCACCACCTTCGGCGACCGGGTCCGCACCTGGCGCCAGCACGCCGGCCGGGTGGCCCGGCTGGCAGGCGCGCTGCGCGGTCTGGGCCTGCGCGAGGGCGGCCGCGTCGCTATCCTGGCGCGCAATTCGGACCGGTACGCTGAGCTGCTGCTGGCCGTGCCGTGGGCAGGCGGGGTGTTCGCCCCCGTCAACGTCCGGTGGAGCCCCGCCGAGATCATCTACTCGCTGCGGGACTGCGGGGCCACTATCTTGTGTGCCGACGACGCCTTCGCCGGGCAGGTGCCCGCCCTGGCCGACGGCTACCCGGACCTCAAGACCGTCATCTACCTGGGCGAAGGGCCGCCGCCGGAGGGCATGCTGGGCCATGAGGCCCTGGTCGAGGGGGGACAGCCGGCCGAGGACGCGCGCCGCGGCGGCGACGCTCTCGCCGGGATCTTCTACACCAGCGGCACCACCGGGGTACCCAAAGGAGCGATGGTCAGCCACGCCAACCTGCTCACAATGGCCCTGGGCCAGCAGGTGACCGTTCCGGCCGCCCATCCGGGCGGCCGTGCGCTGGTGGCCCTGCCGATGTTCCACATCGGCGCCTTCACCCTCTGGCTGCCGCAGCTGCTGGTCGGCGGCACACAGGTCATCGTGCCAGCCTTCGAGCCGGTTGCGGCGCTGGAGACAATCGCCCGGCACCGGGTCACCACCGCGCTGCTTGTCCCCACGATGCTGCAGACGCTCGTCGACCACCCGGCCCGGCCCGGGTTCGACCTGTCGAGCGTCCGGGCGTTCCTCTACGGGGCCTCGCCGATCAGCGAGGCGGTGCTGGAGCGGGCGATGCGCGCCTTCCCGCTGGCCGCGTTCACCCAGCTGTACGGCATGACCGAGACCGCGGGGACGACGACGATGCTCGGGCCGGACGAGCACCGGTCCGGCCGGAACCTGCGCGCTGCGGGCCGGGCAGCTGCGCATGCCGAGGTACGGATCGTGGACAAGCAGGACAGCGTCCTGCCACGCGGCGCGGTCGGCGAGGTGGCCTGCAGGGGCGGCCATGTCATATCCGGCTACTGGAACAGGCCCCGGGAGACAGCCGAGGCCCTGCGCGGCGGCTGGCTGCACACCGGCGACGCCGGCTACATGGACGATGACGGCTACGTCTACCTCGTCGACCGCGTCAAGGACATGATCGTCAGCGGCGGGGAGAACGTGTACTCGGCCGAGGTGGAAAACGCCATCGCCTCCCACCCCGCGGTGGCCGCGTGCGCTGTCATCGCCGTTCCCGACCCGGCCTGGGGCGAACGGGTCCACGCCGTCGTCGTGCTCCGGCCAGGGTGCACGGCCGGAGCCGAGGACATCCGCGCGCACTGCAAGACCCTGATCGCCGCCTACAAGGCGCCACGGAGCTGCGAATTCACCGACCGCCTGCCCCTGTCCGCGGCCGGCAAGGTCCTCAAACGCGAGCTGCGCAGGCCGCACTGGGCCACCACCGACCGCGGCGTCCACTAGCCGATCACCTCCCTGGGCACAGGGCCGCGCGGCCACGCAAATAACAAGACGGCATACCGCTGTCGGCGCCTCGCTGGCGCACCGCCGTCCCGGAGCTGAGCAACGACTTCTACCCGCGGCCGCGCGCAAGAATGGGGGCCCGGATTCCAGCTCACCCTCGAGGATGTTCCGGGGATGCGCTGCGTCGGCACCGGGGACTGGGCCGGGCTCGGCAACTGCTACTTCTGGATCGTCCGCGCGGCGGGCCGAACGCACCACTATGCGAACCACGATCTTGCAGTCGCTGGTGACCCTCTGCCGGTACGTCTGCGCAAGGCACGGGTAGGGGCCGGCTCGCTGGCTGCGGCCCAGTCGGCCCCGGTCAGCGGGCCGCGGTGACCATGATCTCGATGAGGAGGCCGGGGTGCACCAGCCGCGCCTGCACGCAGACGCGCACCGGCGGGTTGACCGGATCGACCCATTCGTTCCACACCTCGTTGTGCTCAACGAACGTGGCCATGTCCGCCAGCCAGACCTGGGCGGTGAGCAGTCGGGACTTGTCCGTTCCCGCCGCCTTGAGGTGATCGTCGATCCGCTGCAGAACCTGCGCGGTCTGGGAGCGGATGTCGCCTGCGGGGTCAGCGATGACGCCGCTGAGGTACACCGTGTCGCCCTGGATGACGGTCGTGCTGATGATCGGCGCGACCCGCAAGTACGGCTGCGCGATGGCCGGGCTGGTAATCCCGCTGCGGGAGATCTGCACTGCTCTCTCCATACTGTAGGTAACAAACATTCTCTTGGTATGTACCGTACTCTCAGGCGCATGTCAGTGTCTAGGCGGGATGAGTACACCGAGACGACGCGGCGGGCCCTGCTCGACTCGGCCGCGGAGGCGTTCTCGCGCAAGGGCTACGCAGCGGCGTCGCTGGACGAGATCGCCCGCGCCGCGCGGCTCACCAAGGGCGCCGTGTACCACCACTTCGGCGGCAAGCAGGACCTGTTCCGGGCCGTCTACGACGAGGTCCATGCGGAATTCGCGACCGCGCTGCGGCGCGCCGCCGAGGAGGTGCCCGATCCTTGGGAGGGCTTTCTGGCCGGCATCCGGGTCTTCCTCGATGCGTGCCTGACCACGCGCTTCCGGAGGATCGCGCTGGATGAGGCTCCGGCAGCGCTCGGTTGGCACACCTGGCGGGAGATCGAGGCACAGCGGGCAAAGACGCTCAGCGAGCCCCTGTCCGAGCTGATGCGGGCACGGATCCTGAAGCCAGAACCGGCCGTCCTGCTCGCCCGCGTCGTGCAGGGGATGGTCGGCGAAGCAGGCCGCGCGGTCGCCGAGGCGCCCGACCCGGGCACCGCCCGCCGCGACGCGGAGGCATTGCTGATGGGCCTGCTGGCCGGGCTGCACACGAGCCCATAGCGGCCGTCATGCCGGACAGCGCATGCGGCTGGAAATATGGGTGTCAGCCTGCCCGTTTATTTTCCGTCAGCAGGGGCTCAGGCCAGGCCGTCCGCTGCTGCGGAGTCCTCTAGCTTGACCTCATCACGCAGCACGCTGAAAAGCACCTGGTCGTGCCACCGCCCTTGGCGGAACGTGGTGCCGCGCAGGATGCCCTCGCGAGTGAACCCGGCCTTCTCCAGTGCCCGCTGCTCCGCCACGTTGGTGATCTCGGTGGTGGCCTCGATGCGGTTGACCTGTGTGTGGGCAAACAAGTAGCGGACCAGCAGTCGCTGTGCCTCAGAACCGTAGCCGCGTCCCCGGAACTCCGGCGCCAGCCCGATACCGAGGGCCCAATTGCTGGCAGTCGGCCCGGTCTGAACTCGGCGCCAGGAAACAGTGCCGACCCGATCGGTGCCGTGCACCACGACCAGCGTCCCACCGTTATCGCCGAGCAACCCCGACTCGGCCCATCGCCGCCGCTCCCACTGGGGATCGCTCCAGCCATGCCACTCGTGCGGGCCCGTAGCGGTCGGGTCATTTCTCAGGCTGGCGAGCCAGGACAGATCGTCTTCGACCACCGGCCGGAGGGTCACGTGGCCATCCATGGAAGCGAGCCTACAGCTGACAGCGCCATCATCGATCCTGACGGCAACGGTCCGCCAAGAACTGGTTAGGGCGGTTTGTCTCCGTACATGCCACATCAGCCGAGATCGGACAGCTGCGGCTGAGTGGGCCAGAGTCAGCCCTGTGACCTGGCCAGCACCTCGTCGGCTAGCTCGGCCGGGGTGAGCCTGTCCGAGCGCAGCATGAGCGTCCCGGCCGGCTGGCGGGCAGCGGCAGCGGCCATCTCATCCACGCCGGTCATGCCGAACTCGCTAGCTGCCTGGTCCCACTGCCTGCCGGGATGAGTCACGCGGGCATTGAGCCGCTCCCGGAGGACGTCGGCGTCCGCCTCAAGGAAGACGTGCAGGACCTCCTCGCCCGCGTCGGCCAGGCCACCGAGGATCTCGGCCCGGTAGGCGTCGCGGATCAGCGACATCGGGACGATGAGCGTATCCGCGTGGTGCCTGCGCAGCGACAGCGCGGTCGCGACGGCCAGTTCCCGCCAGCTCGGCAGGTGCTGGAAATCGCCGTTCGGCCGCATCCACTTCCACAGCATGAGGCCGACGTCCTCCGGGTTATATAGGACCGCGTCCGGAAGCCGCCGGTGCAACTCCTCCGCCAGGGCCGTCTTGCCCGCCCCGAACGCCCCGTTAATCCAGATGATCACCGGCCCTAAGCTAGCTGGGAAGTCCCTGTTCCGTCCGGCATGTCGTCTCGAGGGCCGATGAGATCCGGGCGCGCGTAATGTCATCACCCGTCTCAGCGTGCCACTGCCGCTGCCCGGGTAGTTACTGCCGTTCCTCGGGCCGCTGGGTTCAATCCCCGATCCTCCGCCACTAAGCTGGTCCCGGCGTCCGGCCGTGCTGTGCGTCCCATCGGGCGATATTGCTCTTTGCTAGTGCATTTCCCTAGACTGAGCGTGGCTCAGCGGCCGGACTAGGAGGACGCATGCCAGTCGACTGGGTTGTCGTTGGCCTGGATAACGGCGGGACCACCAACAACGGGACCATCCTCGACTCCGGCGGCCGGTTCCTGCTCGACCGGATGGCGGAGGTGCCCAGCGAGGTCAGGGAAGGGCCGGACAAGGCCATCCATGCCCTGGTCCTCTCCGTGGAGCAGGTACTCGGGCTCACCGGCGTGCCGATCACGGCGGTCCGAGCGGTGGGCCTGGACACGCCGGGCCCGGCGAGCGGGGACGGCGTCATCTCGTCCAAGGGCGCGACCAACTTCGGCCATGCCGGCTGGCGCGGCTTCGACATCCGCGATGCCCTAGCCGAACGGCTCGGGCTCCCGGTCATCTACAACAATGACGGGAACGCGGCCGCGCTGTACGCGCACAACGTGCGGTTCGGGGCGGAGTCCGGGCTGCGCAGCTCGGTGGCCGCGATCGTCGGCACCGGGCTCGGCGGCGGCATCATCCAGACCGGGCAGGTCGTCAAGGGCGCGGCCGGTATGGCAGGGGAACTCGGCCACGTCCCGATCCCGCTCGACGGGCTGCTCGGCGACGGCCAGCCGATGCCTGCGTGCAACTGCGGCCAGTCCGGTGACGCGGAGAGCGTGGCCTCGCTCACCGGCATCCAGAACAACCTGCTGCCGTACTGGCTCACCAGGTACGAGGGCCACCCGCTCGGCGAGATGCCGATCGGGGTGGCGGCCAAGCAGGTCCGGACGTACGGCGAAGACGGCGACGAGATGGCGCTGGCGATCTTCCGGCAGCAGGCGATGGCGCTCGGGCGGCTGTTCACCATCGCGGCGAACTTCCTCGATCCCGACGCGTATTTCCTCGGCGGCGGCGTGGTCGAGGCTGCGCCGCACTTCCGCGACTGGTTCTTCGCCGAGGTGCGGGCGTACACCGTGCTGCGCGAGGAACAGGCCAGGGTCGCGGAGATCTCCCTGGTGCCTGACCTGGACATGGCCGGCGCCCGGGGGTCGGCCTACGCCGCCCGCGACTGGTTCACCGGCCAGGGCCACCGGGTCAAGCCCGCCACGGTGTTATCCCCGGTCGTTATGCCGGGGTCGTGCTGCTGACTACCTGAGCGAGCACGCCCTAGTCGGGGCTATCCTCCTTGTCCTTGAAGATCAGCCCGCACACCTCGAGGTAGAGCTGCTCCGGGTAAGGCAGGTAGTCGACATTGGTCAGGGCCTGGTCCTGCCCCGCCGACTCCAGGATGAACTCGCCATAGCCGAGGAGCCGGCCCAAGGCGGAACGCTGGAAGGTCATGTCCGTCACCTTGGCGAGCGGCATCATGTTCACCTTGCGGGTCACGATCCCGTTCGCGAGCAGGAACCGCTGCGAGGTGACGACGAAGTAGGTCACGACCCATTCCCAGACCTTGATCGCCAGGCGGAGGAGGACGAGCCCCCACAGGACCCAGATCACCAGGATGGCGGTGCCGTTGCCGTTCGCGATGGAGTTGCTCAGCCAGCCCGCGATGGCCAGCCCGATGAGGACCTCGAAGATGGGCCTGATCAGGATGGCCGGGTGCTGGTGGACGGTGATGACCTGGCGCTCGTGCGGAAGAAGGTACCTGTTTACCGAGGCAGGCACCGTGTCAGTGTTCGGAACCAGCCTCATCCCAGCGCCTGGCCTAAATCGACGCGAAGAACTGTGTAATCCCGCTTGCCGCCGAGGACAGGAAGGTCCCGATGTTATGAACCACATGCGCAGCGCTCGCAGGGGCTTCGATCACCCACCAGATGACCAGGGCGAGCGCGAGCCATCCGGCGATGGATTTTGCATTCAACGTCGCCTCCCAGGGCGCCCAGACTGCCTACCTGCCAGAGGAGCTATGTTAACTTGCACTAATTTACCGCCAACGGCTTACGCGGTGAAGCCGTCATGTCGGCATGAGTATGCCCCCGTGCACCTCTCAGTATGCCCGATCGGCGAAAGCAGTGCGTCACCGGATGTACGAGTCGCGCCGGCATCGGGTCCTGAACCGGCTGTCCGCGGCCTTGATCGGCGATTTTGCCTTCGGGAGGGTCAGTCATCTGACAGCATTCCCTCCGTGCGGAGCATGCTGGTGAGATGTTGGTGACAGACGTGGGTGAGACGGACTTCGCGGTCATCGTCTACCGGGAAGAGGACCAGTGGGAGGCCGACGTCCTGCCGTCGGCGGTGACCGCTGACCTGGACGACTTCGTCCAGGCCCTGCGCAGGCAGCCGAGCATGGGCGGCACCATCGGCTTCGTCGGCGTCGACGACTTCTTCTTCGTGGCGGTCCGGGTCCTCGGCGATGACGTGTCGATGTTCCTCTCCGACCTCACCGCGGCGGTGGACTACCCGCTGGCCCGTCAGGTACTCGAGGCCCTGGACATTCCGGTGCCCGCGGACGGCGAGGAACTCGACCAGGTGCTCCCGGCCGGGGACATGTCCATCTTCGCGGACCTCGGCCTGGACGAGATGGAACTCGGCGCGATCTCGGCCGACCTCGACCTCTACCCGGAGGACGCGGTGGCCCACATCGCCGACCGGCTCAGGTTCGGCGACACGGTCGAGCGCGCTCTCGATCTAGCGCTTGGCCCGTGACCGGGTATACGCGGTCCTTCGAGCCGGCCATGCGGCTCGCCCTGGCGGAGGCGGCGGCCGCCGGGGAGGGGGCCGTCGCGGAGGCGGCCGCCGGGCCGGAGACCAGGCGCGCGGAGGATGTCCCGGTCGGCGCCGTCATCCTCGACGAGGCGGGCACGGTCGTCGCGCGGGCGCGCAACCGCCGGGAGGTCGACCGTGATCCGACCGCGCACGCCGAGATGCTGGCGATCAGGCAGGCCGCCGCGGCCCTCGGCAGCTGGCGGCTGACCGGGCTGACGCTGGTCGTCACGCTCGAGCCGTGCACCATGTGCGCGGGCGCGGTGACGGTGGCCAGGCTGGCCCGGGTGGTCTACGGCGCCGAGGATCCCAAGGCCGGCGCGGTGGGGTCGCTCTGGGACGTGCTGCGCGACACCCGCCTCAACCACCGCCCGGAAGTCATCGGCGGCGTCCTCGCCGCCGAGTGCGGTGACCTGCTGCGTGATTTCTTCGCGGCGCGACGGGGGAATGCCGGGTAGGTCATCCCTCGCGTCCGCGCGGATTCGGGTAAGCTCGCCTGCGGTGGAGTCGCCTAGTGGCCGAGGGCGCACGCCTCGAAAGCGTGTGAGGGGGCAACCCCTCCGTGGGTTCAAATCCCACCTCCACCGCTCAGCTAGGGCCCGCGCGCACGGTCGCGCCCCACCGGGGAACTTAACGTCACGTTCCGGACGTGAGCGCCGCCCTCTTCCGGCCCGGCCACGCACAGTTACCCTGGGCGGGTGTTATAAGAACGATATGCGGGTGGCAAAACGGGGCAAACGGCTGCACATTACCCGGCTGCAGAGAGCAGAATTTGACGGCCGAACCGGATCGATTAGGACTATTGCGCGCGGCCGATCCGGGGCTGCCGCCGCTTCGGCGATCGATATACCGTCGCTTTGACCTGGGAGTATCTGTCCGGTCGGCCAACCTGAGGTGCTGGAGCCAAACGGATATTACTCTTCGTAATCAACAGAATACAGAGTAAACCACCTTTCGAGGCATCGCGTCTCGTAGATGTAAGGGCGGACATCGCTTGGGGAAGTGATCCGCTTGGGGGGTCGAGAACCTGGCTGCGGCCGGGCTTTGGGATAAGGCTGCCCGGATTCAGGCACAATACTCACCGCTCATCAACAGCACCTGGCCCGGCCTGGCCTTCCAGGCGAATGTGCTGTCCGCCGTCCGGAACGCCACGGGCTGGCTGAACCCGCACCGCGGCGCGCGCCGCCCGGTGGGCCGCCACGCCGGTCCGCCGCGCCCGCTGTTCGGCCGCCGCGCGCCGCGCTGACCTAGAGCGTGTCCCGCTAGATCGCGGCAGGTGGCCCGGCTGGTACGGGCGTGCCGGGCGGGGTTGGCTGGAAAGGGTCGGCAAAGGCGCATACGGACCGTGATGCTGATGGTGCCGGCGTGACCTGAGTCCGGTTTTTACGGACCGGGCCGGGACCGAGGTCACGGACGTGTGGCCAGGGCCGCGAGGTTCAGCATGAACATCGCCACGATTACTGCCGCCGCAGCGCCAGCGACAATGCCCACCCAGACCCCTGCCGCAAGCGTAGTGGCCGTGATCATGCAGACGCCCCGGTTGACTAGCCTGTTCCGCGGCCGCCGCGGCTGCGCCCGGGCAGGCTTCGGCGGCCGGGCAAGGTCCGACTCCGCGGGGATGCCGACGGTGACCGCGGTCAGTTCGGCATAGGTTCGCGCCGTGAGCGCCTGGCCCACCCGTGCGTCCAGCTCGCCCGCGGACAGCTGGCCCCGCGCGAACGCGGCCTTGACGGTATCGATCACCCGCTCCCGATCGGCGTGCGACGCCCGCAGGTCGCCAGGGCCTCCTGCCGCCGGTACCATCTCGTCTCCCGGTTCTGTCATCATCCGGTGCCTCTCCCGCTCGGGATGCATCAAAAGCGTAACGCCGTGGCCTCCTGGGGGCCATCCGGGAGCCGTCACGAGCCGAAGACCAGGCGTATGCCGCAAGCAGCGTGAGCAAGCTCCGAAAGCTGGCCTGACCTCGGCCAGAGCTCGCAGGACGCCTCGACGGGATGATGTTCCAGATGTCGCTTTGATGGACCGCTGAGTCGGAATGGCAAGACGGCTGGACCCTGGTCACATGAGCGGAGGATGCGAGATTCGAACTCGCGAGGGCTTGCACCCAACACGCTTTCCAAGCGTGCGCCCTAGGCCACTAGGCGAATCCTCCGCGGGGAAGCTTACCCGAATCCGCCGGTAACCGGGTTGGGGAACATCTGGTCC
>WNGL01006231.1_pt1 | contig 14092 bp, 11 predicted proteins | sample 5400591 | NCBI WGS metagenome assembly WNGL01 (sample SAMN13153377, study PRJNA577476) | soil metagenome | isolation source: 80 cm soil or saprolite under Garry oak tree replicate 1 | place: USA:California | collected 2016-06-15
AGTACGACGCCCGGATCAGGGTCCGAGGCGGTGGCCCGACCGGTCAAGCCGGCGCCGTGCGGCACGGTATCGCGCGGGCGCTGCTCTCGGTGGACGGCAACCTGCGGCCGACGTTGAAAGCCGAAGGGCTGCTGACGCGCGATTCACGAATGAAAGAGCGCAAGAAATACGGCCAGCCGGGCGCGCGCAAGCGGTTCCAGTACAGCAAGCGGTGAAAGGGACCGAAGATGGAAGATGGAAGATGGAAGTTGGGGACAATAGATGGTAGCTGGTAGATAGAAGGCAGAAGGGTTTAGAACGCTCCGGACAAATCGTTCCATCTACCATCTACCATCTACCACCGGAATGAGCACCAAGACAGTCGCCATCGTCGGCGCGTCGGGCTACTCCGGCGAAGAACTGGTGCGTTTGCTCCTGTCGCATCCGCAGGCGGAACTGAAGGTAGTGACCTCCCGCCAATACGCCGGGCGGATACTGGCGCAAGTCTTCCCACGGTTCGCCCATCATCCGCGCGCGCGGACGCTGCGCTTCAGCGAACCCGAGGCTGACCTGCTCGCCAAGCAGGCGGAAGTGATTTTTCTGGCGTTGCCACATGGGGTCGCCGCCAAATTCGCCGCACCGTTGTTTCAACTGGGTTGCCGAATCATTGACCTAAGCGCGGATTTCCGCCTGAAGAGTCCCGCGATTTACCAGGAGTTTTATGCGCATGAACATCCGGCGCCGGACTTGTTGGCCCGCGCGGTTTATGGCTTGCCGGAGGTCTATCGGGCGGAAATCCAAAGGGCCTCGCTGGTGGCGAGTCCAGGCTGTTACCCAACCAGCATTCTATTGCCGGCTGTGCCGTTGTTGAAAGCCGGTTTGGTCAAAGCGACTGGTATCATTGCCAACTCGCTCAGCGGGGTGAGCGGCGCCGGGCGCAAAGCTGAACGGGATTACCTCTTCGTCGAGTGCTACGAGAGTGTCCGGCCCTATGGTGTCCCCAAGCACCGGCACCTGTCGGAAATCGAGCAGGAACTCTCGCTCGCCGCCGGCGAACAGGTGACCATTCAATTCACCCCACACCTCATCCCGGTCAATCGCGGTATCCTCACCACGCTCTATTTAGCGCCTGCGAAGCATTTCGCCGACTCCACAGCGATGAGCGAACTGGCCGAAAACATTTCTGCGTGCTACCAGAGCGCCTACGGCAACGAACCATTCGTGCGCCTGATTGAGGATGAGGCATTGCCCGACACGAAGAACGTGATCGGCACGAACGTCATTGAGATCGCCTGGCGCCTGGACCCGCGTACTGGCCGGTTGTTGGTGATGAGCGCCGAGGACAACCTCCTCAAAGGCGCCAGTGGCCAGGCTGTCCAATGCCTGAATATTATGTGCGGGTTCCCGGAGACAGCGGGACTGCTATGAGAGTGGCTGAGTCGCTTGCACCCCAATCCGACGGCGGAGCAGTCGCTGGCATAGCCACCGGCAGGTCACTTTCACCGGGGCATTTGCTGGTCTTGATCGCCGCGTTTCTGGGCTGGTTGTTCGATGGATTTGAGATCGGCCTGTTCCCGGTTGTTGCGCGGCCAGCGTTGCTCAGTTTGCTGGGGAACGCAAACGACGCGCAGGTGGGCCCCTGGATGGCCAGGATTACGGCTTGCTTCCTTGTCGGCGCCGCTGGTGGAGGGGTTGTGTTCGGCTGGTTGGGGGACCGCATTGGCCGAGTGCGAGCGCTTGCGGTCAGCATCCTGACATATTCGCTCTTTAGCGGTCTGAGTTACTTCGCACAATCGCCCTGGCAACTCGGCGGCTTGCGTCTTGTTGGGGCGTTAGGCATGGGAGGCGAATGGGCCTTGGGCGTCGCCCTGGTGATGGAATGTTGGGCGGAGCGATGGCGTCCTTTATTGGCCGGCGCAATTGGCTCGGCGGCAAATTTTGGGTTCCTATTGACGGGTGTCACCGCCCGATTGCACTCTGTTACCCAGAGTTCCTGGCGCTGGATGTTCCTCGTTGGAGCAGCACCGGCGCTGCTGGCGTTTTTTGTCCTCGGGTTTGTTCCCGAATCGGAGCGCTGGCAAGAATCTGTCAAGGAGCGTGCGGCGCAGCCGATTCGGGAAATTTTTTCTCCGCGGTTGCTCAAGAACACACTGCTGGCCATCGCGTTGGCCTCGATAGCGCTCATCGGGACTTGGGGTTCAGTAACCTGGCTGCCGCTCTGGGCCGACCAATTGGTGGCCGGGGGCAATCCTGCGGCCAAAGCTGATACCCAAATGATCCAGGGTTTTGGCGCGATCGTGGGTTGCGTGATCGCTCCGCTCTTTGCCGCGCGGTTCGGCAGGCGGCCAGCTTTTTTCGGGCTCTGCCTTTGTTCGCTTCTTCTCTGTGGTTTCATGTTTCGCGGGATCTCGGAATTTGGCCGCGCCTTCTTGGTCACAGCGTTTTTCGCGAGTGCGGCAACGGCTTCGTTTTACGGCTGGTTTCCGCTTTACTTTCCGGAGCTATTTCCCACGCGCGTCCGCGCGACTGGCCAGGGCCTGTGCTACAACTTCGGCCGCATTTTCGCTGCGGGCGGCGCGCTGCTGCAAGGCCAGTTGGTTGCGGCTTTTGCGGGGAGTTACGCAAAGGCCGGCGCCGTCGTCACGCTGGTTTATTTGCTGGGGCTGGCTTTAATCTGGCTGGCGCCAGAAACAAAGGGCAAGCCGCTCCCGGATTGACCCATCGCCATCATGCTGTCGCGAAGCATTCATGCCGCCCAAGACCCGAGATTTAGGTTTCTTCAATGGCTAAGCTGACGGACATCCAAGTGCTCGGAGTAACTTTGTATTTCCTGCCAGTCCGGGCTCGTGTGCCGCTTAAGTTTGGCTCGGAGGTAATGACTGAGGTTATCTGCGCGCGGTCGCAGGTCCTGGTCGCGGACAGCCGGGGGCGGCGCGCCGAGGGCTGGGGTGAAACGCCGTTGGCTGTTCAATGGGCCTGGCCAGGCAAACCTTACGCTCATGGTTGCGAGCTGATGAAAGGATTTTGCGTGAGGCTTGCGGACGCGTGGGCGAACATTGAGACTAAGGGTCATCCCATCGAGGTGGGTCACGATTTCCAGCAACAAATCCTGCCCTCCTTGCTCGGCCAATTCAACCGGCAACACCAGGAAGAATCCGAACCAATGCCTTGGCTGGCGGCCCTGATCTGTTGCTCGGTCTTTGACCTGGCGTTACATGACGCCTACGGACAGTTACTCCAAAGACCAGTTTATGAGACCTACGGCCCCGAGTTCATGAACCGCAACCTTGGTGATTTGCTTGTTCCCGTGGAAGGATTAGGAGTCAGCTTTAAGGATAGGTATCCACGAGATTTTCTGTCGAGCAATCCTGCCAATGAACTCCTGGCGTGGCATCTTGTGGGCGGTCTGGACTTGTTGACCAGGTCCGAATTAAGCGGGGCTGAACCGAACGATGGCTATCCGGTGGTGTTGACCGACTGGATTCAGCGCGATGGACTGAAATGTCTGAAGATCAAACTTCGCGGCAACGACGGCGATTGGGATTTTCAACGGCTTGTGACGGTCGCCGAGATTGCGTCCGCCGGCGGCGTCGAATGGCTTAGCGCCGATTTCAACTGCACCGTGGCTGCTCCGCCGTACGTCAATGAAATCCTGGATGGTTTGCGCAAGGAATTCGCGCGGTTCTTTGAGATGGTTCTCTATGTCGAGCAGCCCTTTCCTTACGACCTCGAACGGCACCGCATTGATGTCCATAGTGTTTCCTCGAGGAAACCTCTGTTCCTCGATGAGAGCGCGCATGATTGGAAGGCAATCAAGCTTGGCCGTGAGCTGGGCTGGACCGGTGTGGCCCTAAAGACGTGCAAGACGCAAACGGGCGCTCTATTGAGCGCCTGTTGGGCGAAGGCGCACGGTCTGAGTTTAATGGTACAGGACCTGACCAATCCCATGCTCGCCCAAATCCCGCATGTGCTGCTGGCTGCCCATGTCGGCACGATCATGGGCGTGGAAACCAACGCGATGCAGTTCTATCCTGAGGCCTCGCTCCCGGAAGCAGCCGTTCATCCGGGGCTCTATCGGCGGCGAAATGGCCGGCTGAATCTTTCCTCTATTCTTGGCCCGGGTTTTGGTTATCGCTTGAAAGAAATCCAACATGAACTGCCAGAACCGGCTGCTTCGTTTGAGAATCAGTACGCCTGAGAAGGAAAGGGGCGGTATGGCAGACTTTCGGGATGAGTTCGCAACCATTTTTTCGGTGGCGAGCTTTCTGGGGAGTTTCGGAGCAAGGCCGGACAGGAGGCAGGGAGACGTTGACGCGATGCGCTGTTGCCTGTACTTTGTCCGTATCTTGGCAAGAGAGCGAATTGAACAGCAGTCATGAAAGTGTTTGTAAGTCATTCTGCTGAGGACCGCGACGTGGCGAAGGAACTGGCCTCCGGGTTGGCCAACGCCGGCTTCAAGACCTGGGACCCTGCGGAGGCCCTTTTCCCCGGTGACAACTGGGCCTCGGAGATCGGCAAGGCTCTGCAAGAGTCGGATGCAATGGTGGTGCTGATTTCCCCGGACTCGATGAAATCGGATTGGGTTCGGCATGAGGTTGACTACGCTCTGGGGTCGGCCCGCTTCAAGGGCCGGCTGATTCCTGTGATCGTGAAGCCGACCAAGGACATCCCATGGATCCTCAAAAGGTTTCCACTGATACAGCTCGGGCAAGATCTTCCCGGTGCTGTCCGCCAGATCACTGGATACATCAAGCATGGGTTTGAACTCGCACCGGCCAATTCTTGAAACGCGACCTGCGCCCTCCGAAACAGGTATTTTTATCGCATGCCACCCGCGACCGGAAGTGGGCCGATCGAATCGCCGGCTTGCTGCGCAGGCGGGGAGTGGCTGTTTGGTACAGCCGCACCCACCTCCGCGGGGCGCAGCAGTGGCAGCATGAGATTGGCGCGGCGCTGAAGCGTTGCGACTGGTTCCTCGTTATCCTGTCCCCTTCGGCCGTGGAATCCATCTGGGTTAAGCGCGAACTGTCCTATGCCTTAAACCAAAGCCGGTATGAAGACAAGATTATTCCCGTGCTTGTGCGTGATTGTCATTACGAGCGCCTGCACCGGACACTGGCGGGCTTCCAAATGATCAAGCTGACGGCTGGTTTCGCAGCCGCTTCTCGCGAACTGCTTCGCATCTGGGGTCTTCACCACAAGCTGTAGCGGGTCTTCGTTTCACCTCGGGACCCCTGCTGGCTTTCACTCAGCGGGCTTCCCTGCGCCTTGGTTTGTCGTGCTAGAGGCGATTGGACGATCTCCCTGCAAATAAGCGAACAAGTCCATGACCTGTTGCGGCGGCAGCGCCTCCAGCAAGCCTTCCGGCATGAGTGACACCTGCGATTCCTGGAGTCGGCGTATCTGCTCGCGGGCAAACACGTGGCGCTCGTTGTTTCGGTCGAGCAAGGTCACCGCCGCCGTCGTGGATTCCACCATCAAGCCACTGATGGACTGATCATCCTTCGTCTCGACCTCGTAGCTGACGTACTCTGGGCGGATGTAGGCGCTCGGGTTGACGATCTGCTCCAGCAAGTAATCGGTGTTCTTGCGGTCGGCCGCGGTTAGGTCTGGGCCGATCGCGCCGCCCTCGTCGAAAAGCTTATGGCAAAGTCCGCACGCTTGCTGGAAGACTTTCTTGCCTTCGACGGCATCGCCTTTGGCCTCGCGTCCGACCACTCCGGAAGGCTTGAGGACCAACCTGAGTTGATTGATCGAATTGCGATTGTCCTGCGGCGAACTGGATTGGATTTTGCCCCAACGCTTCTCGATGCGCTGGTCCAAATCGGCGTCCTTCAACCCAGCCATCTGTCGAAGCTGGTCAAGCGTGACCTCTTTCGGATCAATGCCTCCAGCCTCTACGGCGTTTACCAGCACCAATGACCAGGCTGGCCGGCTGCACAGCGCGTTGCGGGCGCGTGCGCGCAGATCAGTGCTCAACCGCGGGTAGATTCTTACTATCGTATCGGCCACGCCGGTTTCGGGAAAATGTTGCAAAGCTTCCAACGCCGCCCGTCGCAACCGTTCGGAGTTGGATTTCTCAAAAATTGCAAGCAGCGCCGGCACACTCTCCCCTTTGCCGGCCTGGCCGAGGACCTCGAGCAGACTTTCGCGGTCGGCCTCTGGGCGATTCTCATCACCCACCATCTTCAGCGCAGCCCGGTAGGCCGGTTCACTGCCCAACCGCAGACCAAATCGCACGTAATTCATTTCTTCGTGATGCGTGGGCCACTCCTTCGCAAACCAATTCTCGAACGACGCCGGGATTTTCTGAAATCGCTGCCCTGCCAGTGCTTTTTCGATCCCATCCAGGACCGAATGCACTGAGGATGAGCTGGGCGCCATCTCCAAAAGCCGGGTGCAAGCGGCAAAATCATCGTCCTTGGCCTCGGCAGCATACCGTTGCGCCAATCTTTCAATGATGAACTTTTCCGGGATGGGTCTTCGCCACATCGCCGGCGAAGCGAACATTTTCACAACTTTGTTCCGCTCCGATATGGCCTTGTCTTCCAAGGCCCACCATAGCAGCAGAGGAAAGTGCGGGTCAGCCAGGTCTTCATCCCGCTGCAGCAGACTCTCGAGACTCGGCAGCGCTGCGTCGCCAGGCAAACGCCTGGCACTGCACGCAAGCTGCCGGCGGACGATTGGACTGGGATCTTCGCGCGCCACCGCGACCAGTTGCCGTTGGATCGAGTCCGACACTTCGCGCCTGTCGCCCAGAAAACGGACGGTCCAGGCGCGAACGTTTGCATTAGAGTGCCTCAGCAACCTGGCGGCGAGTGATTCATCGAACCCGCCGGTAACGTAAAGGGCCCAAAGCGAGCGGAGCGCAACACGCGGCTCTCGTGACTCAAAAATCCGGCGGCGCAACTGTGGAACCACACTCGCGTCTCGCCGCTCGGCTAAAATCTGTCGAGCCTCGCGCTCAAACCAATTGTTAGTGTGCGACAGCAGTTCGACCAGTTTCATGCTTGAGAAGCGATTGAGATCAAATGCGGGTTGACTGCCTCCGGTTTGCGGGGAAATCCCAGGAAGCGCCCTGCGATGCTGGACTTTATAAATCCGTCCTTTGCTGCGGTCCCAGGTGTCGAGTGGATCAACGTGGCTGGCGCGCTTGTCGCACCAATCAGCCACATACAACGCGCCGTCGGGGCCAACCTCGCAATCCACCGGGCGGAACGTTTCGTCCTCCGTCTTCAATAGAGCGCCGCCAAAGCTGGCGGTGAAGCTTGAGCCTTGCGGCTTCAATTTCGCCCAATACACCGCATGATCCAGGACGTTGGCAAAGATGTAGGCGCCGGCAAATTCAAGGGGAAAGGCGCCGCCGTGATAGACAACGCCGCCACTGGAAATGTGGGCGCCGCGGTAGCCGCTATAGGGGACGTGGCCGAAGTAACCGTAGGCATGAGGATTGTGCAGCGCGCCGTGTTTGCCAAAATTCTTTACATAATAGCCGCCCTGCACCTGGTGCAGCAGTTTGCTCTCCTCGAAATTCGTCCCCGCCAGGATTTCGCCGTTTTCGTCAAAATCCAGCCCCCAGGTATTTCCGCCGCCTTCGGCGAACAGTTCGAATTGTTTCGCGCGGGGAAGATAACGCCAGATACCCTGTTGGAACTCGAGGCCACGGATGTTGGCCGTCACCGTGCTGCCCTGCGCGCCGTAAAGCCAGCCGTCAGGTCCCCACGTCAGCGAATTTGCGACGGCATGCGCATCCTCCATCCCAAAACCGGTCAGCAAAACTTCCGGTGCGCCATCGGGCACGTCATCACGGTTGCGGTCCGGATAAAACAGCAGGTAAGGCGCCTGCAGGACGAACACTCCATCATAACCGAGCGCCATGCCCGAGCACAGGTTCAACCCGCTGACAAAATCTTTGAACTTATGGGCCCGCCCCTCAGCGTCGAACTCTTCACAGATAGTTATGCGATCTGCGCCCTTCGGTCCGCGTGGCGGCGGCTCAGGCAGGCGATCATATTTGGTGCGCAGGTATTGATCCACGCTCACCGCTTTCAAGCCCGCCGGCGTCGGATATTGCAAATACTGAATCACCCACATCCGCCCGCGCTGGTCAAAAGTAATGGACAGCGGCTTGCGGATCTCCGGCTCGCTGGCGACGAGCCTGACCTCGAACCCATCGGCAACCTTCATCTGTTCCAGGGACTCTTGAGCGGAGGCGGCGGCAGCGGTCCGCGCCCCCGCCACTATGCACCAAAGGCATAAGGCCACCCAGCAGCCTGAAGCAAGCTTGGCTTTTGGCAGAATCCGGCAACATCTTGGTAGCTCCTTCATGGCTCTTTCTTGCCTCCCTTGGGTTTGGACTTGGGCAACTTTTTCAATTCCCTCACCGCAGCGTCAAAATCCTTCTCCACCTGCGACGGCTGGGCGAGCTGCGCACGGTGGAACTAGAGGGGACGCCGCGTGGGGCACCGGGACTACAGGGGTTGCGCCGTGTGAGGGCACACGGCCTACAGGTTCACGTTGGGCGATCATGTTGTAGGCCGCGTGCCCTCACGCGGCGTTCGGTCTTCCTCGATTAAGATTCCCGTCTCCAACAAAGGCGGCGTGCCGCGGACCAACCGCGGACCGCCGGCGTCGTCGTAAAATATCTCGCCGCCAAACGGCCATTCTTCGGGACGTTGGACCAAATGGTAACGAACAGGATTCAGGCAAACGTATTCCCATTTGCGGGATTCGCTTTCCGGAGAGCGGAATTTGTGGTCGTGGAAGCCGTCCTGCCAGCGCCAGGAGCGTTTGGTGCGGGTGAATTCGTGGGGGTGAAGGGGGACGCCCGGTGAGGGCACCGGGCCTACAGGGTCGCCGGGTGGGGACGCGGGGTCGCCGTGTGAGAGCACACGGCCTACAGCGGCGGACGCGTGGTCGTGTAGGCCCGGTGCCCCCACCGGGCGCTCCTCACGGCGTTTCAAACCGCCCACCACGGCCTTCAATGCCTTTATCCATTGGCCGAGGCGAACGGCATCGTAGCCCATGCGCGCGATGAGGTGGATGTGGTCGGGCATGACGACAAAACGGCGTCCGAACCAGCGATACCGTTGCGGGCTGTCGAGCATGAAGGAAACGAGGCGTTGGAACGTGTCCTCGTTGTCGAGGACGCGGATGCGGCCATCCACGCACATCGTCACGAGGTAAGAGATGTTGCCATCGCGGTCGGGCCAGACGCGATGGAGCCGGCGCAGGCGGCGCGGGGATGGTTCGTTGGGATCGGGAACGCCGTGTGAGGGCGCACCGACTACATCGACCGGTGAGGGCGTCGGGCCTACATCCGCGCCGGCTGAGGGCAGCCGGCCTACAGGGGCCTGGTTGTCTCGTTTTTCATTCATGCCGCGAGTACGCCGTTGAGTTCATTTAACAGGTTCGGCAGTTCTGCGCCAAATAATCAGTACATCTTGTTCTGCACCGTGGCGAAGAATTGCTGCGACGCCTCCGTGCTCGGGTCGTAATCAATGCTGGTCGCGTAAATCTCCAGCACCTTGCGCCAAAACACTTTCTCCGACGACCGGATGTCCCGAATGCGCGCCAGCAACTCCTCGAAATAGTTTCCTCCGCCGCGTTGCTTCAGCCGCTCGTCGTCCAGCGTGAAACCTTTGATGATATATTCCCGCAACCGCTGCGTGGCCCAGATGCGAAATTGCGTGCCCCGCTGCGACTTCACCCGGTAACCAACGGAGATGATGACGTCGAGGTTGAAGAACTCGACCTGGTACTTCTTGCCGTCGGCGGCACTTGGTGCAAAATTTGCAACAACTCGTTCCCGGACCACTTCCCCCTCGTCGAACACATTGTTGATGTGCCGCGAGATGACCGATTTGTCCCGCTGGAACAGCTCGGCCATCTGGTTCAGCGACAGCCAGACAGTCTCGTGTTGGACGCGCACTTCAAGCCGCGTGCGGCCATCCTCCGTTTGGTAGAGAAGGAATTCGCCGCCCGCTGCGGGAGAGGATGGAATGAGGTCAGCCATGGGATTGAACCACGGATTACGCGGATTTCACGGATGGATTTCTTCTTTCATTCGCCCCGTCGGGGCGGCGGTGGCGCGCGTTGCAGTCACGGCAGCTTGTCGGACTTGCCATAGGTCGGCGGTTCTTCGCCAAAGGCATCCGAGTACGGCGCGGGTTTGGCCGGGCGAGTGGCGAGGGCACGTTCACGCAGCGCATCGAGCATGCGAAGTTTTTCGGCCACCGGGCGCGCGGCCAGTTCGCGGCGCAGGGCGCGCTTGCTCTCGAGAATCTTTTCCAGGTCAAAACTCATGGCGCGCCGGTGAGGAATTGTTTCTCAAACCGCTTCCAAGCGTCGGCCAACCCATTGCGGGCGACGATGGCCTGGAATTGCGCGACCTGCAGGGCGCCGGCTTCGATGAACTGGAGGAGGCGAGCCTTGTCCTTCGCGCGGCCAGTCTGCAACGCGATGACAGCGAGGTGTTCGGCGGTGAAGACCCGAGCGGGCGTGCCTTCGACGTCCTTTATGACGGCATCGCGCAAGGCCTCCTCGACCAGCGGGCCAGTGGTTTGAAGGAATTGCACGGGCCAGCCGGCGATGACGATGTATTCATCCCGCATCGCACCGCCGCGGGCCGTGATGTAATCAAAGATGGGCTGCGGGTTGACGATGGCGCTACCGATTTCCGACTTGAAATTCACAAAGACAGCCACGTCAAGAGTGGCGATGGGTTCGAGATAAAAAGTCGCACCCACCGCGCCGCCGATGGCGTAGTGTTCAATGCCGCCGTCGGACTGCATTCGGTTAATCGTGGCGATGGCTTCCCGGATATTCACGCAGAGAATATATCAGGCGGCCACCGCCGAGTTAAGTACCTCCAGGATGTGCGGCGCCTTGCACGGAGATCGGAGCCTCGACTTCGGCTGGCCGCAGGTTTCAAAAATCAATGGGCCGGCCAATTCACATGCTGGCGCAGGAAATCAACGGTCCCAACGCCGTTGATGGTGTGGGGGCCGTTAAAAAATTCGATGGCTGTCCGCTCGCCTATGCCAAGCGAATCGTACAAGCGCCGCACTTTGGCGTATTCGTAGGCGACCCATTCGTCGGGCGCGACCCCGTCATTGTGCCCGCGTTCGACCATGAACGGACGCGGGGCAATCAGTGCCGCCATTTCGGCGTAGCTCAACGTCTGGCCCAAATTGAACTCGACCATCTCATACTCGCCAGTGAACAGGTAGCTATAAGGCGAATCTGTCGTGACGTTTTTCCGAACCCAATCGTTGAAGTCCGCCGAACAGATCGAAAGACAATAGCGGTCGAGCAGCGACGGCACGCGCATGGCGGTCTTGCCGCCATAGGAGAGGCCGTAGAAGCCGATGCGTTGTGGATCCACGAACGGCAGCTCAGAAAGCCAGTCCAAAATGCGATCGTGTTGAGCCAGGATGATGGAGAACAGCGATTTCTTCAATGGATTGGCTTTGCGCTGGAGCACGCGGAAAGCGTCGCCACCACGATACGGATTGTGTGGCGCAAAACCTATGAAGCCGGATTCGGCCAGGCGCTCCGGCAAAGCTTTGTAGTACTTATAGCCGCTGCTGTTCGGGTCCTCGTTGAGGGTGTCCAGTGGCACGCCTTCAAGTCCATGTTGGAACACGACCACGGGCCGGCGCTCGCCAGGTTTGAGGTCTTTGGGCGTCAGCAAAATGCCCCAGGCGAATACATCCGGCCAGACATCCAGCACAACGTCGTAAGCGGTCCATTTTGGCTTATCCAAAATTTTGCGCGTGCGGGGATTGGCAGATAGGCTGGCTTTGGGGAAACGACCGATGACTTCGTCCCACAAATAATCCTTGAATTGTTTGGTCGCGGTTTCCCAACCATTCGTCGAGCCTGGCTTGAGCTTGCGCCAAAAAAATTCATCGCGCGCGCCCTCAGAAAGCTGCAGCAGACGTTGGGTATGGTTGACCAACTGCTGGACCTGTCGTTTCTGGCGCGCGGTTGGTTCCAAATGCCGCCCTTCATCCAAGGGTGGCTTGGCTGGAGCCGCCCTGAGGCTTTCTCGAACGCCAAGTGACTGCAGGAACGCCGATAGTCCGCGCTCGGAACCGGGGGCGACCGGTCCACCATCTTTATCGTAAACGCAATCAACGCGGATTGGAAAGAACTGCGGAAAGAAAGCTTTGGCGCGATCGATCTCTCTCTGGACCACGTCCAGGGGCGGTGTGGTCAGCTTCCCGGGGGCCGCTCCACTTCTGCCTTCGCGCGGGCTGGGCGGCCCAATAATTTGCGGTGCCTGGCTGTGCTCGATAATCAAGCTGCGCGGCGCGATCAGGCTGGCAATCTCAGCGTCGCCGAACTGCTCCAGGAGCCCGAACACATTTCTATACACCGGTTCTTCCCAGACCCGCTGACGCGAACCAAAGTACCCGCTCACCAGCGCTGCGGCGATCCGCGTATCGAGGGCGGCGCTGTAGAAGGCTATCAACCCTCCTTCACTGTAGCCAGCGACACCGATTGGCAAGCTGCCAGGGCCCTGGACGGCTTCCGGCCCCGCCTCTTTGACAAGCCAATCAACCGCAGCCAGTACCTTTTGCACCTCATAACCAATGACGTGCCGGCCCATTTCGTAGGCCTGCCGGTAAATCCATTCACGGTGCGGCTGGTTGGTGAACCGGCGCAACGAGACATTGCCTGACCAGATATCCTGGCGATCAATCAAGACGGGCACAATGACTTGGCAGCCATTTTCAGCCAGGCGCCTCGCGGTTTGCGACTCAAAGGGGATCCCCGGCGCCAGGCCGGCGAGCATTTCGGGGGTCTCATCAGCGTCAGGAATGACCACGACTCGCGCTATGGCCTCCTTCTTGGGCTGAAGCAAAAGACCCTCGCCATCTACATCATCGAAAACCGGCCAGCGCACCCCATAAACGCAATAACCCTCCGTTTCTGCGACGCTCGCCGCAGCGGCGCTGCTGCTGATGTACTCCAGCGCCCTGAAATCTACGCGCGGGTCCACAGCTCCGATGTATCTCTGCAAATGTTGGCGATTCGGTTCTATGGACTTTTCGTAAGCTTCGCGCGATGAAAAATCTCGTGGCCAAAATTTCGCGCGCTCTCCGATGGACCGCTCGATTTCCCGCATCAGGAAGCGGTCAATGCCTAGAACCATGCTGGCCGAGAGGTCTCCCTGCGCGGTCAAGGGCTGCGTTCCGGCAAGCGCCTCAACCTGCTGGGCTGACGAAGCCCAGCTCAATGTGAGGAACAGGCTTGCGAGAAACCAAAGGTGCATCAGTCGAAAAAGGTTCGGAGGCAGCTTGGCACATCGAACACTGGAGTCAAGGCAACAGCCGGCTCAATTGCGGTCGGGCCGAATGCACGGCTATTTTGAATTTGATTCGCGATTCCAATTCCGCTATTCGGATTTCACCATGCCTGCGCACCCGCAAACTCAACTCTTCATCCTTGGCTTCGCCATGCTGTTCGTGGACGGTTGTGTCACGCAACCCGCCCGCCATTCTTTTCCCGAAGCTGCGGCATTGCCGCCCCAAACCGCGCTGCCCGATCCGTTGGTGATGTTCGATGGCCGGCGTGTCACCTCGCGCAAGCAATGGTTCAACGAGCGCCGCCCTGAATTGCAGGCGCTGTTCCAGCACTACATGTATGGCGCGATTCCGCCCAGGCCCGCGCAGATGCAAACCAAGCTGGTGGGCGAGTATCGTGACTTCCTTGGCGGCAGGGCCACGCTCAAGGTTGTCACCCTGGAAACCGGTCCCGCCAACGCTCCGCGAATCGATTTGATGTTGATCCTGCCCAACCACCGCCGATCGCCTGCGCCGCTCTTTCTGGCGATGAATTTTTGCGGCAACCACGCGCTGACAGACGACCCGCGCGTGCCGCTGGCGAGGACCTGGTTGGCGGACTCCTGCAAGGGCTGCACCACCAACGCCGCCACTGAAGCGGCACGGGGCAGCCAGGCGCCGAACTGGCCTCTGGCCGAAATCGTCCGGCGCGGCTACGGCCTGGCGGCATTTTACAGCGGCGACATTGACTCGGACCGCGGCAACTTCAGCACCGGCCTCTACGCCTGGCTGGCCAGGGGCGACCCGTCGCGCAACAACCC
>WNGL01012761.1_pt1 | contig 14089 bp, 10 predicted proteins | sample 5400591 | NCBI WGS metagenome assembly WNGL01 (sample SAMN13153377, study PRJNA577476) | soil metagenome | isolation source: 80 cm soil or saprolite under Garry oak tree replicate 1 | place: USA:California | collected 2016-06-15
CGTCGGTGACCTCCACCTTCCACCCGCGCGCTTCGACCCAGCGTTGGTACATGCGCATGAGCATGCTGGCCCAATCGCAGGATTCGGTGCCGCCGGCGCCGGCGTTAATGCTGATAATGCAATTGCTCTTGTCATGCGGGCCGCTCAAAAAAACTTTTAACTCGAGCGAATCGAGTTCTTTGAAAAAGCCCGACAGGTCGCGCTCCAGTTCCTGCTGGATCTTGGTTTGGGCTGGTTCCGGTTCGGCTTCACCCAACTCGACCATGACCTGAAAATCCTCCAACTGCCTTTCCGCTTTGAGCAATGGCTCGGTCCTGGTACGGAGGGAGTTGGCCTCCTCGATGAGTTGTTGCGCCTGCTCGCGATTGTTCCAGAAATTGTCAGCCGCCATCAAAGCATTGATCTCGCCCAGGCGTCTTTGGGCAGCGGGCACATCAAAGAAACCTCCGCAGATGGGTCAATTTATCGGCGGCGGTGGACAACTCGGCTGTAATCGTGTCAAACATCAGGCGCAATGTAAGTCGCCGGGAGGCTGCTTGCAAGTCATGGGTGTCAACCCAAATCCTCGCCTAAGAAAAGGATTCAAACCGCGGAATACACGGAAAACGCGGAAAAATGGAACACTTCCGCGTATTTCGCGTATTCCGCGGTTCTCTCGCCTTTCTATTTTGGCGACGTGTTTGAATCTTCAACATTTTGCGCCGTCTTGTCGGGGGCAGCCGCCCTTAGGCGAGGAGTTGGGGTCAATGTCAAGGGTCCATAGGGTCTATTGTGGGGCGTAGCCAACCGAAGGAATCAGCCGGATTGGCTATGTTGCCCATTTTTTAATGGTTCATGGCCGTGTCCTGGGGACATCGGCTCGTTTCCCTCTTGCCCGCAGCCGTCGGCGCACTTCCATTGCGAGGAGGACGGCCAGAACGAGTAACAAAACCAGGTAAAACGGCCACGGATTGTTTCTGGCCGTTTGCTGAGCGACGCCAACCGGCCAGGTATTGGAGGTTAAAGGACCGGCCTCTTCGTTCACAGGTATCCGGGAGGGCCTAACGGGCGCGGCATTGGTTGATTTCCCTCCGGACTGCAATCCTGCGGAGGAGGAGGTTGTGTCCACAGATGAAGCGGATGGTTCTGTCTGCATGGTGGTGGGCTGTGCTTTCTTGGCCTGCACTGAAGCAGGAGCGGCGGCCGGTTGGACTCTGCCGAGGGTCAGGGAGGCAGGCACGTTTTGGCCGCCTGTCCCAACCGCGCTCGGCTGTGCTGGACTGGGGGCTGTAGCAGAGGATTTTACTGAGGGTAGAAAGAAAGCTGCTACAGCGGGCGATTGGTCCTTCTTGCGCTGTAGACTGAGGTTGTTGGGCTCCTCCACGTGGCCGTCGGAGAAGAGCAAATTGCCCTTAAACCGGTGCAACTCATGCGTCCAGCGAAGGTATTGGTTGGGGCCGAGTTGCAGAAGGGAGGCGGGAGGCAGCCAGTCGTTGGTGATGTTTCGGTCTCCGGCAAGAATCGAGTTGGCTTGCGCCAAGTCCGCGTTTGCGCCGACAAAGTAACTGAGGTTGTCGTTGCTAAGCGTCGTGAAGCTGGCCGCCGGCAAACGACTATCAGCAGGGCAGATCACGACCTTGGGCGTGACTAATTCACCGGAGAGGGCTTGGAAATGGCGAAAGGCAAAATAAAATTCGCCACTGAGCTTATAAGCGGCTTGAACCAATTCCATCGAACCACCTGCGTTGGTGGAAATTTGCATTGGGAATCTGCCGTTGTGATCGTGAGCGAAACTGTGGAAGGCCAGTCCAGCCTGCCTCAGATTACTCACGCATTGGATTCGTTGGGCCCGGGCCTTGCCTTGATTGAGCACGGGCAAGAGGAGCGCAGCCAGCACTCCGATAATCGCCATGACGAAGAGCAGCTCAATCAGGGTGAAGGCCCGGATTATTCCAGCGAATCGAGCAAATTTCTTCCCTTGCGCGGTCATTTGGCGATCCGTCATGGAATTAGAAGCCGGTTCGTGGACAGGCCCGTTTGAATCAGCAGTGGCCTTAAACGGGCATTGGCGACCCCCTGCACGGAACCGTCCGCCAGGGCGATATTTCCTTGCAGGACATGCCGCATGTTACTCCAGCCGACTGACTGATTCGTTCCCAGCTCCAAAAGACCGCCCTTAACCGCAACGCCGCCGATGAGGAGGTTGGCATCCCCCGAAAGCAGTCCTTGAGGGTTCGTGTCTTCAGCCTCCGCGCCAACGAAGTAGCTGAGGTGTGAATTGTTGAAGGTCTGGAATAAATCGGCATTTCTTCGGCCAGCGTCTGCGGGGCAAAGCAGCACTTTCGGCGTGCTCAACTCATTGGACATGACTTGGAAATGGACCGACGCAACCCCCCTTTCGACCCATTCCATAGTGCCGCCGTTGGTGATGGAAACCTGCATCGGGTATTTGCCGCCTTTGTCCAGCCCCCAGGTCCGAAAGGCCAGGCCGATCTGTTTCAAATTGTTGGTGCAATTAACTCGGATTGTGCAGTTAGTCGGCCTCGCTAAGGCGGGTAATAAAAGCGCACACAAAATGCCAAGGCAGGCGATGACGATGAGCAGTTCGATAACCGTGAAGGCCGCGGCGCGGCTGATTCGGGACTGTTGCATATTCGGTTCCTCGATCTGTCTGATTGGCTCCAGCATCATTGATGCCAGGGCGGTTTATGCGGGGAATTGGCCCTCTTCCGTCGGTCAGATGCGTGATTTTCACGCAAGATGCGTGATCCTCACGCATTCCAACTTGAACTCGGGACAGCGACTACTCAACCTTTGGTCAGATGAAGTTCGCCATCTGCAACGAGATTTTTCAGGGCTGGAAGTTGGAGAATACGCTGGCCCACGCTGCGCAGCTAGGCTACGCAGGGGTTGAAATCGCTCCGTTCACCATCGCCAATTCGGTGACCGAAATCTCGGCAAACGAGCGGCAAAGAATTCGCCAGACGGCGGCGCGCAGCGGCATCGAGATCGCCGGCATCCATTGGGTGCTGGTGAAACCCGAAGGGCTTTACCTGAATCATCCGGAGCCGGACATCCGCGAGCGGACGGCGAAGTACTTGTGCGAGTTGGTAGATTTTTGCGCGGACCTGGGCGGCAAGGTGATGGTGGTCGGCTCGCCCAAGCAACGCGATGCGCTGCCGGGGATTTCAGCCCACAATGCCTGGGAATGGGCCACCGCGACTTTCTGCAATCCGGTCAAGCGCGCAGAAGACCGCGGTGTGACCATCTGTTTCGAGCCGCTTGCGCCGGTGGAAACGAATTTTATCAACACCGCGGCGGCGGCGATTGAGTTCGTGCAGCAATTCAGCTCGCCGAACTTCAAAATCATCCTCGACGTGAAGGCGATGTGCTCGGAGGCAAAACCCATCCCGCAAATCATCCGCGAGTCGTGGCCGCACTTTGCCCATTTCCATGCCAACGATAAAAATCTGAAAGGACCCGGCTTCGGCGAAGTGGACTTTCAACCCATTGCCTCAGTTTTGAAGGACCTTGGCTACAACGGCTTTGTTTCGGTGGAGGTCTTCAACTTCGACGAGGGCGCGGTGGCGATCGCGACCAGGAGCCTCGCGTACCTCAAGGGCGCCTTCGCAGACGCAACGCATTTGCGAGACAAGGCAGTGGGAATCGAGAATTAGGCATTGAAAAATTCAAATTGCAGTCCACCCCGGAAACCATTTCGGTCATTGTCCCGGCGCTTGACGAAGCGGAGTCGCTAACCGAGACGGTGCGGCGCGCCCAGGCGGTCGCCGAAGTGTGCGAGGTCATTGTCGTGGACGGCGGCAGCCGCGACCGGACTTGCGAAATAGCCGCCCAGCTCGGGTGCCGGCTGTTATGCAGTCCCCCCAGCCGTGGCGGACAAATGCGGCGCGGCGCGGCGGAGGCCAGAGGCGACGTGATCCTGCTTTTGCATGCCGACACCTGGCTGCCGGTGAACGCCGGAAAGGCGCTGCTGAACTGCCTGCGCGATGGGTCCGTCGTGGCCGGCGGCTTCTGGAAGGTCTTCCGGGACGGCGGCCCCCTGTTGCTCGGCTCGCGGATCAAATGCGCCGTGCGGCTTTACCTTGGAAGGCGCGTCCTGGGCGATCAGGCGATGTTCGTTCGGCGCGACGTTTTGGAGGACGCCGGCGGCGTTCCTGACCTGCCGCTGATGGAGGACTTCGAGCTGTGCCGCCGGTTGCGGAAGATCGGGAGGCTGGTTTTGGCCGACGCGACTGTGAGCACGTCCGCGCGCCGGTTTGCCAAACTGGGGGTGTTGCACACTTATTGGCGAATGTGGTGGGTGACGACCCGCTACCGGCTGGGCGCCGCGCCACACGATTTGCGGCGGTTTTACGAGAAGCAATGAGCCTGGAACACTGCTGACCCAGCTCAAGGAACGGTCGGCACCGCGTTGATCTCCACTTCCGTGTTCCGACCAATGAGCGCCCTGCCTGAGATGCGTGAATTAACCGGCGGCACGAGCGTTGGTTGAGCAGAGGGGAGTCGGGACCGGCCCACTGTCGCGCCGAGGTTGCTGGTGACTTGCCCCAAGGTAGCCGCATTAGTCATGGCCGTCAGGCTGCCTGTAAAGACCACGCTTTGATTCAAGGTGCGATTGGTCCCGGTCACGCGAAAGGAATAGATCTGACCGGGAAGGCCGGCAGCATCGAACGCGAGAGCGCTTGTTGGTCCGAGGTTCCCCTGGGAGGATTCCCCGACGGTGATCTGCTGCGCCCCGGCTGAGCGCAGCCTCGGCCGGGCCTCGGCCAGTTGAATGGAGCCGGTATAGATCGAGCCATCCGCATCAACGATACGCAGTTGTTGGGCAGTCTGTTCCACTTCAAACGAACTCAAAACAGGTTGCCCCGCTTGTGACTTGCCCACGGACGCGGTAGTTGTGGAGGGCGACTCGACCCTGGTGAAACGGCGGCCCGCTGAGACTCCGGGTACTTTTGTCTGCTTCGGCTCATCTGCGTAGGACCGCAGAATGTTGTCCGATGCGCTTGTTACCGGCGCAACCGACGGGGACAAGCCGGCAGCAACGGGCGATTTGAGCGCAAGCTCCACATGGCCGGTGTCCGGGCCCGACCACTTCAAGAATTCATCGGCCGGCTGTGGTTTAGCCGCAGCCGCCAGCGTCGCGTCCAAAGTCAATGAGCGCGGGGTATTGGTCGGCACGCGCGCGGCGGCAGCCTCCGCGACGATAGACGACCAAGCCTGAGCCGGCGGCAGATCCCCCAAGGCAGACGCGCTGTCAGCCACAACGTACTCTCCTTCGAAATGAATCCCCCGCGAAGCTGCGGTGGCGGCGACTGTGGTCGAGGGGGCAGGTCCGGTTTCTTTGCCCTTAGAGGGGCCCTCGTTCACAACGGGTCCCGCGGCAGACGAGGCCGTTGGTGGCGGGCCCATCTCCTCCGCCGTCCTGAGGCGCACCGCCAGTTCGTGTTTGTCGAGGCTGGCCTTGGACCTGCTTCGGGTCAAGCTCGGCAACCACAGCGACGCAAGCGCCAGGACGACTATCAGAGCGGCGCCCCAAACGACTCTTGGACGGAGTCGCACAAAAAGTTCGAAGGTCCAGCGCCGCTGCTGCTGGCTCTTCGAAAACTGCCGCGTGACCTGGCCCTGCAAGAGCCGCCGCGTGGCCAGGTGCAGATCAAACGGGCCACCGGTTTCATCGCGGCGCTTTTTGGCCCAGACCCGCAACAATTTTTCAATGTGACGTTCCGATTCCATTGTCAGCTCACCTGGAAGTTAGACGGAAAAACCGCGGATTTCTCTCCCGAAAAGAGCCGCCGCGCGATAACTTCCAGTCGATCCAGGCATTTGCTCAAGCGGGAACTCACCGTCTTGGGGTTCAATGCGAGCGAGCGGCTGAGTTCGTCATAACTCAAATCGCCGAAATAGCGCAGTTCGATGATTTCGCGGCACGGTTCGCTCAATTGGTCTAGTGCTTGTCTGACCAACCCGACTTGTTCAGCGCTCACCAGAGTGAGATCGGGTCCCGGCGCAGTGCTGGCCGGATCGAGCGTCAGACCGTTCTCCGGGTCCTCAGCTTGCAGGGAAATAGGGACTTGGCCGCCGCCGCGTTTGGCGGCCTGCCGGCGCTGGCGATAATCACGCGCTTTATTGGCAGCAATGCGGAAGAGCCAAGTCTGGAACTGGCTCTCGCCGTGAAAGGTATCCAGGCTCTTGATGACCGACAGGAAGGTTTCCTGGCAGATCTCTTCGGCATCCTCGCGCGTCAACTCGTGGCCGAGCTGGAAAATGAACCGCGCCGCCGCCGCGTAATGCCGGTCGAACAATTGGTCCCAGGCCGCCTCTTCGCCCCGGCGGCAGCGTGCCAGCAAGTCCGCTTCAGCATCCCGGCCCATGCTGGTTCTGACACTACTTGACGCGGCGTCGTTTGAACAGAGCGAACCCAGGATCTCAAACCGCGAATTACAAACCGGTCCGAAGCAAAAAAAACCGGGCTAGTCAGTCAGGGGATGACCGAAAAGCCCGGGGAATTTTCGAATTAAGTACAACTGTAGGATTACGGAGAAAATCGGTCCTGGTCTGTACCCGGAACCAAGACCGAAATCAGTTTGTGCTGCCAAAGAGCAAGTAGTTTTCGCGCGAAAACTCAAAAAGCGCATACTGGCTAAACTTAATCACAGGTCCTAATCGTTGTCAAACCATATTCAAAAGTATTAACCAAAATTAACACCGCCATAAGCTGGCCGCTCCAAGTTTCTGCTTATATGAGAGATGACAGTCGGGCCTCCAGATCTATTCAAAATAAAACGTAACTTTTTGAACATTCCTGTTTACAGCTTTGCTGGTTGTGAGCATCCTCCACTGGAACCAGAACAAGCCATGAAAAAGATCGAGGCAATCATCAAGCCTTTCAAACTCGAAGACGTAAAGGAAGCCATCTCCAGCTTGGGCGTGCAGGGCATGACTGTTTCGGAGGTCAAGGGCTTCGGCCGCCAGAAGGGCCACACCGAGATTTATCGCGGCAGCGAGTACACGGTTGATTTCTTGCCAAAGATAAAAGTTGAAGTCGTCCTCGCCGACACGCAGGTTTCCTCCGCAGTCGAGGCGATTGTCCGCGCGGCCAAAACCGGCAAAATCGGCGACGGAAAAGTTTTTGTCAGCTCCATTGACAACGCGATACGTATCCGGACCGAGGAGACTGGCGAGCAAGCGGTTTAGTCATTTCCTCTTCGCTCACTTTTGTGGAAGAGATTTGTCAGGATCAGAATGCGATGAACAAGTTGCACACTTAGAACGAATCACAGTGCACGCGGGCGCTTCGTTGGCGAGGCGCCTTTTTCATGCGAACAAACCAAATATGCCCGATTTTGTTGATGGGAAACGGGCTGTGAATAACTCGTGAACAAGAGTTAATATGTTGTTCTGGCAACTTGTGGCCGCATTGCCTAGAAACTGTGACGGGGCGATCGTTTCGCCCCGTCAAATTGGCCGGTTAAAAATGCCAGACCAAGCTCAATTTGATTTTCATTCTCAAGTATCTTGTTATCAATGACTTATAGTTAGTCTTGAATTTGCTAAAATGGGACCTCGGCCTCGGACAAGGATTTTATTGGTTTGGGGCCGGCTTCAAGTTGCCAGCGACCACCAAGGCCAGTGTCAGGAATGCGGTAAAACCATAAGGTGAATAAAACGCGCAAAAACAGGGCTTTTAGGACAGAAACATGCAAACTTCTGCAGAAAAAACCTGGGGTGCGGCCCGGGAACATCTCCGCTCGATGCTCAGTGGTGACACATATAATTTGTGGTTCGCACCGTTGCGTGCCTGTGCACAAGACAATCACGGCCTCGTCCTGGAAGTAGCCAACGACTTTTGCGAAGTCTGGCTTAAAGACAATTATATGGAGTTGCTGCAAGATGTGGTGGCCTTGGCCTCCGGGCGGCAACTGCAGGTCAAATTCAAAGTCGCTTCCGGCCTGCCGACCACCGTGACGGCAGCGCCCGTGGCGGCAAAGACGAGAACAACCGAAGCGGTCCCCGAACGGACCTCGGTCGCGCACGAGCCGAGTTTTAATCCCAAAAACACATTCGACACCTTCGTCGTTGGGAACAACAACAACTTTGCCTACGCTGCTGCGCTGGCTGTGGCGCAAGCGCCCGGCAAATTTCACAATCCGCTTTTCCTCTACGGAGGAGTTGGGTTGGGCAAAACCCATTTGCTCCACGCCATTGGACAACACGTTGTGGGCCAGAGAAGAGCAGCGCGAGTCGCCTATGTGTCTTCCGAAAAATTTACCAATGAATATATTGATGGCATTCAGAACAATCAACTGGTTCGCTTTCGGAAAAAGTATCGGCAGACGGAGGTACTGCTCATTGATGACATCCAGTTTCTGTCGGGCAAAGAGCGAATTCAGGAAGAATTCTTTCACACCTTCAATGCGCTGCACGAGTCCCACAGGCAAATCGTGGTGACCTGCGACCGTCCCGCCAGCGAAATCCAGAACCTGGAGCACCGACTGGTCTCACGATTTGAATGGGGTCTGGTGACCGACTTGCAGCCGCCGGACGTGGAGACGCGCCTGGCGATTCTGCAGAAAAAAGCGCAAATCATGGGCGTGGAGTTGCCGCAAGAAATCATGGATTTCCTCGCCAATCGGATTCGCACCAACATTCGGCGCTTGGAGGGGGCTTTGATACGCGTGGCCTCTTACGCCGCGCTCACAGGCAAGAAACTAAGCCTGGAGGTGGTGGAAAGTCTGTTGCGCGAAGTGCTGCACGAGGAGGGCCGCCTGTCCATCAGTATCGAAGTCATTCAGAAAAAGGTCGCCGAACATTTTGATATCCGCTTGGCGGACATGACCAGCCGGCGCCGGCCCGAGAACATTGCATTCCCGCGCCAAATTGCCATGTTCCTCTCCCGCCAGATGACTGTCAATTCATTAAGCGCCATCGGCGAGGCCTTCGGTGGCCGCGACCATGGCACGGTGCTCCATGCTTGCAAGCTGGTCAGGGACCGTATGGAAGTCGATGCCCAGGTCCGCCAGGCCGTAAGCGTTCTGGAAAAACAGCTCATGCGCTGATGTCTGCCATCGAGGTTAGCGGCCTGACCAAAGCCTTTCGCACCTACAAAAAGCAGCCGGGATTTGCTGGCGCGGTCAAGGGACTGTTCCGCCGGCAATATGAACAGACCCTGGCCGTCAAGGACGTCAGCTTCACCATCGAACCGGGCGAGTTGGTGGGCTTCCTGGGTCCGAACGGAGCCGGCAAGACCACAACCCTGAAAATGCTGGCGGGGCTGCTCTATCCCACCAGTGGTTCGGCGCGCGTGCTGGGTTACGTGCCCTGGGAACGACAGGACGGTTACCGGCGGCAGTTCGCCTTGCTGCTCGGTCAGAAGAACCAGCTTTGGTGGGACCTGCCCGCTCGCGAGTCGCTGGAGTTGAACGCCAAAATCTACGGCATCGGCGCTGCCATCATGGAGCGCACGGTCGGTGAAATGACTGAACTGCTGGCGGTGCGGGACAAGCTCAACGTGATGGTGCGCGAACTTTCACTGGGCGAGCGGATGAAAATGGAACTTGACCGATATCCAGGAACTCTGCCAGCGCGTCATTATTATCGATCATGGAACGATTTTCTTTGACGGTCGCCTAAGCCAAGTGCTGGATCGGTTCGCCGATTTCAAGCTGGTCACCATCCAATGCGAAGGAGCGGCTCCCTGTTCGGCCGAGCACCTGGCCAAATATGGCGAGATCCTGGAACAAAACCAAGGCCGTATTCGACTCAAGGTCAAACGCGACCGGGTCATTGCGGTTTGCAAGGCATTGCTGGACCAACTGCCCGTGAGCGACATTGACATTCAGGAAGTGCCCATCGAGGAAGTCATCCGCCGCATCTTCGCGCGGTGAGCGACTAAGCCGAGCATCACACAGGGATGGGGCTGGGGCCTGGAAAATGAGCTTTTGGGAGTGGCCATGATGAGTACTGGGTCAGCGACGGTGGGGGATCGCCTCGGCGGAGTGCGCCCGTCCTCGGGCGCAGCAATGTTGGAACGCGAGCAAGCCCCAATGGAATCGGACGCATCGGAACAACCGGTGCTCGCTGCGCCCGAGGACAGGCGCACTCCGATAACGTTGTAGTCCGCCGTCACTGACCCATTACAAAAAGTAGTCTAGTACGGCCTGAGCAGGTGTCTTTCCAGGTAGGCGCGCCACAAGTGCGCCTCCACGTAAAGCTCGAAGAAGGTCCCGGGGCGCAGTTCGAAGTAGCCAGTCATGAGATGGGTTTTCTTTTCGTCCAGGGCCGCGCGAAATTTCGCCGAGACGATCATCACCGGGGCAAAAGGATCAGGCGGCAGCTCGGCCCACCAGCCGACTTGCGTGAAGCGGCGCAAGTACCACGGTAGAGGCCAGTAGTCGCTCTCGGGCGCCATGACTTTGATGAGCATCTGGCGGCCTTGTGGATGCGCCTGGGCGAGGGCTTCGACTGCGCCGACCAGATTCAAGATGTCGGGAGCGGTTTGGGCATAGACGTAGGGATTGCGCTGGTCGGCAGCATAAGAGACGCTGGCCTGCCAGGCTTGCCAGGCCAGATGCGCGGCGCCGGCCACAAGCAACAGCGTGCAAACAAATTTTGGCAACTGTTTAGTTGGAAGGGGACGCCGGGTGAGGGCACCCGGCACGGATTGCCCCGCAATGGCTGCCTGAGCAGTTACAAATTTTGTGCCTCGCGCGCGGGCGATGCCGATGAGCGCGACCGCGCCGACGCCCGCCAGCAGGATCGTCCCATGCCAAAAACTCAACAAACACCAAGGGGTCTTATAGGAGATCAATGAATACGCTGCCGTGAGTATGCAGGTGTAGAAGGCCAGGAACCGGACGAAGCTCGCATCGGCGCCGGCCAGTCCTTTACGAGCAAAGCCCGCCATGGCGCCGAGGGCCGCCAGGACCAGAAGAACGGCTTCAGTCCAGATCGGCCCTTTGGCAACGTGAAAGAAGAGCAGCCGATGCAAGTAAAATGTCCAGGGGTAAATGTGCGGTGAATTTCCCTCGGCGCGGCCAAGCCAGGGCAAGTAGGTGCGGACCGAATCCAATGGACCACTGGCGTTGGTGAAGAAAGAGGAGAAGGCAACCACCGCCACCAGGAGCCAGAGCGCCAAAGCTGCCTGGAGGTGCCTCAAATTGATGGGCGCGGCTCTGACGGGGGAGCTGCTGGCGTCGAGCCGGCGATTCCACAATTGATTGAGGGCCAAAGCCAGGGCAGCCGCCGCCAGCGTGATGACAAAGGTTTCTTTGGTGGCGTGCATCAGGCCCGTGGCGGCGCCCGCCAACAGAGCCCAGCCAATCCTTCGGGTGCGCCAGTACCGCCAGCCGGCAGCAAGGGCCAAAAAAGTAAAGAAAACCAACAGCATTTCATGGATGTAATAGCGGCTGTAGAAAACCATCGCCGGAGAGGCTGCGGTGAAAAGAGCAGCCCAGACCGTGGCCCCGCGGCCCAGGCCATCGGCCATCAGCGGCAGCAGCAGGACCAGGCCGACACCGAAGAGAACCGTTACCAGCCGGAGTTTGGTAGCGGTAAGATGATCGAGATCGGGCGAGCTGGTCAGGCGGGCGATGGCCAGGGTTGAATAGAAGAGCGCCGGGCCGTGATGCTCGTTGGGATCGTATTTATAGAGGCCGTGCTGCCAGAGTTGGCCGAATTTGATGGCGTTGACTGCTTCGTCATTGTGCATCGGGCGCTGCTCCAGCCGGGGGCACCTCAGCGCCAACGCCACGCTTGTGGCCAGCAACAGACCCAACGCCAGCCCCTTGTTCATCCTCGGTTCATGGCGCCGGCCGACCGTAAACCTCTATCTCGGTGTACTCGTTAAGGGCGCTCTCGGTGCTGCCCTTGGAGTAGAACCGGAGGTAGCGGGCTTTGGCGCCTTTGGCATCAATGAGTCTGCCTTCGTAAGTCTCGAAAAATTCTCGGTCCGTGCCCACTCCCCGGCCAGAGCTGTTGTCCTGGTCGTTGTTAAACAGGGTGCGAACGTTCTCCATGAAATCCGGGTCGTCAGCGATTTGGACGATGACGTCATGATAAACTTTGGGCGTGTTGTGCGCGTGCCAGAGCACGATGGCAAAAAGCGCCTGCGGGCTGCCCAAATCCATCTGCACCCATTGCGTGCCTTTGCGCAGGTAAATGATGCTTTGATCGGAAGGTTCCTTGTCTCCGTCGGTGATTTTTTCCAACACGCTTTCGGTGGCGTTCTTGTCGCTGCAGGTCAGCTTTTTGCCTGGAGCGACATTTTTCAATCCGGGCGGGATCATGAACGGCGGCCGGGGCTTGTCGGAGAGCGGTTCGACAATCGCGCTGAGCTGCATGTCCTTGGGCGTTCCTTTGAAGGCCGGTGGAGGAAGCTTTAGTTCCAGCGGCACCAATTGGCCGGCGCCGGCGCCGGATTTGTCCGTGGGGCCCTCGCCGGCCAACAGCGTGGAGGCGAGCAGGAAATTCAGGACAGTGAAAGTGAGGAAAGGCAGCCACGACTGCGTTTGCTCTTCCCGCAGCGGGTGGAGAGTTGTTTTCATTTTATTCGGTTCGGTTGCGCGATCGTTCCCGGTGGTATTAGACGAAAAGGTCGGCCCAGGGCAAGCCCCATTGCCGAGTGCCTCCAGGAACGGTTCACCGCGTTGCCGCAAGCGATCTTCGAGGCGTTTGGTGCAATCGCAATCGCAACAGGCCCACGGCTGCGTGCCGTTCCAGTCCCGGCAATTCCTGCGGTTGTGGGCGTCTTTGACGCTGAGGAGCTCAAAGTATTGCTCCCAGTAAGGCCGCTCCTCTTGCAACGGAGTGGCGCAGAAACAGTTCTCGACCCAATGAACGGCGTGGTCCTGGCCCAGGCGGGCTCGTTCCATGTCGCAGGCATATTCATCGCCCGCAACGGAACCTCGACCCAGAGTGCCGTCCTGGATTGCCTCCAGCAGGGCTCTTTCGCGCCCAACCTTTACCCGTGCCTTGACCAGATAACGCATTGCCTGAAGATACACTGAACAACTGCCGGAATGCAAAGCCGGCATGGGCTTACTCTCTTGGGGGGTGTTGGAGGCGTAAACCCGTAAGGAGGTGCATAAACGTGGGTTATTTTTGAGTTCCAACCCGTAAGGTAACCCGTAAGGAGGCGTAAGGAAGCCGTAAGTCCCAAGACTGCCCGGCGCGGATCGAAGCGGCCATAATGAGAATTGCTGGGGCTTACTCCCAGGAAATTTTGGGAGCAAATTTCAAAATCTGCATCCCGATGCGGTCCACCGAGGTATCCCCTGCCCAGGCGTCACCGTAATTGGACAAAATGACCACACCGACCTGGGCCGCCTTGTCGAACCCAACGAAGCTGACGTAGCCGCCGGTGCCGCCGTTGTGCCAATGTTGAAGAATCTGTCCTTCCAAGGGTTCTTGGATTTGCCAGCCCAGCCCAACGCCGCCGCTGAATTCTTTGAAGTGAAATTTCTGCGCTTCGACGAGGGCGTTGGAAAGAGCCGAAGTGGGCGGGTTGAGGTTTGCCTCAATGAATTTGAGCAGGTCCTCCGCATCCGAGTAAAATGCGCCACATCCGGCCAGAACGTCAAAGACCCAATTGGTGACCGGCTCGCCTTTCGGATCGTGGCCGGGCGTGAGTCTGGTTTTTTGTTCGCTCGAAAGAGCGATGACAGTGTTGCTCATGGCCAAAGGAGCGCACACGGTTTGTTTGACCAGCTCTTCGTAAGGTTTTCCCGCCTTCAATTCCAGAAGGTGGCCGAGCAGACCGAAGCCGTAGTTGGAATAGGCCGATTTTTTGCCCGGCTCCGAGGCCAGCCGCACCGTCTGCAAACTCTTGTACAGGTCAGCGGCTTTGTAGGTCGCGTACGGATTGTGCCCGTCCTTGACTGTGGTGTCGAAATTGTCCGGCAGCCGCGGCAGGCCCGCCGTATGTGTGGCCAGGTGCCGGGGTGTGATTTGACGGCCACTCTTCTGCGGGCAAGCAACCCCTTCGGGGAGTAGGCGGCTGATGGGGTCGTCCAGTTCAACGACGCCGTCGTTGGCCATTTTGGCCAGCGTGAGGGCGGTGAACACTTTAGTGACTGAGCCGATTTCGAATAGA
>WNGL01014221.1_pt1 | contig 14088 bp, 15 predicted proteins | sample 5400591 | NCBI WGS metagenome assembly WNGL01 (sample SAMN13153377, study PRJNA577476) | soil metagenome | isolation source: 80 cm soil or saprolite under Garry oak tree replicate 1 | place: USA:California | collected 2016-06-15
ACCTGCCGAAGATCGGCTAGCTAAGACTGCAGCACTACTATTACTGTACACATTTCGTAATTTATGGAGATGGGCCTCGTATTAAGGTGGTAACATTTGTTGCAGTTCCATTTGCAGACGATGGAACCTTTTTTATGTAAAATATGTTATTGTTAGCATCATATCCAAGTTGATTTAGTAACAACACTCTAAATCCATTATCATGCAGATATTTCATTTCTTGAGCAAATAAATCCACAGTTGTACTAGACGCGTGGCTGACTGGGGTATAATCTTGGATGCTAGTTGTTAGATTGTGATACACGATTATAGGAATTGCATTTATCTTTCCGTTTGAATTAGAAGGAATTTGACTATTAATAATCTGAAGGAAGACTTGAAACATTTCTGGAGGACTAAAATTGTGCTTGTTACTGATATGGTAAAAGCTAGCACTTCTAATATCATATCTATTTGCATGAGTGAGCTTACCATTGGCTAAATATGTTCCACAATCAGTCTGAGAATCTTTCGCGTAGCCATTACAATTTAGAAACATAAGTGGGTCGGTTCCAGATCTCCCAATATTGTAATACTTGGCAACTGTGTTTACTATCGATGGCATGTTTGATCCCACATTGAAGGGGTAACCAAAGATTGTACTATTAATGCCATGGGTTGCAAGGCATTGCTTTGATCCCCCTATTTCATATGTCAATGCATTTGTTGATAATTTATTCAGATGCGCATGCGTCATGGTATGGGATTCAATATCCATTCCATCTTTCTTTAACTCTGCTATATCTTGCCAATTCATCCAATATGGTTGTGTTGCTACTTTGCCACAGACTATAAAGAAACTAGCCTTAAATCCATATTTATTTAAAATTGGTTTACCATATATCAACTGACTCTTGTAGCCATCATCAAAGTTTATCATTACTACTTTATTGCTACTGCCAACACCACCAGTGATATTACCGCCCAAAATGGAACTGGCTGCGTGGGAAGAAGAAACAGGAGTAGCAGAAGAGGATTGGTCATGAATTCCATTTAAATTTGGTGCGCTACCACTACTACTACTATTGCCAGATATCTCGCGACTACCTGAGGGAATTTGTGATGATGAATTACTTAGGGCCATATTTGGAAACGTACCACCGATGATCAGCATCATTGCTACTGTAATGATAACACCAATGCTACATTTCCCACGATTTGACAGGATAGTTCTAATTATCTTATCACAGTCGGATTTAATAATCGTTACAGACAAAAGATCTTCCCGATATATTTTCATTTCGAAATGGTTCTCCAATTTCTGAGATATAGGATATAAATCAAGGGTGTTGGTATAACATTGAAGTTGTGCTATATGTCCAATGATCGCAAAAGGATGAAGGTGATAGAATCGGAAGCGACAAACTCTTAGAATGATGAACTTTTTTCAAGAATGACTATATGATTGATCTGTCATAATTATAATCAAGTATTTATTTTTGAATTTTTAGACAGGATTGTCTGTAAGTTGAATCAAAATGTCATCTTCTTTTTTTATTGTCTTAAATTTCTGTAAATTGTAGTCCATTGATATTTGAACTCCATTCGTTCATTCATAGCTCCAGCCCATGCCTGACGGCAGGAAGTATCATCATATTAAGAAAAATAAATAATCCAAAAATAGCGGACCAAAGAGATTGAGAATGGCAATAAAAAAAATAACAAAACGGCTAGCACATGTGCATCTATCTCCTAACCGAAGGTAAATGTATACAATTGGAAACCTTTCCCGGTTACATTGATTATAATGGAATGAGATCCATAATTGTAGTGTAACGCCAAATTATACAGTCTTTGTCCATCAAGCACGAATTTACCATCTAATGTCAAGTCCTTACCTAATGAGTTGTTTGATATTTTTGTAGCTCCGTCTTCAGTAACTATTCCTTGTTGTCCGTGTCCTCCAGCTACTATATTCACATCCTTCGCGTAGTATGTCAGGATAATGCGCCCTGTGTTGCTTTGCAATTCCATATTATCAGGATTATTCTTCCATTGACCATCAAGGTATACTATATCAGGATTGAAATTGGTGTTTGGTGGAATTGAGTAAGGTATTGTTTGGTCGGGTTGGAAGTTTTGAGGATTTCCAAGAGGCGCTCTTGCAAAGTTATACCCAATATAGATTTCTGGTGTTATTTGTTTTGTTAGATCTATATATGCTAGGCTTCCCGGGTTAATTGCTGCTGTTTTGGCTGTATTGAAACTTATTTCTTTCATGCCATTTAGAACAGCGCGTTCAGCAAGTAACGATTGAATTGCGCTTTCTGTTACGTTATAATCACCTTCTCCTATATGATCATGTCGTATGTATCCTTGACTATCGACTAGATAATCTCTTGGCCAGTATTGATTTCCATATGCATTCCAAGTTCCATGATCACTATCCAAAATTACCGGATACTTTATTCCGAATTTCTGAACTGCTGCTTTTACATTGTCATAATTTTTCTCAAATTGAAATTCAGGTGAATGCACGCCCACTATTACGAAGCCTTTGTCAGAATATCTTTGATACCAATCGCTAAGATGAGGTAAAGTCCTAATGCAGTTAATGCAGCTATACGTCCAAAAATCAACAAGTACTACTTTCCCTTTCAAAGATGCAAGCGTTAGTGGAGCATTATTAGGCGTATTAATATAACCTGCAATTTGGGCAAATTCTGGTGCTTTTTGAAATTGCGATTTATCAATTTGAAGGAATTGTGCTTTATCAAGCTTTATTGTTTTGAATGTACCGTTTGTTGTGGTAGCGGCTGAAATAACTTTTTCTAGTTGTTGCTGTGAGGAAGAAGATGCCTTATTGAGGCTTGGACTGTTGAAATATATCCCAAACCCAACAATTACAGCTACTACCGCGATTGCCATTGCTGCAGCACTAACGTTGTCTCTATTCATTAATTAATCTCCCCCATTCTCCATGTTTCCGGTCTACTCTTTCATTCTCCCATCCTAAATTCCACTCTGGATGTTAATGATTTGATTTGCAAGTGGGAAGTTAGCTAGCAGAATTAACTGGTTAGTAAACAACAAAATGCCTACTACAACAAGTATTCCACCCATTACCAAGTTGAAGTATTTGAGATATTTGACCATTCTTCGAATCATTCCAGTAGCTCTTGAGAAGAAAGCACCTGTAATCAGGAAAGGTATTCCTAAGCCTATAGAATAAGCTAACAAAGAATTGTATGCTGCTGCTGGATGGGTGGCTGCCAATGCAAATGTGCTACCCAAGATTGGTCCAACGCATGGGGTCCAACCAGCTGCAAATGCGGCTCCAAATACAAATGATGTAATATAGCTTGTTTTAAATCTTGGTAGCTTGACGATTGTCATCTTTTTCTCAAAATTTAAGCTACGAATCCTTGTGGAGAGAATCAGGTATGCACCAAATCCTATTATCACAATTCCACCAATAGATGTAAGGTAATGTTGAAACCCGGCTCCATACGCAGAAAGAACACTATTTAGAATTACACCCAATATTGCAAAAACAAGGGAAAAGCCAAGTACAAAGTAAACGGTGTTAAGAAAAATGTTAAGTCTTGTTCGCGTAAGTGTCATTGTTGATGACGACCTCTGTTGTTGCTTTTGTTGGCGTCGTCCTCCGCCATCACTATTGCTTTCTATGTTTCCCGCCGTTTCATTAGAAGTATCGGTAGTAGTAGTTGAAGTGTATTGGATTGAGTTCTTTGCTTCATTTATGGCTGTTCCTGAAAGATACGATATGAAACCAGGAAGTATAGGGAGAATACATGGTGATAGAAAAGAAGCAAGTCCCGCGCCAGCAGAAACTAAAACACTTGTTTCTAATACCATCTTATTTCATACTACCGTCCGATAACAAACTAGAACCTTCACCCTTGTATTAAATATATTTCCAGATTAGATCCAAATGAATTCCAAATTTAGAGACACCTGATGCTAATGGAATATAAAGCGAGTACCCACACTGCCTAAGAATCGTTGCAACTTTGGCCTACAAAGATGGTAGGTCCTTTAATCCTCCGATAAAGCAATACAGCATCATATTTCTATTTTTGAGAAAAACATCTATTTAGCAAGACGGCGAAAAAACGTAAACTATACCAAAAAAAACCAAGATCTGGAATGAATTTGGATAAAACTAAATAAGAGAATTCCTCGTACCGTTTCTATTCTATAATGAACAGTTTGATGGAAGTAAGTGCAGGCGTAGGGATAGTAAACGTCGTCCTTTTGATAGCATTGCTAACTGTCTATGCTAAAGTCTACAAGAATACTAGAGCTGTATTTACTATTGGCTTAATGTTCTTTGCTGGAATGCTAATGTTACACAATATAATCGCAGTCTATGCTTATTTTGCAATGCAACCATTGTATGCATTAGGATTACTACCATATTTCGCGGTGATACATATAGCCGAACTAGCGGGAATTGCAGCATTACTCAAAGTTACGCTATAGCGGTTTTTTTAAAATCTTTTTCAATTTTGTTCATCTGATGTTTTTCATTCCAATGTTTGACAAACCTCTGCTTGTATTCCTCCAGTCTCGGATAAGAATGTGAAGTGAAGCTAAAAGCAAATCTGGAGCCGATTCTACCACATTCTTGGCAGCTAGGTGCATAAGATGATGAGAAACCGTGCGCCTCTCCAACTACACACTTAGAAAACGAGATCATATCAAGCCTATTTTTGTTCGATGATCATATACCAGCAAACATACCGAATATTTTTCACGTCAATTAATTAACAAGATACCCAAATTATAGGCAGAATCATCTACTTATACTTCCGTGTCATATGTACACAATTGATCAGACGGTACCCCACGCCCTCCCGGGAGGGTACAACATTGATTTTCGTACTTTTTTGTAACAAGTTTTAAAAAGAAATGTTTTCTATGAGCATACGATAAACTGTTTTTGATGTTATTGAACATTGTTCTACGGAGGGAGATTTACCCTGGTCGATTGACCAGGGTAGGCAAAAAAGGCAGTACTTTCGTTTTAGTACTCGCCCATCAGGGGAGAAACTAACAATCTTTGTCAATCTGTACGACAATACAGACTTGTATGCCGTTTACCTCCCGGGAGGTAAACTTACTATAAAAGATCGTCCTAGTTATTACAAATATTACAATATTGAGCTCAATATCAATAGAAAGTCCAGAATTCAGGCGGTAGGAGAATAACGAATTAGACTAGATCACTGGCTAATTCGGTAGGTGTAAGTTGTAGGTAGCTGTAAGCGGAAGAAGTGGTGTAGAATAAAGACTTACCCCTTCAGTCCAATCAATCAATCAATCTATTTAGATCATAAGATAGTTTGCGTTGTTTCAAGCAAACCCTTTCACTGTATCCATAAATAAAGTAAGTGAATTATAATCAAAAGGATCTTGAAATGCCAGAAAGAATTGTTGTATTCCAACATCCATATATTCTCTAACTTTTCGTGCTATATCTTCAGGTTTTCCAACCAGAGAATGTCTGAGCAGTTGATTAAGCATTGCCGGCCCCCTTTCCATCGCAAATAGTCTTTTCTTATATTCTAGGTCTGGATCAGAATTAGCAATTATAACATTTAATTCAATCGATTTTATAATTTTGCTTGCATTATTGAACATCTCAGAGAATATATCTTCAAATTTCAATTTAAGAGAAGCAAAGTGTCCAGCCGAAAGATAAGAAGATTCCCATATATCGGCATGTTTGGCTGCAATACCCATCATTCTTTTCCCCTTTGCTGCAACCGTGATTGGAATGCTTTCTTTTGGGTTTTTCAGGGTGGCGCCATTGATATCAAAATACTTCCCGCTAAAGTGAACTTTTGGTTTACTCCACAGCAATTTGAGAACTTTTATACCTTCATCAAGTAAGGATACTCGTTCCGCTCTATTAGGGTAATCTATTCCATATGGATACCACCACTGTACTGCATAATCATGTGTTGCTCCAGCACCAGTCCTAAATTCCAATCTTCCCTTCGACATATCTTGTAATGTCGTGGCTTGCTTAGCAAGTAGTGCAATGTTTCTATATTGAGGAATTAGGTAAGTGATAACAGGACCTAGTTTTATTCGAGTAGTTATAGCTGATAAATTAGATATTACGTTCCAGCAATCTAAATCAATCTCGGCTAATGATTCTCCGTAATAGAATCCATAAAATCCTAATTTCTCAGCTAATATGCATGTCTCTTTGATTTTTTCATAATCTGTACCCCATATCTCTAGACAAAATTGCACAATAGATATCTAGATTGGTGGTATATATAGACAAAAGCATGGATGAGGCACTACCTAGTATACTGTCGTAGTAATGCACTCAATCCGCTAAGAGAAAACAGATTCGATATCCTGAGACGTTTATGAACATTCTGATCTAATTCAATTATTTAATATTCTCTTCAAAGTAGTTCAGAAGTAAAGATTTTTAGTTACGCACAGTTGGAGGTATCGTACGCATCTCACTTGTACACTTCATAGAATTTCAATGTTGTAAATATGACACGACGCGAAGATGATATAATAATAGCAGGACATACTTTATGATATCTGCTGGACAGGCAACTAGAATTTTTGCAGGTCATGCAAAATAATCTGGAATTGATTTCGGGCCAAACTCGTAGTCATACTTATGTTACTCTTCTCCATCCATTATCTTCATTAACGCCAAGCAAGCTATAGCTAAATATTAGCACCTAAGGCGCATCTATTGTTCTCAGGCTACATGGCATAGAAAATTCCGAGATGCTAAATAAGAACAGTTTCAAAATAAATTGTATCGCCATTTAGTAGGTTAATTAATTTTGCTCAAACATTTTGAACACCTGTTTAATATCGTGGTCAATAATGTTTAATGCTACGTATCATACTGCCTTCATTCTTCTGAATGAATAAGATCCGAATATCGCAAATGTGATCGTAAACACAACTAATATACCGGCATCTACCGCGAAAGAATAGGTAGATGTTCCAATGATGGCATTTCTTAGAGCATCAACTGCGTACGTGGCAGGATCTATAGTGGTTAAAACGAAAAGCCAACCAGGAAGGTTCTTAAGTGGAAAAAGAGCTCCACTCAAAAAGAAAAGAGGAAATACTACAAAGCTAATTATTAACTGAAATCCCTCTAGACTTTCAATGTAGCTACCAATGGCAAGTCCAACTGAGGTTAGGGCAAATGAGAGGAGTAGTACAATTGCAATAGTCTGAATTAAAGATAAGGCATTAAGGTTAATTCCTATAGCGATTCCGATAACTAAGAGGATGGCAGCTTGAACTAAAGAGTTGGTCATACCTCCTAATGTCTTGCCTATGAAGACAGTATCCCTGCTTACTGGTGCTACCATCACGCTCTTGAGAAAATCGAATTTTCTATCCCATATTACATACGAGCCAAAAAACACAGAGGAGAATATAATAGACATGCTAACTATGCCAGGAAATATGAATTTTTGATAATCTACACCGGTAGAAGGATGAGTGGAACCAAAACCAGAGCCAATAACAAACAGCCACAATACCGGGGTGAAAGTAGATGCTATTAATCGACTTCGTTCTCTAAGAAATACTTTGAACTCTCGAAGCCAGAGAGCATATAGTCTACCAAGATTTGCTTCTATTATAGTAGTATCAACTACTTTATTGAGCATAATATTTTCTATGAAACTCCTTCACAGTGTTGTCTTTGGTTATATGTAAGCTGCTATAATGCTTCATATTAAGACAAACACCATTGAATTTGGAATAAATGCAAATCAAAGAGTATCTATACTATTTCTGATCGTAGCGTGCATATTTTTCCATAAAACCTCCTTCTGCCTCTTCCTTTATATCCCGTCCAGTAGACCTAAGAAATACATCGTTCAATGTGGGGCTTGTATATTCAACTGATTCAGTATCAATATACTTTAAAATTATAGGAAGATTCCGATTAGCGTTATCTACTGATAAAACAAGTAATCCATCATCACTGATATTTTCGATTTTATGAACGAAGCTGAAATTCTTTAAGATATCTATATTCGGCCTCTTCTTTTGCACTAGCTTGAGTTTTATAATGTCACCTCCAATCATGCCTTTCAAATTTGAGGGTGTATCAAGCACAATTATTTTACCTCTATCTATAATACCAATTCTATCGCATAGCATATCAGCCTCTTCCATGTAATGAGTTGTCAATATTATGGTGATCTTCTCCTCTTTTACAAGCCGCTCTATATATTTCCACATAGATTCCCTGCTACTTGGGTCGAGACCTAATGTTGGCTCATCCAGGAAAATTACTTTAGGTTTGTGAATAAGTCCCCTTGCAATTTCTAATCGTCTACGCATTCCCCCAGAATATTTTTTGACTTGATCGTTTTTTCTTTCAGTCAGTCCTACTAAATCAAGTACTTCCGAAATTCGTTTTTCTCTGACTTGACGCGGCACGCTGTAAAGCCAAGAATGGAGTTTCAGATTTTCATATCCAGTGAGCATATCATCACTACTCGGGGCTTGGAACACAATGCCTACGCTGCCCCTAACCTTAGCAGATTGAGTTACGATGTCAAAACCATTTACCGTAGCAGTACCAGAGGTAGGTTTGAGTAGAGTAGCTAGCATATGGATGGTTGTAGTCTTGCCAGCACCGTTTGACCCCAAAAGTCCGAAAACCTCGTTTTCATGTATATCCAGGTTGAGTCTGTCGACGGCAGTCAAATTGTCGAACCTTTTGACTAGATCACGTATGACTATCAAACAATCTATCGAGATGTAGATCAGGGTATTATGTCTTGAGATTTTAAAAAATAGAAAAATTAGATTAGAAAGCCAACAAAATATCCATTCGACAAGTAACAATGGTAATAAAAATTGATTGATAAGATCACTTGCCTATCTTGAACATCTTTGTCCCGCACACAGTACAAATCCCTTGTGTGGCTGGCTTTCCGTTTTTCATTGTGACCTTTTTCTCGTCTCTCATCTCTCTTTTTGACTTACATTTAACGCAATACGCTTCCATGGCAATGCAACCTGTTATGCAAGATAAAATAAGGTGTATAAAATGGTTGTCATAAAACCTTGCGACTCTTATCCTGCATAAATAATAAGTTAGAATACTTAAAAAATTCGGAAATACACTAACATATCTTTTAAAAAGACTCAATTCTATTAAAAGACTTTGTTAAATTGTAGGTCAATATTATGATAATGCATACGCCTGTTTAGCATCAACAGGGAAGAACAATTACTCTAAAGGTCAATGTTATAGGACCGGTTCATGGCTTTTGGATAGGCCTTCGCTGTTAACGTCGATGTCTAGCTCGCTTTTTTGTTTGTCTACTTGGTCTAATTTGTCAGTCATGTTGCTTACTTTCCTCCTTGATTAATTCTTTCACATTCGATCTTTTCTTTCTGTTCAGAATGACATCATATCCTACCTGTCCGACGCCTGAAATTAGACGGATTTCAGAATCACTAAGCTTTTTTAAGAATTCTTTATCTTAATAATTTTGAATCACTTATTCAGTTGGATCCGTGTGTGCATGTTTCTATCTGAGAGCAAACTCGTATCTTCTCATCCATGTTCTTCCGATGCCAGATATCGTCAATTTAATGCTATTTTCTTCAACACCCGTCTCTTCCTCTAGAAAGCGGTTATATTTAAGAAAACCAATCCACGTTGAAACCATTTGCTCATTGTTGTCAAATTTTTGCGCAATCTCCGTTATTGATTGCCCATCAGACACGCATTTTAGAATATAAATCGCTGCAGTAAGCCCGGAGAAGCGCTTAATATTTACAGGATGGTTAGTGTTGTTCTTTAGCGTAAGAATATGGACCTCTTTCGCACCGTTATGACGGCATGCAATCCTTTGTTCGATCACGTAGCCATTTTCCCATACTTAAACGTTTTACATGAGACGAGATGCCAATGTTATAGATGATCTTTGGTTGCCAAATTCATCCCTCAACGTACCCTGAAGATGAAGCACCACGTCCATTAAGACTCTACCAACACGCTGTATATTAATTGAAATATTATTACTTTAATTCTATAAAAGCGAATTGTCGATTATATATTCGGGAATTGATTGATCATCATTGGATATTTTCTGGCGAAACTCTAAACATATCCAAAGCTGTCTAAATAGAATTTTGATACCTCATAATCAATAATATTTTTCAAAAAGTCTACCGTCTGTCTTAGTTATTTTGGATGGTATATTTTCGATATATTTTCGATATTCAAGATGCCGTTCAACCCTTATTATTCAAGTGGCACTGGTATTCTATTGGATCATCGCAAAGCAAAGACCACGTCAATAAACAAACTGATATCTTTTGAATAATCTGACAATTCGATGAAGTGGTATCCTCCACACGATCATCACGGTTAAGAGTCAATAATAATAAAAAAAGTTCGTCAACAGATATTTTTAATAATGGAGTAGTATATACCCCTCTCTCTAACTAACAAAATAGAGATAATTTGAATATATGATAAGAAAAAGAACGAAGTACATGATTGCAGCTGGCGTTGTTGCATCAGCAATAGTAGCAGGCGTAATAAGTTGGAGTAAGAGGAATTCGAAAGAAGTTCACACGGAAATAGATATCAGAGCATCTGATGAGCGAGTATGGCAAATACTCACAGACTTCCCAAACTATGTTAAATGGAATCCGTTTATTACTAAAATAAGCGGAGACTTAAAGAAAGATGCAAGGCTAAAAGTTCACATTCAACCTCTAGGAGAAAGACGGATGACTTTTAGACCAATAATACTTAATGTGGAACCAAAGCGAGAGCTTCACTGGATTGGTAGACTTGCAGTACCAGGGTTATTCAGCGGAGAGCACATTTTTACAATAGAGCCGCTAGGGAAGGACCATGTACGTTTTATCCATAGGGAAATCTTCACTGGTCTATTTGTACTAATTTATGCTGGCAACTTTGATACAAACATACGCCGTGGCTTCGAAGAAATGAACCAGGCTCTAAAAGCTCAAGCAGAGCAATCAATATCTCTATCATGATGATGCTACAGATCCTTCAGTATTGTAAAGTAGAGTCCGAGTGGGTATGTTACGATTTGAACATTGTACAAGCTTTTTTGAAGTCGTGAGAATTGCATACGACATTTTGAAAACTGAGGAGGAAAAGGCAAGGAGAAGACAGATTGAATTAGCAGGAAGAACGAAGAAAGATGATGATACAACCTTAGTGCCTGGGGTTGTTGCCTATTGATATTGTAATGACTAAAGCGATCCTTTATAGTAATTTATCGAATTGTATTAATTTGACGATTTCGATAGTGTAAAGTATCAATAGGCTTGATGGATCTCTGCTACGTCCCGATACGATCTGAATTATATATGAATGATCCTCTGTGACTTGCATGATTTCAACGCTAGACCATAAGCCATAAGTAATGTAAATAAAAATTAGCAACCTGGTTTATTCTAATTTCAGACCGTCTTCTGTGATTGTTACATCACCATTCTTTGCATTAATTCGACTGTGCATGAGTTTCTTTCCACTAGGCATCACGATATAATTCTGTGTTGCGATCAACATAAATTGTGGGAAAGCAAACAAACCACTCACAAGAATTGTTTTTTTATCCAAAACCCTTGATTCCAATATATTTTCGCCGTTGATGTTTATTATTAAAATATGCTCTGGTTCCCTGGATTTGTTAATTAATTTTTCACGATAATATATACACGCATTCTGATCTACTTTGACTAATTGGTTTCCCAAGTTGTCGGAAATTTCTGCGCTCAAGTAAGGACCTAGACTGTTTTCACCCAAGGAGAAGAGAGTCATATCGTAAATTTTGATAGACTTTGGACTCTCAGAGACAAAATTATTTCCAAATATTAACGTATATGACAATCCTTATCAGCGAACGAAGAATGTTTTTCAGTTCGGTATATTCTTTTTGGTGTTGTTTAAGGTAAGTATTAGATAATAATTCGCGTTAAAGTATGACCTGGAGCTTTGTTTTTATTGCTTTGGCTTGTGTTCAAGATTGACTAGTTCAAAGCGTATTCTACGCCGCTGATCTTAAAGCATAGACAAAGAGTGAATACCCATCCGTTATTGTAGATGCAGCGTTTAATTCTTGACTCCACGTCGGTTCTCACCTTTTTTATTTTCTTGGCAAGTCCTATTAGAGACCTATTTCGGTCCGGGTTCTGCAGTGGATATTTAAGAGCGAACTCATTAATCTGGGAGAAGAGATTCAATATAGGCTAGAGCTTACTATGGAAGAACTGAGAGGACCACCTTATGCTGCCTTGATGCAACAGTCGCCAGCTCTTACACTTATGCATTGTGCAGAACCTATAGAAATTCTCTAACCTTGTCAATATCGGACTTAAACTTTTCATCTAAGCCATACTTAGCATGATATATTTCTGGAGGAACGATATTAATTCTTGATTTAAAATACCTTTTTTATCGTTTTCTAACAAAGCCTTCAATATTTCATTCAATCCACGAACTCGCATAAACTCATATTTAATAATCTATAGCATTGCAATTTCCTATGACGTTAGATAAAAACACGGCCCAGAAATACCACCTTAAATCACATGTAGTGTGTGAAAGGTGTAAATACCAAGGTCTGCCATTGATTATATGGCTAAAGAGCAATATCAAAAGGCAGCAAACAAAAAAGATTTGAAAGAACCTTATTGCAAATCAATTGTCTTGGCTATGGTAAATGGTAATGTATGCGATGGATTCGATATACTCACATGAAGGTGAACCTTTAGAAGTCAATATCTCATTTTTCTATCTTACTAAAGTAGCAGCATTAATTGTATACGATGGAGCATTCTTTATGTCAAAAACATTATTGTTTGGATCATATCTAAGTTGATTTAATAATAATACCCTAAATCCATTATCATGTAAATATTTCATTTGTTGAGCGAACAAAGCTACAGTGATGGTAGAAGCCATCTTGTTGTAATCTTGTAGGCTGTTTGTAAGATTGTGATATGTAATTATGGGAATTGCATTTATCTTTCCGTTTGTGTTATAAGGAATTTGACTATTCATACGTTGAACGAATTTCTGAAACTCCTCAGGAGGGCTATAATTGTGATTACTATCTACATGTCTGAAGCTATCACTCTTGATATCATATCGATTTGCATAAGTGAGCTTACCATTGGCTGAATATGTACTGCAATCATTCTGCGATTCTTTCAAGTAGCCGTTACAGTTTAAAAACATCAATGGTGCGCTACCGGATCTTGCTAGATTATAATATTTAGCCACTACATTGACTATTGATGGTCTGTCAGATCCCAAGTTTAGAGGATATCCAAAAATTGTTGCATTAACGCCGTGGTTAGCAAGACACTGTTTCGATCCTCCTATTTCATAAGTTAATTGGCTCGGTGATGATAATAGTGTAGGGAGATGAGCATGAGTCATAGTATGTGATTCTAGATCCATTCCATCACGTTGTAATACAGCTATGTCCTGCCAAGTCTGTCTGTCTTTTGTTTTTCCTATCCAGGTACATACTTCAAAGAAAGAAGCCTTAAATCCATATTTATCTAGTATTGGCTTAGCGTATAGTATTTGGCTCTTGTACGAGTCATCAAAACCTATCATTACCAACTTATTGTTAATGCTGCTGACATTACCCCTTGAAGCGGAGCTTGGTGGTGAGGGGGCGAAATAAAGAGGTCTAGAAGAGGATTGATTATGATCCACTCCTAAATCTGACACCCCATTTCCACTATTATTCAATCGAAGTAGTAACGACAACGCCAAACAAAATCTGGGCATTTGTATTTGACAAGATGGTTTACGTATTGACAACCGATTTAATAATGATTACGGACAGTAACAGAAACATGTTAAGGATCAGATTATTCGTTGTAAAAAAGAGATAGATAAGAAGTCACATATAGAGGTTAACGGGAATTACATGCTACTACGTGATGGTGGTAATGAAGATATTGAGGAAGATGATGTGCTAACAGCATTTTCGCCAACAATTTCATCTACAAGGTTTTTTACTAGCTCACTGAACAGTTTATCAGTCTCTTCTA
>WNGL01022059.1_pt1 | contig 14087 bp, 12 predicted proteins | sample 5400591 | NCBI WGS metagenome assembly WNGL01 (sample SAMN13153377, study PRJNA577476) | soil metagenome | isolation source: 80 cm soil or saprolite under Garry oak tree replicate 1 | place: USA:California | collected 2016-06-15
GAGGCCCCGGCGGCGAGTCTCATTATCGAGTCCGTGACCAGCTCGAACCCGATCGAAGCAGGCGGACCCGTCGATGACTCACCCGTCGTGAACGCCACTGTCTGTCCCGCTACGAGAGCGTCGCCGTCTAGATCCCGCACTGCCTGCGTCACGCCCAGCTGATAGTCGGTGTTCGGGTCGAGCGGCACGGCGGGACTGAACGCCGCGGCCGCGCCGCCCCCCTGGAGCAGGCTCAACGTGCCCGCGACTGGGCTCGTGCCGCGGAACAACTGCACGGAACTCCCCGTCAGGCTGCCCTTGGCGATCGGCTCGCTGAAGTACATGATGATCGCCCCGTTGAGCGCTACGTCGCGCTTCCGGGGCGGGGGATAGGTGCGCACTAGGCCCGGGTTCGCCCGGAGTGGCACCACGCGGCGGAAGGTGAGGTCCTGTGCGGCCAGCCGTATTGTGAAGTCAAGGGCGTCACCCGCAGCGGCTATCACGGGCACGGGGTCGAAGCCCCCGTCGGCCATCGAGACGAGGATGTGGCTTCCGGTGCGGGAATTGGTCACCCCTGCCACCTCGCCGCCCGGATATGCCCCAGGGGTAAGCGACACGTAGGCGAAGTCCGTTGCCACGGTGGCAGCGGCCGCGACGGCCGTGCCGCGAGGCGCGAGCGCGGTGCTCTGCACCGGATTCGAGACGTTCAGCGGATCGGGCGGAGGCGGTAGTGGCGGCTTGGGGCCCTGGTCCGAGCAGCCACCCACCCCTGCTACCACAGCGATGGCCACCCACGCCACGGCGATCTTGAACCTCATACGCCTCTCCATGTGCTCAGGCGTGAGACGGACGCCACGCGGTCGCTTGCTCACCCGGGTTCACCTTCCATCACTTCCCCCCACCGCCACGAACCCCGCCCAATAGCGCGGGTGGGCGGTGGCGGGGGCTCCCACGAGGGCGCGCTGGGCCAGAGCGAGCGCCCGTGCGGGCTCGGCCCCCGTCGCCAGGCTCTCGTAAAACCGCTCCATCAGCGCCTCGGTCGCCCAGTCGTCCACCCGCCACAGCGTCGCCACGACGTGCGCCGCCCCGGCGTGCAGGAACGCGCGCACGAGGCCGACCCAGTCGTCGCCGGCCGGCACGTCGGCGAGCGCCCCCGACCCGACCCCGGTCTCGCACGCCGACAGGACGACGAGATCGGCCGTGAGGTGCAGGCCGAATACCTCGTGCACCTCGAGCCGCCCGTCCTGTCCGCCGCCCGGTGCGAGCTCGACGAACGAGAACAGCGGGTTGTGCTTGTTGAGCACGCCGTAGGTCGCGAGGTGCACGATGCGCCGCCGCGGCGCCTCGCGGCGGAACGCGTCCTCGGTCGCTCCGCCGGCGGTCAGCACGCGCGCGTCCGCTCCGACGAGCCCGCCGACCGCGGCGACCTCGCGACGCGACCCCGGCAGCACATCGGGCCTTGGCGCCAACGCGAGCACGCCGGAGCCGGCGCGGCTCGCGCCCCGGTCGCCCAGCGCGAGCCACACCGCGGCCGACGGCGTGACGGTCACCTCATAGTGCTCCATCAGGAACCGCCCGGCTCCCGCACGGTCCACCAGCGCGGCGAAGGGCAGGTAATGCAGCTCGGCGTGCGGGACGAGCACGAGCCGGGTCTTGCCCGCGAGCAGCCCGGCCTCCTCGATGGGAGCGATCAGGTACTCGTGAAGCTGGCGCAGCGGACCACGCCACAAGGAGTCGGTGCGAAGGGACCCACCGGGCTCGAGCGTCCCGCGGGCGAATGCGACCAGGCGAGCGAGGTCGCGACGGCCCGCACCCAGGTCCACCACCGCGGCCGTGTCGCGAGTGACGACGAACGCGAGGGAGCCCGAGTCGCTGACGAGGTACTCGATGAACGCCTGCTCGGGCGCGAGCCGTCGCCCCACGTCCTGCCACCTCGGAGCCTCGCGCGACACGAGGCTCGCGTGCTGGGGGGCACGCTCCCCGATCTCGAGCAGGAGGTCGGTGTACGCCTCCTGCGCGCGGTCGAGCGCTTCGCGTCCGGCCTGCGGGGCCGGGCGGCCGCTCGAGCCACGGACTGCGTCGTCGCTCGCGGTCACGTCCTCGAGCTCGCGCGTCAGCTCGGCGATGCGGCGGCGCAGGTCCTGCTCGCGGGCCACGAGGTCCGCGGCCGTGTCTGCCGGCGCGGCCACGCGGCCCCGCGCCAGGAGCTCGAGCATCTCACGCGCGCGCAGGCGCTCGCTCGCCTCGAACGCCGCGCCGGGCCGGCTGCGGCCGCGCTCGGTGAGCGCGAGCTGCGCATACACTTCCCATTTGTCCGCGAGAAACGCCGAGCGCCGCTCCGCCAGCGTGAGGGAGCGGCTGGGGCGCTCCACCTCGGCGATGGCGAGGCGCAGCTCGCGCGCCGCCTCCTCCGCGTCGCCCTGCGCGCGGCGGGCGAGGCCCAGCCCGGAGTGGAGGTGCCAGGAAACATCGGGCGCGGTGCGGCCGCGCAGGCGCTCCAGCGCGGCGCGATAGAGTGACTCGGCTGCGGCGGGGAGCCCCGCGGCGGCCTCGAGCCCCGCGCGCTGGCCCAGCGCGGCCGCGGTGGCGACGGGATCGCCCAGGCGCTCCAGGTCGGCCGCCGCTTGCGCGAGCTCGCGCCGGGCGGCGGTGGTGTCCCGCGCGTACAGCCGCTCCGCTTCGGCGGGCGTGTTGAGCCGCGCGGCGAGATCGGCGCGCGTGAGTGCGATGCCGGCCCGCACGCCCGGCGACGCCCGGGCCGAATCGGCGAGCCGCTGGGCGTGGCGCAGCTCGTCCAAGGCACCCTGCAGCTCTCCCGCCGCGGCGAGCGCGCCCGCGAGGTCCCGCCGCACCGCGAGCGCGTCCGCGAGCGGGCCAGTGCGGTCGTAGATCGCGAGTGCCTCGCCGAGCGAGGCCCGCGCCGCCGGGTAGTCGCCCCGGCGGAGCTCGACCTGGCCCAGCCCGTGCAGGGCGGCCGCGGCGTCGGCCCACTGCTCGCGCGCCCGCCAGGTCGCGAGGGCGTCGCGATACAGCCTCACGGCGAGCGCGAAGTCGCCGTCCACGCTCGCGAGCCCCGCGAGACGGTTGAGCGCGAGCGCGGCCTCGAATTGCCGGTGGGCCTCGTCCAGGTCGCCGCCCGTCTGCGCCAGGAGGCCGAGGTTATTGTGGTCCGCCGCGGCGCCGCGCGTGTCCCCGATCCGCTCCCGCAGCGCGAGCGCTCGGACGTAGCCTGCCTGCGCCGCCGCGAGATCCCCCCGATCCTCGCTCACGCCCGCGAGCGCCCCGACGGCGTTCGCCTCGACCCGAATGTCTCCTACGCCCGAGGCCAGCAGCCGCGCCCGGTCGAGATAAGTCACGGCGCTGTCCACCCGGCTTTCGGCGAGCAGGCCGGCGCCGATGTTGCCGAGCAGCCCCGCGACGCCCGCCGTGTCGTCGATCGGCGTGATGCGCCCCAGGGCGCGCCGCCAGATCCGAATGGCCGCGGTCGCGCCGTCCCGGCCATACGCCGCGATGCCCGCCCGCCGCGCGCTGTCGGCCCAGACCTTGGCCGCTCGGCGCTCCAGCGGCCAGGCGGCGAATCGCTCCACCTCGCGCACCAGGAACGAGTCGCGCCACGCCACGGCGTACGCGGCCGCGATCCGCCGGGCCGCGTCGAGCTCCCCCCGGGCGAGCGCGTCGGATATCGCGTCCCGCACCGCGAACGGTCGCGCCCGCGTCTCGAGCACGAGCGCTGATTCCGGCAGGCGCATGGCGGTGAACCGGAGGGAGTCCGATGGCCCCGACTGAACGACGAGCGCCGCGAGGAAGAGCGGCGCCCCGAGTGGCGTCACCGGGGCGGGCCTCCCGCGATCGAGAACTCGACGAGCCCCGACGCCGACCAGCGCTCCCAGCCGGTGCGTGCTTCGACCTTCCACAGATAGGGCCGACCGGGATCGAGAAGGATCGAGTCGGGCAGCGCCGCGAGCGTGTCCGCGAGCTGGGTCTCGAACAGCACCCGGCCGCCGCCGTCGAACAGCGTGACCCGATAGCGGTCGGCGCCCGCGACGGGCGTCCATCGGAGGGTCTCCGCCTGCGCTACGACGCCGGCCGGCGAGCGCGGTACCGGGAGGGCAGTCGCGCCGGGCGGCGAACGGTGGGGAGGCGACCCGCCCTCGTCGCCGTGCCGCGGCCACGCGAGCACGAGCAGGACTGCCGCCGCGGCGGCGGGGAGCGCGATCTGGAAGAAGCGTCGTCGGCCGGCACTCCCCGGGCTCTGGACTTCGCGCGCCACTCCGGAGTCGGCGAGGGCACGGGCGACGGACGCGACAATGCTGCGGCAGCGCGGGCAGGACGCCACGTGCCCCAGCGCCGTCGCCCGCGCCACGGCGCTCAGGGATCCCTCGGCGAGCGCCGCGAGGGTGTCATCGTCGAGGCACTCGAGCGTCGGCTGCTCCGGCGCTCCGGCGGCGTGCAGCGCCAGCACGCGACGCAACGGATCCAGCGGGTCGGGATGGCTCATGACGTCGCCATCATGAGACGACGGCAGGCCGGAAGACTGCTCACAGGTCCTCCAGTCGGACGCCGGCCCGTTCGAGGCGCTCACGCAACACCGCCAGCGCGCGATACACGCGGTTGTAGACCGCCTTGGCGTTGGGAAGGCCGACGATCTGGGCGACGAGCGCCCCCGGCAGCTCGTCCAGGATGTACAGCTCGACCGCCGTGCGGTCTTCGGCGTCGAGCGAGCCGAGGGCCTGTTCCACGAGGTGACTGCGCTCGGCCGCGTCGCCGGGGCTCGTGGCCGCGGGCTCCGGCTCGGCGTCGGGAGGCGGGGCGGGCCACAGCTCGCGCAGCACGTGGCCCCGTTTCCCGTTGGTCACGGCCCGGTACGCCGTCCGGAGCTCCGCGAGGAACTCCCCGAACGACAGCGCCGGCGCGTCCTCTGCGCGGATCATCTCGTACGCCGCGACGTGGCTGTGGTGATGGATGAAGACGTGCTCGAAGATGCGACGGCGCAGCGCTGGCCACTGCTCGGCGATGATGGAGACGTGGCGGCGGCCGTCCCGGTGACGGAACCAATCGACCGTGAGATGGCGCACGACGGTGACGAGCCAGGTGGAGCAGCGGGCGCGGTGGTCCGGCTGTGCCGCGTAGGCGCGCAGCTTCCGGAGATCGTCCTCGCGCAGGGCTTCGCACACCCGCGCGAACACGTCCATCACGTCGTCGTAATCTTGGGCGTAGTGGCGGATGGCCGCGAAGATGAGGCGCCGGTAGCGATCGAGAAACAGGTCCCACGCGGCTTCCGGGCCGGCCTGCTGCAGCTGCGCCATCCAGTCTTCCATCACCGCACGAACTTGCCTTCCGCCGCACCACGTATCAAGCGAGGCCTGCTAGCAGCAGCGCACGCCCTTCCCCTTCGATTCGAAGAACTCCTTCAGGTACTGCTCTTCCGTGAGCCGCGGCGCGTGGCCGGCACGCTCGCAGTGCTCGAGGTACGCCTGGTAATCCGGCATCCCGATGATCTGGCGGACGGCGCCAACGAGGCGCCGCGCCACAGTCTCAGTCTCCCGCCGCATACGCGCTCTCGACAAATGGCGCCTCCCGCGTGACCGCGGGCTTGCTGCGCGTCAGCACCGCCCACCACTCCCACACGGACGTCACGATGAGCAACGTCACGATGACCATGAAGAGGAGGGCCACGCCCGCGTCGAGGCGGTCGTTGAACACGAGGCGCGGCGCGTTCGGGTCGACGGACCCCACGAGCGACGCGGCGTGGGCGAGAAAGCCGAGCCTCGCGTCGCTCGAGAACACCTTCTGCCACCCTGCCGTCATGGTCACCGTGACGAGCCAGGCGAGCGGGGCCAGCGTGACCCAGGCGAACCGCGCCTTCCCCATCTTGATGAGGATGGTGGTGCCCACGCACAGCGCCACCGCGGCGAGCAGCTGGTTCGAGATCCCGAACAGCGGCCACAGCGAATTGATCCCGCCCAGGGGGTCGATCACGCCTTGATAGAGGAAGTAGCCCCACGCGGCGACGACCAGCGCGCTCGACGCCAGGACGCTCGGGTACCAGGACGTCTCGCGGAACCTGGGCCACGCGTGGCCCAGGATCTCCTGGAGCATGAACCGCCCGACCCGCGTCCCGGTGTCGATCGTGGTGAGGATGAAGAGCGCCTCGAACATGATCGCGAAGTGGTACCACAGAGCGGTGAGGGCCTTGCCCCCGAGCCCGCTCGTCACGCCGGCGAAGATCTGCGCCATCCCCACGGCGAGCGACGGCGCGCCGCCCGTGCGCGCGACGAGGGTCTGCTCGCCCATCCGCGCGGCGAGCGCCTGCATCGTCTCGGGGGACACCACGAACCCCGCGTGCTGCATCACGTCGGACGCCTGCGCCAGCGCGGCGGGCGTGGTGTTCATCGCGAAGTAGACGCCGGGATCGAGCGTGCACGCCGCGATCATCGCCATCACGCCCACGAACGACTCCATCAGCATCCCGCCGTAGCCGATCATGCGGGCGTCGCTCTCCCGCTCGATCATCTTGGGCGTCGTGCCCGAGGCGACGAGCGCGTGGAACCCGGAGATCGCGCCGCAGGCGATCGTGATGAACGCGAACGGGAACAGCTTCCCGGCGAAGACCGGGCCCTCACCCAGCGTGGCGAAGGGCGTCAGCGCGGGCATGCGAAGCGGCGGGAGGATCACGAGGATCGCGACGCCGAGCGCCAGCACGGTCGCGATCTTGAGGAACGTGGAGAGGTAGTCACGCGGGCACAGCAGCATCCACACCGGGAGGACGGACGCGACGAACCCGTACGCGATCATCATCGCCGTCAGGGCGACGCCGGTGTGCGTGAAGGCCGGGCCGAGCGTGGGGTGGGCCGAGACCCAGCCGCCGCCCACCAGCGCGAGCAGCAGCAGCGCCGCCCCGGCGACTGAGGCCTCGCCCACGCGCCCGGGACGCCACACCTTCATCCACCACCCCATCAGGAGCGCGATCGGGACCGTGCACGCGATCGTGAACAGTCCCCAGGGCGACGCCCTGAGCGCGTTCACCACGATGAGCGCGAGCACGGCGAGCAGGATGATCATGATGAACAGCACGGCGAGCATCGCCATCGCGCCTGCCGCGGGGTTGACCTCCTCCTTCGCCATCTGGCCCAGTGACTTGCCGTCGCGCCGCAGCGAGCAGAACAGGATCGTGAAGTCCTGCACCGCGCCCCCCAGCACCACGCCGATCACGAGCCAGATGGTTCCCGGCAGGAACCCGAACTGGCGCGGCGCTCGTCCAGGCCGAACACGCGGGCGGCCAGGAACCGGGAGTAGAAGCGGTAGGCGACGGCGTAGGTGCAGACGGCGGCCACGAGGAGCCAGGCGGCGTTCACCGTTTCGCCCCGCGAGAGGGCGACCACGCCGAAACCGGCGGCCCCGAGGGCGGAAATCCCGCCCCACAGGAGCACGGAGGCGAGTCGCCTCATGCGGGCTAAGTTACGCCGTGGCTTGCCGATGTTCAAATTCGAACATAGGTTCGAAACCCTTGACCCCTACTGCCTGGACGTTGGCCGCGCGCGAGGTGGCGCCCGCCGGGGCGGCCGTCGTGGAGGAGCGCCCGGAGCCGCGGCGGCTCGCGGAGACGGTGCAGGGGCGGGTGGCGCTCGTCACGGGCGGCGCCACGGGCCTGGGTCGCGCCACTTGCATCGAGTTCGCCCAGCGCGGCACCGCGGTCGCCTTCAACTACGTCGACCTGCCGGGGCGCGACGTCGCCGCCCAGGCCCTGCTCACGGAAACCGCGATCCGCGCGCTGGGCGTCCCAGTGTACTGCGCCCGCTGCGACGTGCGCCGCCGGGCGGACGTGGAGCAATTCGTCGGCGCCACGCGCGAGCGGCTGGGCGGCGTGCACTACCTCGTCAACAACGCCGGCGTCACCCACGACGGCGCGCTGTGGCGGCTCACGCCCGAGGCGTGGCAGGAGGTGCTCGACACCAACGTCACGGGCGCCTTCAACTGCATCCAGGGCGTGGCCCAGCCGATGCGCGCGCAGCGCTTCGGCAAGATCGTCAACGTCGCGAGCCACCAGGCCTTCCGGCCCGGCTTCGGGATCTCGAACTACGCCGCGAGCAAGGCCGCGCTCATCGGCCTCACCAAGTCGGCCGCCGTGGACCTCGGCCCTTCCAACATCAACGTCAACGCCGTGGCGCCCGGATTCGTGAAGACCGAGCTCCTCACCACGCTGCCGCGCGAGGTGCTGGAGCGCGCCGAGCACGAGTCGGTGCTGGGGCGCGTGGCCGACCCCGAGGACGTCGCGCGCGTCATCGTGTTCTTGTGCAGCGACGCGGCGCGCCACATCACCGGGCAGGTGATCATCGTGGATGGCGGGCTCACGCTCGCTTGAAAAACCCGCTCCCGCCACCGATATTGGGCGGCGTGAGTAAACCCCGAAAGAACAACTACTTAGTGCGTGGGGCGTGGGGCGTGGTGGCCCTCCTCATGGCGTGCGGCGGCAAGCCGCCAAGCGAGAGCCCGGTCCCCGCACCCACCCGGCCGCTCCCCACCGCGGGAATCGCGGGGCAGCCGGTGAGCCTGCTGCCGCTCACGCTCATGGTCGCGGAAGACTCGCTGCACTGGACCTCACAGCTGGGCGAGCGGCGCGCGGCGCTCACGAAGAGCGACAGCATCCTCGGCGCGCTGCTCAAGGCGCGCGCGCCGGAGGTGTCGTGGGTCCTTCCCGAGGACGTGCGGCGTGCGGCCCACCGCGCGCCCGGCGTGGTCGCGGACCCCGACCAGATGGCGACGGCGGTGCTCCGGGTCGAATCGATCACGCAGGTACCGGATCCCCTGCGGAGCCAGTTGCGCACCCTCGCGGCGGTGGCGGGCTCCGGCGGCCGGTTCGTGGTGGTGCCGGCGGCGCTGATCTACAGGCGGCCGCTCGCACGATCCGACCCTAAAGGACTCCCTGACGGTCGGACTCGGACGATCTATCCGACGTCCGGTGCGGCGGCCGGGGCCGCGGAGCTCTCGATCGTGCTCGTGGACGTGCGCACCGGCCAGGTCGGCTGGCGCACGGTCGCCCGCGGCGAGGGCGACGACCCCTGGACCGCGTTGGTGCGTGCGGTGAAGAGCCTGACGCCAGGATTGCCGTGACGCGAGAGGCGACGCTGATCCCGGGCGACGGGATCGGCCCCGAGATCACGGAGGCGACGTTGCAGGTGCTCGGCGCGATGGGCGCGGCGTTCGATTGGGACGAGCAATTCGGCGGCATGAACGCGGTGGAAAAGGCGGGCACCCCGCTGCCCAACGCGACGCTCGACTCGATCCGGCGCACCGGGCTCGCGCTCAAAGGCCCGCTCACGACGCCCGTGGGCGGCGGCTACCGCTCGGTCAACGTCGCGCTGCGGCAGGAGTTCGACCTCTACGCCAACGTGCGGCCCGTGAAGACGATCGTCCCGGGCGGCCGCTACGAGAAGGTCGACCTCGTCATCATCCGGGAGAACACCGAGGGGCTGTACGTCGGGCTCGACCACACGTTCAAGGTGGGGAACGACCCCAAGGCGGTGGCGCAGGCGATGTCGGTGATGACGCGGGACGGCTGCACGCGGATCTGCCGCTACGCCTTCGACTACGCGAAGACGCACGGGCGGAAGCGGGTCACCGTCGTGCACAAGGCGAACATCCTCAAGGCAACGTCGGGGCTGTTTCTCGAGACGGCGAAGATCATCGCGCAGGAGTACGAGGGAGTGATCGCCAGCGACGACAAGATCGTGGACAACGCCGCCATGCAGCTCGTCATCAATCCGACGCAGTTCGACGTCATCGTCACGACGAACCTGTTCGGCGATATTCTCTCGGACGAGGCGTCGGGGCTCGTCGGGGGGCTGGGGCTCGCCCCGGGAGCGAACATCGGAACCAAGGCGGCGATCTTCGAGGCGGTGCACGGCTCGGCGCCGGACATCGCGGGGAAGGGGATCGCCAACCCCTCCGCCCAGATGCTCGCCGCGGCGATGATGCTCGACCATGTGGGCGACCTCGGGTCCGGGACGCGGCTGCGGCGCGCGCTGGAGACCGCCATCGTGAAGGACGGGGTTCGGACCAAGGATTTGGGTGGCAATGCTACGACCGCCGAATTCGCCCGCGCCGTGGCCCGGCGCGTCTAGCCACCCGTGCGCGCGGTGCGGGGAGCCGACCGCGGGGATCCTGCCGGGAGACCTGTGCGCCGCCTGCACCGGGCTGCTCGAGCGGCGGGCGTCGCGCCTCGGGCGCTGGACGGCGCTCGGGACCAGTCTCGCGCTCGCGGTGTATCTCGCGCTGACGCTGCGCGCGGTCGCCCCCGCATGGGCCGGCACGGCGCGCACGCTGGCGCTCGTGGCCGTAGGCGCCTGGTACCTCCTCACCTACCGGATCGCGAAACAGGTCGCACTCCAATGGCTGCGAGAGCAACGCTCACCGCGCTCGGCTCGGCCCTCGTCCTGAGCGCGCTCGCCGCGGGCGGCGCGCGGGCGCAGACGTCGGTGTCGGTGTACGCGGACGGTCGCGTGGTGGTGCGCCGCGCCCTGCCGCAGCCGCTCGAGAAAGGGCGGAACAGCGTGGTGCTGAAGGAGGCGATCGATCCGGCGACGATCTTCTCCCCGGACACGGCCGTGGCACTCGTCGCGGCCCAGGCGCGGGGCGTCACGACCCAGCAGGAGGCCCTGGCGCGGGCGCGCGGCCAGACGCTGGCGTTCGCGCGCGAGAAGGATACGATCCGGGCCACGGTCGTGAGCGTCGAGCCGCCGCAGTACCGCCTCGGGGACGGCCGCTTCCTGCTGGCAACGCCGGGCACGCCGCTGTTTCCGGCGGAGCTCGTGCGGAGCGAGCCGCAAGTGATGCTTGCGCTCGAGGCGAGCCGGTCCCGACCTCGCACCGAGATCGCCTACAGCGCCGCGGGGGCGTCGTGGGAAGCGGTGTACCAGATCGTGCTCGCGGACGGGAAGGCGAGCGTGTCCGGCGCGGCGACGGTGCGATCGCAGGCCGTGCGCGCCGACTCGGCGGAGGTGCAGCTCGTCGCGGGATCGATCGCGCGGGCGCGCTCGCCCCAGCCGTTGCGCGGCATGATCACGGCACAGGCCGTTCTTGCGGAAGACATCGTGTCCGCGAGCGAGCAGGCGGTGGGAGAGACGCACGTGTACCAGCTCCCCGGCCGCGTGACGCTCGAGCCCGGCGTTCCGGTCACGACCGCGCTGTTCCCGCGCGCCGCGACCCCCTATGTCCAGGAGCTCATCGTGCCGGGCGCGCTGCCGTGGCGGGGCTTCTTCGGGTCCGCGCCGGCCGAGCCGGACCGCGTCCCGGTGCAGGTGTGGTACACGCTGAAGCGCGGGCGCGGGACGCCGTTCGGCGACCGGCCGCTCCCGGCGGGGACGGTCCAGCTCTACCAGGCCGACTCGGCCGGGAGGCTGCAGCTCGTGGGAGAAGCGACGAGCGCGCACTCCGCCCCGGGGCGCGACGTGCGCGTGCAATCGGGCGATGCGTTCGACGTGACCGCCGAGCGCGTGCAGGTGGACTACGGGCAGGAGCCGATCGCGCCGGCCAAGCGCGGGATGCCGGTGCGGCAACGGGTCACGGCGGCCTTCCGCGTCACCATCACGAACGCCAAGCCCGCGCCGGTCACGGTGGACGTGCGGGAGGCGCGCTCCGGTGTCTGGCGCGTGGTCGAGAGCAGCGTGCCCTCGGAGAAGCTGTCGGCGACCGAGGTGCGGTTCCGCGTCCCGGTGCCCGCGAGCGGCGAGGCGACCCTCACGTACACGGTGCAGGCGGAGACGTGATCGTCCAGATCCTCCAGCTCGCGGACCTGCACTTCGGCGCCCTCGCCGACATCCGGCAGATCGAGGCGCTCGAAGCGATGATCCCCGACCTCCACCCCGACGTGGTCGTGCTGGCGGGGGACGTGACGCAGCGGGCGCGCCATGGCGAGTTCCAGCGCGCCCGCGCGTTCGCCCGCCTCGCCACCCGCACCGCGCCGGTCTACGTGCTCCCCGGCAATCACGACGTCCGCTGGTGGACGCGTCCCCTGGTCCCGTTCGCGAAGGGCGCGCTGTACCGCAAGTACGTGCGCTACTTCGGCGACGACCTCGCCCCCACGCTGCGGCTCCCCGGCGCCGTCATCGCGGGGGCGCTGACGGCCCACGGCGTCGCCTGGGGCTCGCTCACCTGGCGGCTGCGCGATCTCGCGGTGAAGGGCCACCTGCCCAAGCGGGAGTACCTGCGGGTGCGGCAGCTGTTCCGAGACGCGGCGCCCGAGCTCGCACGGGTGCTGGTGGTGCACCACAACGTGGTGCGCGGCGAGATCTCGCGCCGCATGGGGCTCGCGCGCTGGCGGCAGGCGGAGCGCCGCATCGTGGACTCGGGCGCCGACGTGGTGCTGTGCGGGCACGACCACCAGGAGGGGGCGGAGGTGGTGGACGGGAAGGTCGTCGTGTCGACGACGGGGACGCTGTGCACCCGCAGCCGCGGCGGACGTCCCTCCTGCTTCAACTTCGTGACGATCGAGCCCACGGCGGTGCAGGTGACGTTCTTCCGGTGGGAGGCGGAGCGGGCGCGGTTCAAGGCGTCGGACACGCACGCCTTCGCGCGGACGCGGGCGGCTGCCGGGCGGCATCCCCTTCCCGTAGGTACGGCGGACTAGAACCCAGAGGACTCCATGGCACCGAAGTTTCAGGGCGTCGATTTCTACGACGTCGACGGCCTCCTCTCCGAAGAGGAGCGCGCCGTGCGCGACACGGTGCGCGCGTGGGTCGACGACAACCTCATCCCCATCATCGGCGAGCATTACGTCGAGGGGAAGTTCCCGAAGCACCTCGTCCCCCAGATGGCCGAGCTGGGGCTGTTCGGCGCCAACCTCCCCGAGGAATACGGCTGTGCCGGGCTCAACAACGTCGCCTACGGGCTGATTATGCAGGAGCTCGAGCGCGGCGATTCCGGCGTGCGATCGTTCGCGTCGGTGCAAGGGGCGCTCGTGATGTACCCGATCCACGCCTTCGGCAGCGAGGAGCAGAAGCGACGCTGGCTCCCCAAGATGGCGAGCGGGGAAGTGATCGGCTGCTTCGGGCTGACGGAGCCCGATTACGGCTCGAACCCGGCCGCGATGATCACCGTCGCCAAGGGCACGAAGGACGGCTGGCTCCTGAACGGCGCCAAGATGTGGATCACGAACGGGTCCACCGCGAGCGTCGCGATCGTGTGGGCGAAGACGGGGAAGCTCGACGACGTGGAGTCGATCCGGGGTTTCATCGTGCCCGCCGACACCAAAGGCTTCTCGGCCAAGGACCAAAAGGGGAAACTGTCGCTGCGCGCGAGCGACACGAGCGAGCTGGTGTTGCAGGACGTGTGCCTCCCCAAAGACGCGATCCTGCCCAAGTCGGGAGGGCTGAAATCCCCGCTCTCGTGCCTCACGCAGGCGCGTTACGGGATCGCGTGGGGGGCGGTGGGCGCCGCGATGGCGTGCTATGACGAGGCGGTGGGGTACGCAAAGAGCCGCGTCATGTTCGGCAAGCCGATCGGCGGGTTCCAGCTGCAGCAGGCCCGGCTCGCGGAGATGCTCACCGAGATCACCAAGGCGCAGCTCCTGTGTCTGCAGCTGGGTCGCCTGAAGGATCAGGGCAAGGTGACGCCGCAGCAGGTGTCCCTCGCCAAGCGGAACAACGTGGACATAGCGACCGAGGTCGCGCGGGAGGCGCGGCGTCTCCTCGGAGCCAACGGCATCCTGGCGGAGTATCAGGCGATGCGCCATCTCGCGAATCTGGAGTCGGTCTACACCTACGAGGGCACGCACGACATCCACACGCTGATCCTGGGGCAGGAAATCACGGGGTTGAATGCGTTCAACTGAATGCGGAATGCGGAGTGCGGAATGCGGAATTGAAGTGGAAGGTCATTCGCTTATGTCGGCAGGCACGCTCATGCTCGCTCTGCTCGCCCACCCCGCCCGCGCTCAGCAGCCCGATTCTCTCCCCAAAGACTCCGCCACCCTCGCTCCCGTCGTGGTCACCGGAGTCCGCTTGCCCTCGGTGCGCGAGCTGGCGCGCGGGCTCGCGGGCCGGACGGCGGCGCTCTCGGCCACGGACCTGGACGCGCGGGGAGTGCGCTCGCTGGCGGACGCGTTGGAGCAG
>WNGL01015021.1_pt1 | contig 14073 bp, 12 predicted proteins | sample 5400591 | NCBI WGS metagenome assembly WNGL01 (sample SAMN13153377, study PRJNA577476) | soil metagenome | isolation source: 80 cm soil or saprolite under Garry oak tree replicate 1 | place: USA:California | collected 2016-06-15
TCGGCGAGCGCGCGGATCTCGCGCATGCGATGCGAGACGTAGATAAGGCCGACGTTTTGCCCCTTCAGCCGGGCGATCAGTTCGAACAGCCGGCCAGTCTCGCGCTCGGTCAGCGAGGCGGTCGGCTCGTCGAGGATCAGCAGACGCGCCCGGCCAAGCAGGGCCTTGGCGATCTCGGCCATCTGCTGGTGCGCGCGTGAGAGGTCGTCGACGCGTCTCGAAGGATCGAGGTCAAAGCCGAGTTCGTCGATGAGCGCTTGCGCGCGCTTTCGCATCTCGCGCGTGCGCAGGACCCCTTTGCTTGAGAGCTCCCGTCCGAGGAACAGGTTTTCCTCCACCGTGAGACTCGGAACGAGCGAGAATTCCTGGAACACCGGACTAATGCCGATCGCGCGTGCCTGCTGCGGCGTGAGACGGCGGATCTCTTCGCCGCCGAACCGGAATGTGCCTTCGTCGGGCGGAAAAGTCCCCGAGATCACATTGATCAGGGTCGACTTGCCAGCACCGTTCTCGCCGAAGAGGACATGCAATTCACCGGCTCGGACATCGAGGTCGACCCGATCCAGAGCCAGGACACCTGTGAACCGTTTCGAAATGCCCCTCAATTCGAGCAGGGGCTCGGTCCGCTGCAGGTCTGCGCTGGTGTCCATCTCCTTCTCCGTATCCGACCGGCAACCAGGCGGGAGAAATCGTGTCTCTCGCCTGACGCCGGCTCGCCTGTTCGGGGCCTACTTGGCCTTGACCGAGTACACCGGGGTCCAGCTTCCGGGCGCGAGGACGAGGTCCATCTGCAGTTTCGGCACGGTTGTCTTGTCGACCGCCGAGGCCAGCGGCTGTGCCAGGCTCATGACGGGCTTTTTCTCAATGAGACGCACGGCCTGGTCGACCGAGACGGCGCCTTCGCCGACCGGGTACTGGGTCGCGAAGGCCAGGACGTCGCTGCGGTTCAGCGCGTCGAGCATGGCCTGGTTCTCGTAGGAGGACATGATCTTCATGTCGGCTCGTCCGGCTTCCGCGACGGCGCCAATTGCAGCTTCGGCGGTCGGGGCGGTGCCCCAGATCACATTCATGCTCGGGTAAGCCTGGAGCGCATCCTGGATTAGCTGGAGCTGAACCGCGACGCCGGAGTCGCCGAACTTCTCGGCGAGGACCTTGGCGTTCGGGTTCTTCGAAACCGCCTTCTTGAAGCCCTCATTGAACGACTCCGCCCAGCCTGAGCCGGCCGGACCTGGAAACGTCACGATGTTGAGCTTGTCACCGGGCTTGGTCTGCGCAAGCAGACCCTCGCCAGTCACCGCGCCCATGGCGACAAAATCGACGTAGATGGCGGCGGGCAGGGCGTTTGGCGGCAGTGGGTTGGCGACGCCGACGACCGGCACGCCCTTGGCCTTGGCTTCTTCAAACTTCTTGCTGAGGCCTGCGCCGGAGATGGCGCCGACAATGATCGCATCGGGGTTGCTCGCCATGCAATCGTCGAACTGCGAGAGCTGCTTGGGCAGGTTCTCGTAGCCGCCGGCTTCGTACAGGGTCATGCTTACGTTCATCGCCTCGGCCTGCTTTACGATGCCGTAGGCGACTGCCACCCAGAAGCTGTCTTTCATATGCGGGAACAGGACGCAGAGCTTGTACGGCTTCTCGGCTTTGGGGAGCGGTGTGTACTCCGCCGGCTTGGGCGTGCCGGACGAGGCGTCGTAGACTTTCATCGGGAACCAGGGCGTCTCCGCCGCGGCCGGTGCGATCGCGGCGGCGAGGGCGAGGCCGGTTACGGCTCCAAGCGTGGAGCGGATCAGCCCGCGTGGAGTGGAGAAGGACATCGTGCAATTGGTCATAGGTCTATCCTCATGGTTCGAAGGAAAGGGCGAGGGCCGATGACTTCGGATCCTCACTGCATGCACGCTCCGTGCCGCCATCGGCCGCACGGTTGCCGTCGGGGTTAGCCGGCGGCCCACATTGCGACCGAGCGCCGCTCGAACACCTCGCGGAACTGACGTGTGGATTCAGGAAGCAGAGTGCCCGTGCCCCAGTCGAGGATCACGGCGTGCTGGCGGATCACGTCGAGCACGTCGATCGTGCCGCTGCGATAGCGCTCCGCCACGATGTCTGGATCGAGCCGGGCGTTGGTGATGCGCTCGGCTCTGATTTTGGCGCGGAGCGCCTCGGTCGCGGGCTTGTCGACCTCGTATTCGCAGAGTTCCGCGTCGATGGTCCGCACGATCACGCCGTAGTCCTTGGCGGCGCGCTCGATCGAGACGTAGTCGTCCTTGACGTCCTCGATGACGAGGTTCGGATCGCGTTCGAGCGGATCGCCGAAACCGCCACCGCCGGCAGTCGGGCGCGAGAAGACATCGCCTTCGCCGATCGGCACGTCGGAGAAGATCGATCCGAGCCGCTGCTCGGCGTTGGCCCCGGCGCGCGTTAGCGTCAGGCCGTGCGGCATTGAAGGCAAGCCTCCCTCGATGCCCCACACCACGGCGCGTTCACGGTCACAGATGTAGGAGATGACGGTCTTTTCTGCCTGCAGCATGCGCGAGGTCTTCTTCACCCCGGCGCCACCGCGCCATTTGCCCGGCCCGGGCGAGTCCTTGAGGATCTCGCACTCGGTGGTCAGGATCGGATTGGCGCGCTCCTGGCCTTCGACGGGTTGCGACATGAGTCCGGTGCCGAAGCAGGCTGTCGTGACGTTGCTGCCGTCCTTGCCATTGCGTCCGCCCCAGCCGCCCGGCAGCCAGTCGTAGAACATGAAAATGGGCTTGTCGGGACTACGGGCGTCGAGACCGCCAGTGAGCAGGTATTCGAGGTTGAAGGCGCAGGCGAGCGCCCGCTCGGGCATCAACTTCGACCACATCTCGTAGATCGAGTTCATGATCTTCTCGAAGGGCATCAGGAAACCCGTCACCGCGATCGGCCACTTGGCGTCGACGATCGAGCCCTCTGGAGCGATGATCTCGAAGCAGCGGTAAAAACCGGAATTGAGCGGCAGGTCGGGGAAGAAGGTCTTCATGCCGGCCGCTACGGCCGAGAAGGTGGCGCCGAATGCCGAATTGTAGATCGAGCCGATGGTCGGATGACTGCCGGTGAAGTCGTAGATCGCTCGGTCGCCCTTGATCGTCATCTTGATCCGGATCGGGATCATCCCTTCGCCGCCGGCTGGGTCGCGGTCGATAAAGTCGACCGTCTCCCACTCGCCATCGGGCAATGCGGCGATGCGCTGGCGCACCGAACGTTCGACGTAGTCCTGCACGGCGGCTAGCCCGGTCTCAACCGTGTCACGGCCATACTTGTTGACGAGGCGAAGGATCTCGCGCTCGCAGACCTGGGTTGCCTGAGTCTGTGCCTGAATGTCTCCGATGATTGAGGCCGGATCGCGCGTGTTCGAGGCGATCAGATGGGCGACATCCCTGCAGAAGCGGCCCTTGTCGAACAGGCGCACCGGCGTGATGCGCAAGCCTTCGCGGAACATCTCGCGGGCGGCAACGTCAAACGACCCCGGTACGCTGCCGCCGACGTCCGACCAATGCCCGTTCGATTGGCTGAAGGCAATGATCTTGCCGTCGGCGAAGATCGGCCGGATCAGGCGCACGTCGGAGAAGTGCGTGCCGCCGGCATAAGGATCATTGATCGCAAAGACGTCGCCATCATGTATGTCGCCCTCGAAGTGGCGCATGACCTCCTGGCAGGTGAAGTGCAGCGTGCCGACATGGACGGCGATATCCTGATTGCCTTGCGCGGCGCATTCGCCCATGGCGTCGTGCAACGCGCTCGAGAAGTCGTGGTTGTAGATGACGAAGGAGTAGCAGGTTCGAAGGACCTGCTCGCCCATTTGGTCGACGCTCGTAATGAAGGAATTCTTCAGAACTTCGAAGGTCACGGGGTCGAGCGCAAGATCTCCGGCCATCGGTTCACTCCTTCACGCGTATGATGATGTTGAGGTACTTGTCGATCTCCGCACTGGCGCCGGGCGGCACGACCGTGGTCGCGTCAACCTGCTCGATGATCGCGGGGCCTTGAAAACCAAAGCTGCAGGGCAGGTGGTCGCGCTGGTAAATGGGGGTGTCGAGCCCTCTGCCTTCGAACCAAACCCTGCGTCGGCCGATCGGCTCGGGAATTGTGCCGGTCGGCTCATGCACGGCGAATTCGGCCTTGGGGACGATGCCGACCGCCTTCAGGTTGAGGCGGAAGAAGCTGACCGGGGCGCTGTCGCGGCGGAAATTGTATTCGCGCTTGTGCTCCGTATGGAAGCTTTCGACGAGGTCGGCGATCGCGCCGATGGGACGCGGCGCATTGACAGCGAGTGAACGCCACTGGCCGCGATACATCATGTCGATCGACCGCTGGAGGACGATGTCCTGTAGCGCGACGCCTTCGTGGGCAAGTCGACCGAGTGCTTCGTTTTCCAGCGTGGCGAACTGCGCGTCGATCGCGGCGGAATCGGCCTCCTCGGCGCCGACCATGCAGCTCTGCGAGAAGTCGTGCTGCATGTCGACCAGCAGGCAGCCGAGCGCCGAGGTGACGCCCGGATTGGGCGGCACGATCACGACGGGGATCGAGAGTTCGCGCGCGACGTCGACCCCATGGAGTGCGCCGGCGCCGCCGAAGGCGACGAGCGCGAAGTCACGCGGATCGTAGCCGCGGCTGATCGAGATCAACCGAACCGCATCCGACATGTTGGCGTTGGCGACCTTCAGGATGGCGTCCGCGGCCTCGTGCTGGCCGAGACCGAACGGCTTTGCGACGCCGTCCTCGACCGCCCGGCGGGCAAGCGCCGAGTCGAGCGTCACCTTGCCGCCGGCGAGACTCGTGCCGAGACGACCGAGCGTGACGTTGGCGTCCGTATTGGTCGGCTGCGGATTGCCGTTGCCGTAGCAGGCCGGGCCCGGATAGGCGCCGGCCGACTGCGGGCCGTTGCGCAGGGAGCCGGCCGGATCGGTCCAGGCGAGCGATCCTCCACCGGCGCCGATGGTGAGCACCTCGATCGAGGGGAAACGAATCGGATAGCCGAATTCTATGCACCAGTCCTTGGTGATGCGCGACTGGCCCTCGTAGGCAAGCGAGACATCGGTCGATGTACCACCCATGTCGAGGCCGATCGAATTGGGAAAGCCGCACAGGCCTGCGATGTAGCGGCTGGCGATGGCGCCGGCGGCAATACCGGAGCCGGCAAGGCGGGCGGCGAAATCCTTGACGCTCGCCGGCGTCATAACGCCGCCGCCGCTGTGTAGCAGCAGCAGATCGCGGGTATAGCCCTCGCGAGCAAGACGCTCGCCGAGCCGGCTCGTGTAGTTGACAACGACCGGGCTCACAACGGCATTGGCGACCGTCGTGGAGAAACGCTCGTGCTCGAAGATCTCTGGAAGCACCTGCGAGGACGTCGAGACCGGGATGTTCGGCATCTCGTCAAGCAGGATGTCGCGCATGGCGCGCTCGTTCTCGCCGTTGAGGTAGGCGTTCATGAAGCAGACCGCGATGGCGGCGACGCCACGACGCTTCAGGATGCGCGCGACTTCGCGCGCCGCCGCAACGTCGAGTGGCTCGATCACTCTGCCGCTGGCGTCTACGCGTTCGGGGACAGTCAAACGATCGCGCCGCGGCACATATGGCTTGACGACATCCTTGTAGGTGTCCCAGAGATCTTCCTTGTTGGCGCGCCGGATCTCGATGACGTCGCGAAAGCCTTTAGTCGTTACCACCGCGGCGCGGGGCAGGCGGCGCGTGATCAGTGCGTTGGTCGCGACAGTGGTCCCGTGCGAGAACAGCGCAACCTTGGTGAGGTCAATCCCGGCCTTGGAGACGCCGCCCATAATCCCATCGATGGGATCGCGGGTCGACGACGTCTTCTCGATGCGGATGAGGCCGGTTTCCTCGTCCATGATACAGATGTCGGTGAAGGTGCCGCCGACATCAACTGCCACGCGAAGGTTCTGCACGATACGACTTCCTTTCGAGCACGCGCTCGCCATGCGGACGCTGAGGCGAGCGCGCGGGCTCACCCGGATCCATGATCCGGGTGCCGCGAACGGCCCGTTCGACCAGCGGATTTTGGTGTATCGCGAAGATCATACGCGGATCGTCGGCGGCAGGCTTGACGCTGAGCGCAGGAAGATTTGCGCCAGAGAGCACGAACAGCCGAATTTCAAGATCTGGCTGATATTTGCCTAAGGAGCAGTCAGCCGCAGGCATGATGGGCGAACGGTGCCGCTATCCATCCCGGCGGAACGGAAGCCCCTGCTTGTTGCGGGGACCACCAGTGGCAGCCTATTCATGGATTGGGCGCGCGCGAAGCCGCGCGCACATCGCTCGGTGTGCAGCCGAACCGGCTGCGATAGTTCCGGCTGAACTGCGCCTGGTCGCCGAACCCCCATTGGTAGGCGATTTCGGAGATGCTCTTCCGGCAGTTCGGATCGCGCAGCATGGCGTCGCACATCAATAGACGCTGGTTGCGGATGTAGGCGGACACGGTGATGCCTTCTCCCTCAAAGATCTGGTGCAGATACCGCAGAGAGATGCCGGAACCGTCTGCTACCATCTGTGGTGTGAGCCGTGCGTCGTCGAGGCGTGCCCGGATGAAGTGTTCGCAGCGATGGAGGTGAGCGTTGCGGACGGAGGACGAATGGCCCGCCAGCACGCGTTCGTCGGATTCGATCGCCACCGCCAGGAGATCGATGAGATGCTTGCCCGCCAGCGCCCGGGCCCGCTCGTCAATTTCCTCGATGCGAGCGCCGGTAAGCCGCAGCGTGTCGACAAAGAGTGCTCCGACGCTGCGGCTGGCATCGAACTGCAGGGTGGCAAGGCGTTCGGGGCGGGAGATCCGTGCGCGCAGGACTGCACTTGGGATCTTCAGCACCCACAGCGCCGCCGGATCACGATGGCTGAACTCGTAGGGTAAATGGCTGCGCTCGATCAGGAAGGCGCCGGGACGGCACCGAACGTCCTTGCCGTCCTGCTCGAAGCGGATTTCGGCCAGTTCAGGCACCGTGATCAGGTAACTCTCTTCCCGCTCGTTCAGGAGATGGCGTTCGTGCCTCTTGTAGAGCAGGCCGTCCGAGACATTGCGGGACACCGAAACGGGGCCGAGCGACCAGGCGCCCAGACTGCCGCGGAAGTCACTGCCTCCGGCGAAGGAAAGGTCCAACGGAAAGTAGGTTTTGGAGACCATTTCCTGCCAGAATTGCCGCCGACTGTGTGGGGGAATGTCGGTGGTCGCGTAAGTGGTTCGCATGTCACGCACTCCGAATTCAGTTGAAACAGGATCGGTACGACGGACGCCTGCCGCGCTGTCCGTCATGGACCAGCGCTCTCGGGACCTGAGAAACCTCCCTGCAACTCTCGTGCCCGAGCAATCGGAACAGATGAATGGACTCGTAAGTGCCAAGACGATCCAAGCAGCACTCCGGGGGTGACCCGGTCGCCGTCGGCAACACGGTCGGCCTGATCGAGGTCATGCAGTCCGTTACGCCCATCGTCGCCGAACAAGCAGGCGTTCGCAATCCCGCCGCGTTCCCGGGCGCGCAACTAATCCGATTTGAGGACGCGACGTGCGCCCCATGCCATGCCGGATCACAGGTTGACTCGATGGAAATTTGCAATTGCTGCGCAGGGCTATCGAATATTCGGTTCTGGAGGCTGAACCAGGCATCTGGAAATGGACGTTCCGGATTGGTGGCGACGTCACGACCGCCCGAAACCGTTTGGAATATCTCTCATCTGTTCGCTGTGGCTGATTTGATTTCCGCGGTACCAACGCGAAAGAGGCCATGTCGGTCCGACATGACAGGTCTCCGAACGACGCAGCCTCATGCACCAGGTGTCAGCCGCTTTTCTTTTGCCGTGTGCTGGCGATCAGCACCAGCAGGAACGAGGCCGCCGTCATCAGCGTGCTGATCGCGGCGATGGTCGGGTCGATCTCGTCGCGCAGCGCAGTGAACATTCGTTTGGTGAGCGGCTGGTACTGGCCGCCGGAGATGAACAGGCCCACGACGGTCTCGTCCATCGCGGAGATGAAGGCGAAGATGCTGCCCGTCAGCACGCTCGCCTTGATCTGCGGCAGCGTGACGGCGAAAAAGCTGCGCAGGAAATTCTCGGGGCAAATCTGACGGCCGTCCTCGCTGGATTTGAGGAGGTTCGCTAGCTGGAGACGACGCGAAAGGGAGCTGGTTTCAGAACGTCGGTGGTGTGCACGCGCTGATGACTTCGCACGCTTTGGCGCCGACGCAGCGGAAACGATGCGGGCGGCGGCTCTCGAAATAGTAAGCGTCGCCGGGTCCGAGGATCCGGCGTTCACTATCCACGGTCACCTCGAGTCGGCCGCTGAGAACGATACCGCCTTCTTCGCCATCGTGAACCAGCGGGATACGTCCGGTGTCGCCACCCGGTTCGTAACGCTCCTTCAGGATCTGGAGCGCGCGGCCGAACAAATTATCGCCGACCTGTCGAAAGGAGATGGGTCCCTTGCCGATCTCGGTTAGTTCGTCGGACCGGTAAAATGCCTGGCGCGACTGCTCGGGTTCGAGCGCGAAGAATTCCGCCATTCCCATCGGGATGCCGTCGAGAATGCGCTTGAGCGCGCCGACCGAGGGGTTCATCTGGTTGGATTCGATCAGCGAGATCGTCGAGTTGGTCACCCCGGAACGCTTGGCGAGTTCACGCTGCGATAGTTTGTTGCGGCTGCGGACGAAGCGTAGCCGGTCACCGACATCGATGCTCATCGTGGCCTCAACGGTTGGGATGTCGCTGTTGTGCGGCTGCGGACGAAGCGTAGCCGGTCACCGACATCGATGCTCATCGTGGCCTCAACGGTTGGGATGTCGCTGTTGCGAGTGTTGCGGATCGAATGAATATTATCGAACGATCCAAGTAAATTCAATGGCTTGGGTGACAGCAGAAAAGGGCTTGCTGCATATTCGTCAACATGATGTCGGTGGGGGAACCCGCAGAGGAGCCCGCCCGTGACGATTCACCAGATCCCAAACACCCTGAGCCTCGACGCGTTCTGGATGCCGTTCACGGCAAACCGGCAGTTCAAGGCGGAGCCCCGCTTGATCGCTTCCGCCGAAGGCATGCACTACACGACCGTCGATGGCCGCAAGGTGATCGACGGGTCGGCCGGGCTGTGGTGCGTGAATGCCGGTCATGGCCGGCGTGAGATTGCGGACGCGGTTCAGCGGCAGCTTATGACGCTGGATTATGCGCCGTCATTTCAGATCGGTCATCCGATCGCGTTCGATTTCGCCGAGAAGCTGGCGGCAATCGCGCCAGCCGGACTGGACCGCGTCTTCTTCACCAATTCCGGTTCGGAGTCGGTCGACACCGCGCTCAAGATCGCGCTGGCCTATCATCGCTCGGCCGGTCAGCCGACCCGCACCCGGCTGATCGGCCGCGAGCGCGGCTACCACGGCGTCGGCTTCGGTGGCATGTCGGTCGGCGGCATGGTGAACAACCGCAGGGCGTTCGCAACGCATCTTCCGGGCGTCGATCATATCAGCCATACCCATGATCTCGCCCGCAACGCGTTCTCCCGGGGGCAGCCGGCGCACGGTGCGGAACTCGCCGACGACGTCGAGCGCCTGGTCGCGCTGCACGGGTCTGAAACGATCGCGGCGGTTATCATCGAGCCGGTCGCCGGCTCGACCGGCGTGTTGATCCCGCCGCAGGGTTATCTGCAGCGCCTGCGCGCGCTGTGCGACAAGCACGGCATCCTCCTGATCTTCGACGAGGTGATCACCGGTTTCGGCCGCCTTGGTACGCCATTTGCCACCAATTACTTCGGCGTCACGCCCGATCTCATCACTTCCGCCAAGGGAATCACCAACGGCACGGTTCCGTTGGGCGCGGTGTTTGCGAGCCGCAAAATCCACGATGCGCTGATGACCGGTCCGGCCAGCCAGATCGAGCTGTTCCACGGCTATACCTATTCCGCGCACCCGGTGGCCTGCGCGGCCGGGATCGCGACGCTGGAGATCTACCAGAAAGAGGGTCTGCTCACCCGCGGGGCCGCGCTCACCGATTATTGGCAGGACGCGATGCATTCGCTGCGCGGCCTGCCGAACGTGATCGATATCCGCGCCATCGGCCTCGTCGCAGGTATCGAGCTGTCGGCGCGGCCGGATGCCGCCGGCGCACGCGGCTACGACGTCATGGTCGACTGCTTCAACCACGGTCTCGTGCTCCGCAACTCCGGCGACGCCCTCGCAATGTCGCCGCCGCTGATCGTCGAGCGCGCCCATATCGATGAAATGGTGTCGATCCTCGGCGACGCGCTGAAGCGCGTGGCCTGAACCTTGCTAAGCTTTTGGCCGCCGCGCAGATTTTCGTATTGACGGAACAGCCACCGCGGCGGGAGCGCAGACGATCGTGAAGGTGCTGGTTTTGGGCGGCGGCGTCATCGGCGTGACGACCGCCTATTATCTCGCCGGTGCCGGACACGAGGTTACGGTGGTCGACCGCCAACCGGAGCCCGGGCTGGAGACGAGCTTCGCCAACGCCGGCGAGGTGTCGCCCGGCTATGCTTCGCCTTGGGCCGGCCCCGGCGTACCGATCAAGGCGATCAAGTGGCTAGTGATGAAGCATGGTCCGCTGGTGATCCGCCCGAAACTGGATCCCGCGATGTGGGCGTGGCTCGTCAAGATGCTGCGCAACTGCACATCGGCGCGGTATGCGGTCAACAAGAGCCGCATGATCCCGCTCGCTGAATATAGCCGCGATTGCCTGCGTGCGCTGCGCGCGGAAACCGCAATTCGCTATGACGAGCGCAGCCGCGGTACGCTTCAGTTGTTCCGCACGCAGGCCCAGGTCGATGGAACTGCCGGCGACATCGCCGTGCTGAAACAGTACGGCGTGCCGTATGAGGTTCTCGATCGCGATGGCTGTGTCGGTGCAGAGCCGGCGCTCGCCGCGGTGAAGCACAAGTTGGCCGGCGGACTCCGGTTGCCGCAGGACGAGACCGGCGATTGCCACATGTTCACACAGGCGCTCGCGGCCCGCGCCGCCAGGCTCGGCGTCCAGTTCCGCCTTGAGACGACAATCGATCACCTGATCGCGGACGCGTCACGCATCGGCGGCGTCGCCACCAGCGCGGGGGTGCTTCAGGCCGACGCCTATGTGGTCGCGCTTGGGAGCTGGTCGCCGCGGCTGCTCCGCCCGCTCGGCATTTCGATCCCGGTCTATCCGGTCAAGGGCTACTCCATCACCGTGCCGGTCGCCGACCCCGGTGCGGCGCCGGTATCGACGGTTATGGACGAAAGCTACAAGGTGGCGGTCACCCGGCTCGGTGATCGCATCCGTGTCGGCGGCACCGCCGAAGTTTCCGGCTATTCGAGCAAGCTTCATCCAGCGCGGCAGGCAACGCTCGATCATTCTCTGACCGATCTGTTCCCGCGCGGCGGCAGACTGGCGGACGCCACCTTCTGGAGCGGCTTGCGGCCAATGACTCCCGACGGTCCGCCCGTGATCGGCGCGACACGCTACGCCAACCTTCATCTCAACACCGGGCATGGCACGCTCGGCTGGACCATGGCGTGCGGGTCGGGGCGTGTGCTCGCGGATTTGCTGTCGGGTCGCAAACCCGACATCGATACGGCTGAACTCGCACTGGCCAGATACGAGAATCGTTTCGGCTGATCTCAGGATGCGGCCGAGATGTGCGCAGAGCTGGTCCGGCGATCGGCATGCGCAGCAAGAATTTCCCTTGGCGTGGCCTTCTTTTCGGCGCATGTCACGGTACTATCGAAGGTTGTACGTGTATTGCGTGGAGTAGCACCATTCATGACTGATCTTGAAACGAAAGCAGAGAAGTACAAAACCAAAGCCGCGCAGTGTGAAGAGTGGGCTCTGCAGGCGCCGGTCGGGGCCCAGCGGGACTTGTATGAGGTGCTTGCCCGTTACTATGGTGAGTTGGCAACGAACTTCCGGCAAGTCATCGAAAAACGTAAGGCCGCGTAGCTCAGCCGCCAGCTTCCCGATTTCAGTTTTGCGTCTGCCGCCGTTGCGTGTGCGCTCCGTGTGCACCGTGAAATCAAATGCGGTACAAGCGTGTGCAATTTTGGCTGGTTTGGAGTGCGCGCGGGCGCTATGCAAATCAACGGGCGCAACACATCACAACGGGCGCTGCCGCGATATTGTCCCTTGGGTCAACGGGAGGTTTGCGGCGCTCCCCGCGCAGCTCTTACCTGATATCCACCAGACGCTCTCAAGCTGCCTTGGCGATGGCATCCAACAACATCTGAGGGTCAAAAGGCTTTTTCAGGTAGGCGACGCAGCCGGCATTCATAGCCTCCTGCCGGGTGAAATCGTCATCGATGGCTGTCATGAAGATCACCGGGCAGGTGGATCCCGATGCCGCGAGCCGCCGTTTTAGCTCGATACCCGAAATGCCACCGAGATGGATGTCGAGGAGCAGGCAGGCCGCTGTCCGGGCGGCATCGCTGTCGAGCAGCGCCTCGGCCGAACTGAAGGTCCTGGTGGCGAAGCCGTGGACGGACAGCAGGCGGGCAACGCTCTTCAAAAATCCGGCATTGTCATCGACCACGATCACGACTGTCGGCTTTGCCGCCATATAAGTTGCCTGGCCCAAATCAGATCAGTTGCCCTCCGTGTCACATTCAGACTTAACGGGTCCCGGGGATATTGTCCCTAGGATCAATACCGCCTGAAATCATCGATCGGATTGATGAGAGGTCGATCCTATTCGGCGAGCATGCCCAGACGCTCGGCTATCGACACGGCCTCGGCGAAGGATTTGACGCCCAACTTATCCATCACGGCGTGCCGGTGCGCCTTGATGGTGCGCACTGTCGTTCCCAGTTCGTGGGCGATCTGCTTGCTCAGCTTGCCCCTGACGACAAGGGCAAAGACCTCTGCCTCCCTTGGCGTGAGGCTCGCCACGAGCCTGCGCATGCCGTTCACGCGGTCCTTGTGCAGGCGCCGTTCGACATTATGCGCAAGGGCGCGTTCGACGCAGTCGAGCAGCGCTTCTCTGGACACCGGCTTCGCCAGAAAGTCCTCCGCTCCTGCCTTGATAGCGTGAACCCCGGCCCGGATATCGCCGTGCGCCGTCAAGAAAATGATCGGCAGGGCATTTCCTTTTCCGGCGAGCTGCTCTTGCAACTCGAAGCCGTTAACGCCGGACATCTGCAGATCGAGCAGGATGCAACCCACTTCGTCAGCGGGAAGCTGCTTCAGGAAGGCATCGCCGGACTCGTAAAGCGCTGTCTGGTAGCCGGACGCCCGCAATAACCGCGACATCGAAGTGCGAAACGACGCGTCGTCGTCCACGATATGAATCGTCGGAGCGGCGGGGGTCATGCTGCGGACTTGACGAGCGGGAGAACGAAACGAAATGCCGCGCCGCCATGCTGCCGGTTCTCGGCCCAGATCTTGCCGCCATACATCTCGACGATGGTGCGCGCGATCGAAAGGCCAAGACCAGTGCCCTGTTTTTTGGTCGTCACGAATGAATCGAAGATTTCCTTGAGCCTTTGCTCGGGAATACCGGTTCCGGTGTCCAGCACGGCAACTTCGACTTTGGCATCGGAGACCTGCGACGCCTCAAAGATCATCTTGCGGCTGGAGGTAGCGTCTCTCATCGCGTCCATCCCGTTGAGCGCCAGATTGAGCAGAACCTGCTGCAGATGCACATGATCGGCACGGACGGACAGTTCCTGCGGAGTTTGATTGCGATCGATCACGATGCCTCGCTTGGCCGCTTCCGGCTCGATGATATGGAGCACATCGCTGATCGCTCGATTGATGCTGACCTCGCCCAAGGAGCGGTCGTCCGTGCGCAGGAAGCCGCGCAGGTGTCCGATGATCTCCCCGGCGCGCTCGTCGTCCTTGCGGATATCGGCGACGATTTCGCGCAGTTGGTCGATATCCGGAGGGCTTTTCCCGAGAAGCACCTCGGCGGCGCCCGCATTGTTGAGTATAGCCCCCAGCGGCTGGTTCAGTTCATGGGCGATGGAGCTCGACATCGCGCTGACCGTGAGGGACCGGTTCATCTGCGTCATTTCGATAAAACGGCGGCGCGATGCGGCTTCCGCGCGGCGGCGGCGGACCCGTTCGAACAGCAGCGCCGAGATCAAT
>WNGL01007274.1_pt1 | contig 14071 bp, 15 predicted proteins | sample 5400591 | NCBI WGS metagenome assembly WNGL01 (sample SAMN13153377, study PRJNA577476) | soil metagenome | isolation source: 80 cm soil or saprolite under Garry oak tree replicate 1 | place: USA:California | collected 2016-06-15
ACCAGAATTCTGTGGATTCCGGTGGCAGAGGGTGGTCTGAGTGGTCGCTCCAGAGGCGTCCATTCCAATGCGTGCTGGGACAGGCGAGCAGGGCGTTTTCGAGCATGTCGATAGTCGCGCCGAACTGCTGCCAGAGGGCGGTCCTCCACAAGGGATCCATCTGTACACCTCCCGCGTGTAATGCTGATCCTAGTTTCACGTGTTTGTCTGCTTTTGTCAATGTCTATTTTGGAATTATACTGGTTAATAAGGTGACGAGTGAGCAGCGGTTTGGAGCCGACCTTAGAAAAGCCGCTCCAGAAACCGCCTGTGACGCTCGATAGTTGTAAATGAAGAGAGCATCCAGGTCGGGGCGTCGGCCTCGACGTGTCATAGGCGAAAGCTCTACTGCTCAGCAAAATGAATCTCGCTAGCTGGCTGTACCCGCACTTTGCGCTCACCTGCCCAGAAGCCATTGAGCGTCTCGTTAGAGAACGCGATAATTGTTTCCGCAGGCCATGTCTCGCTATCCTCGGTGGTATGAGCATCGCTGGCCAGCAGCACGTCGTAGCCGGCAGCAACTGCCCTGCGGACGGTTGTATCGACACAATACTGTGTCTGGCCCCCGGTGATGACCAGGCTTTTGATACCGCGCGCTTCCAACTCTTCCTGCAAACGCGTCTCATGAAACGAATCGGGTGATTCTTTCTGGATGACGGGCTCACCCTCGCGCGGCGTCACTGCCGGGTGAATCTGCCACAATGGCTCGCCTTTCTCCATCCCGCCTCGTTCATTGTGCTGCACATAAAGAACGGGCGTCCCGCTGCTGCGGGCACGACCCAGCAACAGCTGGATGTTCGAGAGCACCTCGTCGTGGTGATAGGCTTCTCCCACGACCCCGATCTGGGCATCGATGACGACCAGCGCTGTATCCGTGCTCATATGTCAGGCTCCTTTTCGTATCTCAAACATTCGTTCTTCTGTCCTCAGTATACCAGAAAAAGCGGTGAAAATGCGTCCGCATTTCTCGGAATTTGGCTGGAAATCGAATGCGCATGGAAGACGCAAGAACTTCTATCGAGCCGATCTCGACCGTTTTTCTGTGGAGATCAGGGCCTCGTAAAGCGCGATGTGTGGTCCGTCTGACCACCCGAATTGACCACTCTTGCGCACAACCATCCGCGCGAGGCGCTCGGTTTTTCAGGCTGTCAATGGTTGTGCTGCTCAACCTTCGCCTCAAGTGCTCACTCTTCGCGCCGAAACCTGCTCACTCTTCATCGAAATTATCCCTGATCTACCTGCTGGTCATTTAACCATCAAAGCATACTCACAAGAAAACCCCTTCTTCTATCTTGCTCTTTTTGAGGGGCTGTTGGCTCTTGCATTCACAGCAAAGGCAACCCCATTACCCTCTCTCATAAACTCATCTACCCTACCGATAAGCTCATCTATCCCCAAAAGTGGACATGAGCCAACTTCAAGTTGAACCCGCCTCTCTACGCTGGCTCAAAGCACGCTCACTTGCGCATCTCGTCAAGGAAGGGAGAAAGAACTGGGAGGAGGAGATCAGCTCGGAACATCATGTTGTAATGGGTGGCACCAGGCAAGATGGCGAGTTGTGATGGGATGAGGTGTTCCCCATTCCAGCCAGCATCCTTCAAGCCACCGCCAAAGAGGTTGAAGAACGCTACCGCATGCGAAGGAGGAAGACCATCAGCATCGCCAGCGATAATCAGCGTGGGGGTTCCCAAAGCGGAAACATGCTCTGTCCAATCATAGTCCTGACCCAGGGCTTCCTTCATGGTGGCGACAAGTCGAGGGAAATCTTCTGGTTTTGGCGCAACACGCAGATAGGCATCATAGATGGGAGTACTCATAAAGAACTCAGGGGCGATGGATGTCATGCCTGTTTGCATTTCGGGATGCCAGCCCGTCCGTTTGAACGGTGTGGAGATCACCACGAGTTTGTTGACCCGTTCTGGATGGCGAATGGCGGTCTGCAGAGCCACGGCACCGCCAAGAGAGAAGCCAAGCAGGTCGGCTTTTTCGAGTTCGAGATGCCCTATCAGGCCAGCGATATCGTCAGCCATGTGCTCAAAACGGATGGGGCGATCCGTGAGGGCTGTGCGTCCGTGCCCATACAGATCGACACCAATGACCTGATACTTCTCAGCCAGCGCGGGAGAAAGAGCAGCGAACATCTCAAAGGTCCCAAAGCCACCGTGAAGCATGATCAAAGGCGTGCCAGTTCCATGAATCTCATAGTACAGGTTGATTCCGTTGACAGAAGCGTACGTTCCTGCTGGATTGTTTGTAGTGGTTGTCATGAACAACTCCTTCAATATCTTGTATTTTGCAAGTAACTTTGTTATAGATATGTTCTGATTGCCCACTGCAAAACCGGAAAGGCAAAGCGCGGTATCTGGTCGTTCCCGCCACTTTCCCGAGCCTCTTCCTTTGCTCCTCAGAGTAGCAACCTCGACTCAGAGCCTCATACGCTCATCTGCCCATCTCAAAACGGTGTCTCACCATGAGAATAGGGAGGTGTTCGAGAACGCAGTCTGCTCAACGTTCAGCATAGCATATGGGATGGATGATGCCCTGATCCTACTCCTCTTGGACGAGCGTCCAGAGGTTTCTCGCTTCAAGGGAGGAGGTGAATCACTCGATGGCTCAAGTCCCTTCCGCCTCCTCCGTAAAAGCTCTGTCTAGCAGCTTGTCGGAGAGAACGGATGGGCAGTGATGCCAGCCGCTCCGCCAGCGCATGTGTTGTTCACGGCACGGGCACAAGCGCCAGAACGGCATGCGGTCACAGGCAGGACAGGGTCAGCGATGGTGACCGAACGACCTGGAAAGATGCCCCCATCCCCACGCTAGGCCCAGGATAAGATATGGAAGCGCTTGAGATTGAACGCCAAACAGACCAGGCACCACTCGCCCGCCGCCGAGATCCCACGCAAGGAGAACTGGCGGAAGCCGAGGATCTCTTTGATGATGCCGATCACTGGTTCGACCGTGCATTTGCGTGCCCCGTAGATGGCTTTGCCCAGCGCGGTCCTGAGCTTGTAGGCCATCTTGACTTGTGCGCTGGCGTCCTCCGGCGGCGGATCAGGCAGTGGCGCGAACCGCTGTTGCCAGCTGGGATGATGGGGATCACGCCCCGTCGCGATGTAGGGCTCAATGCTGCGTTTGGCACAGGCCAGCAGCGTCGCGGGGCCAAAGTAGCCAGTATCCAGCGCGGCCGCCTCGGGCGTGCCGAGCGCGGACGGGATGGCCTCCAGAGTAGGCTCGGCTTCTTAACTGTCGTTGGGATGATTGGAGAGCGCGCATCCCACGATCAGCAGACTCCCCTGATCCACGGCCACCTGCGCATTGTAATCCTGCTCGAAGCCGGCGTTGGTCGGGTTTTTCATGATGCGCGACTCCGGGTCGGTGAAGTTGTACTGGTCACCGTCGCGCGGTCCTGGCACCGGTGGGGTCGGTGGGCGACCACCCGGGCGACGTCCCGTGGTGCGCTCCCGCTCCGCGCGCTGCGCCAGCTTGGCCTCATACTCCGCTTGCTCGGCTGCCGCACGCTCCTGGGCGCGCGCTTGCAGCACCGCTTTGGCCTCTGCCAGTCGCGCCAGCCGATCCTCGCGCCGCGCGATCTCCTCGCGTACTACTAACCCATCGGGCACCTCTGGCTGGTCGCTCTGTTCACGGAAGCGCGAACAATTCCTCGACCTCGCTTCGCAGTTGTGTCTCCATCTCCAGCAGCCGCTTGTAACTGACCGCGTTCTGCTTGGAGGCATCCGCATGGATCGTGGTTCCGTCCAGACTGATCGTCCCCAACTTCAGCACGCCCGTCTCCTGGGCGAGCAAGAGCACCTGCACGAAGAGGTCCTTCAACTCGGGCAGGAAGGTGCGCCGAAAGGTCGCCAGCGTCTCGTGGTCGGGATGCAGGTTGCCCGCGATGAAGCGGAATGGCACCGCCTCATAGGTGGCGCGCTCGATCTTGCGCGAACTGAATACCCCGGTCGCATAGCCATAGAGCAGCAAGCCCAACAATACTTCAGGAGCGTCGGGTTCTCCACCGCGGGTCCCATAGTGGGCATACAGAGCCGACAGGTCAAGTTGGGCCACGCTGTCTACCACGAAGCGCGCCAAATGGTCGGGGGGCAGACAGTCGCCCAGCCGCACCGTCAGATCGAGTGCCTGGTCGTAGTCCACCGTTTTGAATGTCCTTTTCATGTTCACCAGTATACCATCACCGATGCAGATCTGCTTTTCTCCGACAAGCTGCTAGGTCAGTACACATGCCTCTCCACAATGGAGTTCAGAAAAGTCAGATAGGTCTCTGGACACTGAGAGATTTTTACACATCCTCCCCGTACTGTACCTCTTGCCGTGAGCAAGCTGCTCTTGACAAAAGGTGGTTATGTAACGTATACCACTTGCAGTGCAAGCAAGGAAGAGAGAAAGTCACATTTCTCAAAGACGTCGTACCTGCTTGGAAGGAGCTACCGATGAGTCCATTCTCTCGCCCATGGAAGAAGCTTTGGCAGAACAGTGCTGCGACTCCCTCTTCTTCGTATATAGATGAAACGCTATCCAGTCAGGGGACGGCACCGGTCTCTCATCCATTCCTTCTGCCTGCGTGTCCGACCATACAGCAACTGGCCCTCCCAGAGAGACAGGCAGAAGCACGACGATGTGTCAGTCTGCTTGGAGTCGAGCCAACCCCTGATCAGTGGCAGATGATTCTGGCCCCCACTTCTACCACCTGTGTGATTGCCGGGGCGGGTTCTGGCAAATCAACCACGCTGATCCTCCGGCTGCTCGTCCTGCACAAGCTGCTCAACATTCCGTTAGATGAGATGCATGTGTTTTCGTTTACACGAGCCTCTACCCGCGACTTCCAGGAGAAGCTGGCGCAGCGATTGGCGTGCTGGGAGGAGCGTGTGGAACAGCGCAGCGTGAGCGAAGAGCGCCGGGCAGAGCTGCGCACGTCGGCGCAGCGGGTGGTCAGCACGTTTCACAGTGTCATTGCGCGTTTACGTTCAGCTGTTCTCATGGGGGAGGTTGCTGGTTTCTTTGACCTGCTCGGAGAGCGTGCTGCCACTGAAGAAGACATGCAGCACTTCAATCCCTTTTTGACGGCGAAACTCTCTGCCCAGCAACGAGAAATCCTCAACGCTGCTCACACCAGGGCATACGACCAATCACCTGAGTACCGCGCGTTCGTGACCACGCTGCTGACCGAAGAAACCCGGCAGCACTGGATGCGGGCAACATCTGGGCAGTGTTTACGCGCCGAGACAGAACCGGCGATATGGGAAGCTTTCCTGAGACAGGAACGAGCCTATCACGGCTTTAACCGCTCCGGGCAATTTGCTCCCGACCCTGGCTTCCAGGATCAGCGCCAGTGCTGGTATAGCGATCCCTACCGTGCCGCCGTTGCCGATCGGCTGCGTGAGCTTGGTATTCCTTTCGTCCCGTTGCCGTCCTTTCCCGTTCGCTGCCCTATGAACGGTGGGTATGGTGGACAGATGTATGCCGCCTTCCAAATAGGCAAGCTCTTGTTGCATATTGAGCGAGACCCGCACACCACCGGTGAAGCTGCGGGTCGCAAATTATCATTCCATGAACGCGACCGACGCAAGTTTATTGCCCTCTATACCGATCACTTCGACCAGCATAAGAAGCTTGGGCCCAAGGATTTTGTCATGGCAGATGGCAGACCGAGACTCTCGCCAGACGGCGAGAGGCTCTTACACGGCTGGGTAGGCTTCCAGGAACATGCCAGCACGTCTGCAGCGGCTCCCTCTGTGCGTGTGAAGGTAGCTGGCGGCCTTCATCGCCTTCACCTGGCCGAACTCCTCTACCAGGAGGGCGTCTTTAGCGAAAGCCTTCGCCTGGAGGTCGAGCAGGTGCAGGTGCAGGGAACGCTGGACCTGACCAGCAGCATGATTGCGCAGATGCTGCCCCTCTTCTGGCGCAGCTTTCATGCCGAACTGACCCAGCGCCGTTACGTGCGTTTCCATGACGTGTTAAGTGTCCTGCGCCAGGAAACGACACTGCGGGCCATGCGTGGTCAGTTGAGACACCTCAAACATCTCTTCATTGATGAGTTTCAAGATGTTTCGGCAGAAATGGTCGATTGGCTGGCCAAGACCCTCACTGTGCATGTACAAGATGGTGGTGAAGAGGTCAGCATGATCTGCATTGGGGACGACTACCAATCTTTCTCTGTAATTGAGACATGTTAATTAACTTTCGATGCGATAGATACTGTCGGTTTTACCAGATCCGCCGAATGAGCATCAACGATGAGCTATGGCGCAGGCGCAAGTGGTTGCACAGAAAATGATGACACGTTTAAGGAGAATGATATAATGGAGATCGATAATTATCCGCAGTTAGTAGATGCCATTTGGAGGATTATAAATGGAGCCCCCGAAGTACGCGAACGGATTGACTTTCTCATTTCAGAGCAGCGAATCTCTCAAGAGTTAGGCGTAGCTTACAGGTGGGACAACGACTCCTGTGTCTTCGGTATAGCCCAGGCACTCAAAGATCTAGTAGACATGGGCTACTCTGCGTAGGTAGGGGGAACTTCAATGGCCATCGGTGGATGTACGTTGCGCCTTCTGCCAATTGCCCCTCTGTACCACCAACAGCATCTTTCGTAACACCTCCTCTTCCTAGAATCCCGCCTCTGCGTGCGAGGGCTTTACAATTCGTTCATGAGCGAGCCGTCTGTTATGAGGAGGGTATTACATTCTACGCACTTGTCAGTATACCTCACCAGGAGACTGTATCCGCGCTACTGCCTACAAGGAATGAGATAGACCAATATACGGCCCGAGTTGAAGTGATTCAGGCTCTTTCGGGTCTTGAAAAAAGGGGCTTCGTGGCAGGTACTATCCCATCAGGATATTCAACGCTACGGGTTACTCTCAAGGGGGCATGCTGGATTCTTCTCATGCAGCCTTTGTTGAAACTATCCGAAAGGGCAGAGCAGTTGGAGGAATGCCTCGAGGCTGTAGAAGCCCTAAAATGCCTGATTGAAGCGAATGGTGAAACCCAAAGCAAAGCTGTGCCGATATTGTACATCGCGATTGAAAAACTAGAGAATGCAGTGGGTGGGGAAAAGGATCTGATAAACTATTTGGGGCGCTCCAGAGTGTACATCAGTGATCTGAAACAGTCATTGCAACATCACCGTCATGCCGTATCACAAGCTCAAATAAAACTGAGCTATCAGCAATGCTTGGCAAGAGCAGCAGAAATAATCGAGGGATATGTTGTTAAGCGGGAACAAGAGAAAGCTAAAGTGGGAAGCTGAGTTTTTCGTGTACTCTCAGATTGCACACGGTGAGCATGTGAGCGTAACAGGGAACCAATCCGGCGAATCCTCGCACTCACTTCTCAAGAACTTTGCAAAAAGCTGTGGGACATCCTATGTTCATGATGAGGACCGTCCCTATAGAGGACTACTCAGCTAAGCTCTCTAGGAATAGGCTCCCCAGGTGATCTGCAATCCCAATAGATACCGTGATATCCCAGAAGCCTGAGAACGACCCTGTCGAGAATACTCATCAGGAAGCAATATTCTCGAAAAAGCTCCCTATCATCCGGCTCTGCTTGCTTTTGCGTTTCACAATGGAAGCGTCCTTGATGAACAAGGCTATTCCTGCTTTGGATAAAGCGCTGCTTCTCCTCATCATCGATCTGTAACTGGAGGCGCTTAAAGATATCAGTTAAGACCTCTCCAAACGCCTTGCGGTTCAACTCCTGAAGTTTTCCCCGTAGCTTGTGCCCAATGAGCGTGATATGCGCTTCTTCAAGGACCCACGAATTGCGCAACGAGGTTGCTGAAGAGTTAATCCTGATCTGATGAGCGAAAGTCGTTCAGAACCCGACGCCCCGCCCGTGAGAGATGGCAGCAACAGCGGGATAGAGAGTCAAAAAAGGCAGAAGAGAGGAAGAATTGAGGAACAGCCAGCAAAAGAGGCTAAGAGGCTCCACACGGAGAAGCAAGCTTGTCCGAGAAGAAAGAACTTAACGGCTGTCAAGACGGTGTTAAGCCGTCGCCAAACCGAGTGAGATGGCAAAGCCTTCTGGGACGCCGAACAGCCTGATCGTCACCTGGCTCGCTGTTGGGACTCGTGCGTTGCGAGCGAGCCGCTCCGCCCACGAGAGGCGAGAGTGAGCACGCTGCGCGCGGGAAAGGATCACGTCGGCTTTGTGTGGCGAAGCGGGAGTGGGAGGCGGCACGCTGACCTCGATACGTTGGTGTCGCACGAGTTGTATACAGGCGCGCCGCTGCTCTCTCCGGCTCCAATCCCGCGAAGCCGCAGCGGCGCGGGACCAACCCGGAGAGGATGGAGCAACACGCTCACCTGCCGCGGTTTCTTCGTGGCATTTCCTTCCCATTGGCACTGGTGGCGTAAAGGGCAGGGGCGACAACTGCGGATGCTGGCCGCGTACACCACACGGAGGCTTCCATCGGCTTCTCTGCGTTGTCGTGCGCAACCAGCGATTGGTCAGCGGGACAATGCACTGTTCCATCCGGCTGGAGGGCAAAGTCCTGCCCAGAGAAGCGGCCAGCTTTCCAGGGGGCAGCAACTGCGGGCTTGCCATAGCCCGAGGAGGGGTGCTGCTGCGCTTTAGCCTCGGGCACAGCTCTCGCAAACTCGGTGGTGCGCACCTCTGTCGGCTCGAGCTGATGCCCCAGTTCCAGGCGCACGTTCCAAATCCATTGCGAGACGATCTGCCAGGCTTCTTGCCCAGCGGGCGAGTGACTACACCAGCGGTCGGGATCTGGCTCGTTGTCTTCATCTGCTAGCACCGGCTCAAAGGCACCACGATGCAGGTAGAGCGCCACCACATCGGAGGCGGTGAACGCGTCTTGCGGGAGGTGGGTCAAAAAGAGTTCGTAAACCACGCCCTTGCAGGTGTGACCGATCCGGCTCTTTTTCTCGGGGGCGGGATGGGTCGCCACTACGACACGGCAGCGGCAGCCCTCCGGCCCCACCGGGACATCAGGGCAGTCGTAGAGCTGGCACACCAGGCCACTCTCTGAACGGCTGAACTGTTGGTCGGCAGGCAAGTGCAGGCGGTTCTGGATCGACTCCTGATCTAACACGGTGTAATCCTTGCCGCGCATCACGAACGGGAAGCCTGCCAAATCGGCGATGACGGCCCCTGTCCCATATTGCCCATCGAGCCGCACCAGAGCGCACGAAGGAGACAGATGATGTGCCTCTAGATAACCCTTGATGGCAGTCAGCCCCCGGCGCAGTTCCTCCCGGTAGCGTCCATTGCCTCGGTTGCCGAAACTGCCGAGCCACTGGTAGCTGTGAGCGAGGCTCAGACAACGGTGCGGGTACGGACGACCTCCCCACGTTTGCGCCCGGTGTAACCAGGAGCGCAGACCTGGTTCAAGCGACGCTGTGGTGCAGGCAGTTCTTCTGTCTTTGGCAAAGCACGTTGCCGGGCGGCTTGCCGCGTCCCATCGATGTCAAAGACCACGTGGGCGTTTCCTGCTCGATCAACCAACTGACCGATGTGTCGCTCTTTGTCCAGAGGGCGTGCGAGCAGATCGGTGAGAAAGAGCGAACGGGGCGCTTCTGTGGCCTCAAAGCTTACGCTCGCAAGAAAGCGTGAGAGCGCCGAGCGGGAGGGCAGTTTCTCGCGGTCGAACAGCGCCATGAGCGCCTCCTCCCAGGGCTGCACCGCTTGATAGAAGGTTTCCAGGGTGCGTTCGCCGCTGATCGCGTAGCCGAACAGCACAGCCACAAAGTCGATGACTTCGTAGCGTCCGAAGCGGCGGCGGGCAAAGCGAACTCGCTGCGTGATGGCGTCGAAGACTCCCTGCTTGCGCAGGTGTCCAACCATGAGAACCACTTCCCCAAACCAGAGTGGGGGCAATGGGGCGGAGCGTTCAGAGGTCTGGATGCTGGTGGGAGAATACGCGATACTGGTCATTGGTCCTCCTTACCGAAAGAAGTGTCGATTTCTTCCTTCGTAAGGAGGCACATTTTAGGCTGGCTCGCTACTTTTTAGCCGCTCATTGCGCAATTCGTGGGCGGGAGAACTGACGAGTTGGGACGGCTTTACCGAGGCGGCTGCCCGCTACGGGGTGTCCGATGCCAGCCTGTGGGCGTGTCTCATCCGCGATGTGACGACAGCAGAGTTAGCCGCCGAGCCGCCGAGAGCGTTAGTGAGTACGCGCAGGTTCGCCGATGGCTTTGCTGCTTTTCAGGCGTTTCGTCCACGCTGGCACATTGAGGATGACACGTATCGCGAACTCAAAGAGGGCTGGGGGCTCGAGCAGCAGCGCTGGGGACGCGATTTCGCAGCGGCGCTGGGGCGCACGACTTTGACATGCCTGGCCTTCAATACCGCCCAAGTCTATCGCTTGCAAGCTGGAGAGCGGCTGGCCTCGATGGCTATTCGTCGGTTGCGGCGACACCGTCAGCGCGAGCTGGGCAGTGCTCTATGTCGCTGGCTGCGATGGCGTCTTCTCATTGGAAGAATTGCTCGACGTGCTTGGGTCTGCCCCGCGGGAGAGTCTTCTGCCTGCCTTAGCCAAGCCGTCTTCCCCTGACTCTCCCACCTCATTCCTTATCTCCAAATGTCTGCGCAGGAGATCAATCGCTTGCAAAAAGTGCTGGAAGGGGCGAATCTGCAATTGGCGGCGGTCGCCAGCGATGTGCTGGGCAAGAGTGGACGCGACATGCTGGAAGCCGTGATAGACGGCGAGCAAGATGCCGAGGCCTTGGCTGAACTGGCCCGTGGCAAATTACGTGCGAAACTGCCCGCCTTGCGCCAGGCGTTAGCTGGTCGCGTCCAGCCACACCACTGGTTCCTGCTGGAACGCATTCTGGCCCACATCGACTTTCTGGAGGAGTCGATCGCCCACATCCAACAGCAAGTCGCGCAGCGGTTAGGCCCCTACGAAGAAGCGATGACCCTATTGCAGAGTATCCCAGGCATTCAAGAGGTGGCAGCCGCCATCATCTCAGAAATTGGGGTGGAGATGGAGCGCTTTCCTTCGGCCAAACACCTTGCCCGCCTTCGCTGAGGTCTGCCCGGGGAACAAACAAAGCGGCGGCAAGCGGCTCAGCGGAGCAACGCGCACGGGGAACACCTATTTACGAGCGATGCTGGGAGAAGTAGCCTGGATCATCTCCCGCATGAAGGATACTTATCTGGCGGCCCAGTACCATCGCATTGCGCGAAGACGAGGAAGAGAGAAGGCCATTGTCGCCGTCTCCCACAGTCTGCTGGTGATCATTTACCATGTCTTACGGGAGAAGAAACCCTACACAGATCTCGGAGCGGACTACTTTGACAAGCTCGATACTGCTCGCATCAAGCGCCACCATGTTCGTCGACTCGAACAGCTGGGCTACACGGTCACCCTCACCCCGGCCCATGTTGCTTGAACGGGCCGGGGATTTTCGAAGGACAGGCCTATGGCGTTCTGTTGCCAAAAGTGTAGCGATTTTGTTACAACGGGGGAGTGTTCCTGTTTACAGTAGGAAGCGATACTCGACGCCCCACACGGACACAAGTTTCTCTGCCTGGGAGCCAAGTTTCTTGCGCAGACGAGTGATATGCGTATCGACGGTGCGATCAAACCCATCGTAATCGTAGCCCCAGAGGTGCTGCAAGAGGTACTCGCGGCGCAAGAGCGCGTACGCGGGCCAGCACTTCACGGATGCTAAAGGGCTTGCTGATATACTCATCGGCTCCGACTTCCAGGCCCAGAATGCGGTCAACCTCCTTGTTGCGCGGTGAGCATAATGATGGGCGCAAGGTGATGTTGCCGGATGGGCCGACAAACGGTCAGCCCATCCAAGCTCGGCAACATCCAATCCAGAATAACCAAGTGCAAGGGATACTTCTCGACAAGGGTGAGCGCTGTCTGTCCGTCGAAGGCCTGGTAAACGGTGCGGCCTTGCGCACGCTCTTATCTTTTTTCTTTCGCAAGAGCATTTGGCTGCTTGTCACAAGCTTAGCTAGTCAGAGCAGTACCTTCCTGTTTTTGACACTCCTCTTCACGTTTTCTTGACACTTCCTGATCATACTAGCAAAAGCAACGAAACCTCAAGAGTTGCCTCAAAGGACAGAAAACGTCGTGCATCTTTAGACAGTGTGCTGTTTGGCGTTTGAATAGAGCCAGAAAGCTACATCTTTTGTTTTGGTACCACAACACGTACCACTAGAACATGGAGGATTACACTATGAAGCATCGACCCTTCAGATCGGCGCGCGCCAACAAGCGTGTACTGATCGGACTGATCGCTGTATTACTCGTGGCAACGCTGGTTGCCCTCCTACCCGGAATTCTCGGGCACAAAGTGAAGTCGGCATCGGCCAACGTGGGAGGACTGGGACAGCTCAGTGGTCTGCTGCCCAGGGACCACCTGACCGAGGAGAGCGCCATTCAGGTCGATCTCAGCCATGAGACGGTGCGCCTGCCGCTCTACAAAGGGGAGGCGTACGGCAAGACTGCCTGGTTCATCCTCCTGGATGCCTCGGACGTTGGGCTGGCGCATGACCTGGGGGTGAACTATGCGCCCAAACTTGCCAATATAGGGATCAGCTGCCCCACCTGCGTGCAGACCGTGACCATTGATTCCCCAACGCCAGCACAGAATCCGTTCGGCCAGGCGGTGGTTCACTTCCAGGGCGCACCGGATTTCAGTCCCACCCGTATTGCGGTGCCCGGACCCAACGGCTTCCCGCTCGCCAAGTTCCAGCCTGGTGCCGTGGCCGGCCCCGGGTACAGTCCCTTCATCCGCATTGCCGGCTCACCGGTCGTCTACAGCGCGCCTATCGTGGCCACCGGCGACGGTCCGTTCGACGTCGTCCACCACACCAACACGGGTGACCGGGTGCTGGGCATCCACATCGCGCCCGCGACGGCGCCTTCCGGCCAGTTCCTGGAGTCGTGGGTCGACATGCTGTTCGTCAAGGGCTTTGACGCCGGTCAGCCGATCGTGTACCTCAGCACGGACGCGGGTCAGCCCTTGACCGCGGTGTTGGAGCGTGCGACCTATGTACCGGCGCTGAACAACGCAGCATACAATGGCGGGGACGACTTTCTGGGGTCCGCCCGCGAGCGGCTCTTCGGCTTCGTCAACGGGCAAACGGGCGCCAACAACCCGCAGGCCCAGGGATTTGTGCACCTGGTCCGCGACGGGCACGCCAGCGAGGACGCGTCATCCGATAACACGGCCCTGATCAACGCCCTGCGCAATGGGGGCGACCTGCTCAACGTGTTCGGGGATTTCCCCACCTTGTCCGACCCCCGGCATGCCGACGCCTACAGCCCGTTGTGGGACGCGCAGCTTGGCCTGTGGACCGACAAGGCGGTGAAAGCCGGACTCAACACGCGGCAGATCGATGAGGTCGTCGTCTTCAACCTGGCGGCCACCCGTCCCGACCTGCTGACGGGCATCAACCCGGCTACCGGCCAGCCCGCTCCGTACGGCGCCCAGGGGGTCGACATCAACTGTGCGGTCATCGGGTTCACTGACCAGGCTCCGACCGCCAATCTTGCCACGCCCGTCCCGAACTCGCAGTTCCCGCCGAGGTAGCTATGCAGTGGCTTGGGCGTTGGTGTTCATACGACTGTCCTTTGGTGAGACTGGTGAACACAAACACTGATCGATCCAGGAATGGCGGATCCCCGCGCTTGCGGGGGTCCGCAGCTTAAGGCAATACCTACAGCGGTGTTCACAAAGATTGAGCCATCACTGCGAAGTGAATGTAACGTTTTTGATATAACTGACTCTCTATACTACTGACCGGCATATTACCTGGACTTCGTGGGTTGAGTGGATGGGCTGAGCATGACTTTTGGAGTTTGGACAAGACAAGGAGGTGACCGGAATGCCACGACTCCTCTCAGTGAACGTTGGGCTTCCCCGCGACATCGCATGGCGTGCGGAGACGGTGCGCACCGCCATCTGGAAGGAGCCAGTTCAGGGCAGAAGGATGGTCCGGCGGCTCAACATCGATGGCGATAAGCAAGGAGACCTGGCCGGGCACGGAGGTGAGTACCGAGCCGTCTTCGTCTACCAAATGGAGTCCT
>WNGL01009270.1_pt1 | contig 14070 bp, 11 predicted proteins | sample 5400591 | NCBI WGS metagenome assembly WNGL01 (sample SAMN13153377, study PRJNA577476) | soil metagenome | isolation source: 80 cm soil or saprolite under Garry oak tree replicate 1 | place: USA:California | collected 2016-06-15
CGAAACAGACGATTCGTATTCATCTCCTCGATATTGATTGTGACGAACAGCGCGAAAACTCAGATTCCTGCATTCAGCGCAATGTCGCAGATTGCCCGGTGACCGCCTCGTACACCGTCATACGCGCGGCAGGACGACCGTCAACCTCCTGCTCCGGCGCATAGACTCGATGCGTATCCTTATCCACCGCCAGGCTGTGCACTTTTTTCTGTACAGGAAAATCTTCCAGCTTGCGGAAGTGGTCGGCGTCGTCTTCCTGAAAGACTGAAATCGCTCCGCTATAACACGCGACATAGATCCGCTTCAGTCCGGGATCGAACTTCACTACGTCGGGCCCTTTGGCCAACGGCAGAAAGGCAATCGGCTGGTGCTTTTCCAAGTCAAAGACAGCCATCAACTCATTCCCTTCACAGGCGAGGAAAGCCCGCCGATGCTCAGGGTCAAGGGCCATCCCGTGATTGCCTTCACATTTTCCAACACTGTAACGTCCCACGACCTCGTCGGTTGCTGGATCAATGACCGCGAAAATGTTTTGGTCTTGGAGATTGACGTAGATCTTGCGTGCAATGGGATCATATTGCGGCATCCCGGTTTCGCTGTCGAAATGCAAAGTCTTGATGATCTTGTCCTGTTGAACATCGACAATGGCCTCTGCCTTCCCGCGCTCGTCGGAAACGTAGACCTTATGGAAGGGAGCGGCATAGGCGCTGCCGTCCGGCTTGGCCTCTGTAGGCAGCTTCTTGATCACCTTCATCTGTTTCAGGTCGATCACACCAATCGTGTTGTCTCCGGCATTCGAGGTATAGACCTTCTTCAGTTCCGGAACGAACTCCACGCCCTCAGCTCCGGGCACATCCGGTATCGCCTTCACGACCTGATTGGTACGCAGATCGATGACGTACAGAAGGCCGGCTGCCAAATGCGCTGACAGCAGGTAATGATCGTCGTAATCAATCGTTAGATAGTCGAACCGTTTTCCGGGTGGACCGGGCAAATCAAAGCTCAACACCGATTTCAACGTGGCGCCTAACGCTACCGTTGTAAGCAGCAAGCCTCCAAGGACCGCAAATCTCCTCGCGCGATACATCGAACTCCCTTCCTGGTTCCGCTCTGCAATCAAACCGTTCAATACGATGCATCGTAAGAATGAAGTGGGAATGAACCGAACATTAAAACTCTTTCAGGAAGGCATTTTCTGCCAACGGCAGCGGGCCATACCTTGGTGCAGATAAGGTCATCCTCGGGTTGAGAGAAAAACCGCCAACCTTCGGTAGCTCCGCCGCAGCGCAGATAAGGTAGAGTCTCTAGATGGCAAAGCGCGCACCTGCGCGACGACGTCTTCGCAAAGCCAAGCCCGGCACCAAGGGCCTCGAGCCGGCAGACTGCCGATTAGAACATCCACAAGGATCTGCCATAGAGGCCGCAGAAGCTGTCGAGAAGGCTGGGGGCTGCGTCGTGGGCCTCTATAAGGAACCGCTGGGCGGTCATCAGACCCTGCTCTCGATTCTCCCGATCGACAAGGTTGAGCCTACGCCGTTTCAACGCGATCTCTCCGACGCTCACCACAAACGGCTGGCCGACGTTATTAGTAAGACTGGGCGTTTTCTCGACCCTGTGATCGCGGTCGTGGCGCCGGGCGGCGGCTTCTGGACCCCCAACGGTCGGCATCGCCTCGAGGCGATGCGTCGCCTTGGAGCTAAATCCATCACGGCTCTGGTTGTCGCAGAACGCGAGGTCGCGTGGCAGATCCTGGCTCTGAACACGGAAAAAGCCCATAACCTCAAAGAGCGCTCACTGGAAGTCATCCGGATCTACCGTGGCTTGGTCGCCGAGGATGCCTCGCGACCCGAGTCGGGGTTCGCCTTCTATCTCGATCAGGCCGCACTTGTCACCTTGGGGGTATGTTACGAACGGGTCAAGCGCTTCGGCGGGGGCGCTTACCACCCGATCCTGCGGCGCCTTGAGAACTTCAGTGATGACTCATTGCACACCGCCCTCAAACAACATGAGAAGCGCGCCTCTATGGTGCTGGAGCTCGAGGAAAAAGTGGCCGCAGTGGTCAAAAAGCTAAAGGAACGCGGACTCGTGAGTCCATACCTACGCTCGTTTGTTGTGGCGCGCATCAACCCGCTGCGCTGGATCAAAGGCGACCCTCCGTCTCTCGAAGATGTTCTGAAGACAATGCGCGAGCGTGTAGTGAAGTTCAACGTCGAGAAGATCGAGCCTCAGGATCTTGCCGGCGCTGCAGGTCCGCCCGACGAAGAGATATAGGAGAGAAGACCGCGATGACTACCTCGTCCGCCAGAAAACATGCGGGACCTGGGCTAGCGAGTGACCACTCTCTAGTCCCTGAGCCCGCGTTCGCCGAGCGTGCGCGCACATTGGTGTATTTGGGCCGCGTAGGCAGCCTCTCGACCCTGTCGCGGAAACAGGCGGGCTTCCCGTTCGGGTCCGTGATGCCCTACGGGTTGGACTCTCACGGGTGCCCGCTATTCCTTATCAGCACCATGGCCATGCATACGCAGAACTTGCAGGCCGATCACCGAGCTAGCCTGCTCGTGACCCAAGATCACGGCGGCGATGATCCACTCGGAGCAGCCAGGGTCACGCTCGTAGGAAATGTTCTACCGCTAGCGGAATCGGAGGTGGCCGAGGCTCGCCAGCTCTACTTGGCACGGTATGCCAACAGCAAGTATTGGGTAGATTTTGAAGACTTTTCTTTTTACCGCATGGACGTGGTGGACGTTTACTACGTGGGCGGCTTCGGAGTGATGGGCTGGGTATCGGCCTCCGAATATGACGACAGCCAACCCGACCCCCTCGCTGACTCAATGGCCGATTCGATCCTCTTGTTAAACAGAGAGTAGACATTTCTCCTGTAAGTTATTGATTTGGCGTCCCCGGCGGGATTTGAACCCGCGTCTGCGCCGTGAAAGGGCGATGTCCTGTTGGATCACGTTGTAATTACAAGGCAGCGGTCGCTCTGCAACGCCCTGTAAGGAGCCGGAAAGAACGCAAAGGAACACTGTCAAGTTGTACCGTCGTTGTACTGCGAGTTTCGAGCCAGAATTCGGGAAAAATGGGAGATCTGCGTCTTTCAAACGAAATCTACTTCGGAAGCTGATCCGTGCCTCAAACACTTGCAAGGTTAAGACCCGCAACCTTCGATGCTCTGCCCATGCCCACACATTCGCGCCAGATGCCGAATGTTTGAGATGTAGCGGCACACGCAGGGTTGACCGTTGCCTTTAGCTCATGGACCGCAGTCGCTCGACATGTTCACAAAACGAGAAGAGGTAGTGCCGGAGGGCTACCTCCGACGCCTTACAGTCGAGCGCATCCCTCACTTGTTGGGTCGGATCATCGAGTTCCAATCGGATCTCTTCTACAATCCAGTCCAGCTCTTCGGTAGAAAACTGCGAGACAAACTTTTGCGCTATTCTTGCGGCTTGTTCGATGGGAGCCTCGTATGGGTAGACCTCGTGCAGGGGTAATGTAACCGCCTCTAGCCAACGCGAGGTCAGGGCCTTGCCCGGTTCGAGCGCATAACGCCTGCTGCAGTTTGAACAGAGGAAGAAGCGAATCTTCCGGTCGTGGTCAGTCTCAGCCAACAACACCGTTTTACAGCGGGGACAGTAGTGTTCGCCCATCAATTCTCCTCGTTAAGCATCGGGTCTCCCCATTGAGCACCGAGAGAAACACAGCGAAAACGATCGATGCTTTCATGTTTTTCACGTCCGGCAAACGCACGTTCCTCCAGAATTGTGGGACCGCCGAGTCCGCACGGTCAATTGGCGAAAAATCTGCTTGTCGGACATTGAGATGTCCGGTCACGGCGTGAGATGGCGCCCGACCAAATCGGCAATCATTCGCGCGGGGGGCATGGAATAAGCGGGTGGAATATTTCCTCCTGGGCGTTGCCCGGATGTCCGAGGACGCTTTGAACCGTGCTGTCCAAATCAACGAACTACTTGCGCAGTGGCAGAAGAGAGTATCAGGCGATTCGACAAATACTCCCCTGCGTGTGGTCGAGCTCTTGGCGGGCAAACCCTTTCATTACCGCCAAGGGTGCGGCTGAGAAACTAGGCATCGCCTTCACAACCGCGCAATGCGCGATTCAACGCCTGCAGCGCATCGGGATCCTAAAGCTAGTCGGTGATGCGAAGCGTGAATGGGTCTTCTGTGCGCGAACGCTGCTCGATATTCTCGAGGAACCAGCGCGCCTCACAACTGCCGCAAACTAGTGTCTGTTTCCACCAGAAATGTCGCTTGAGATACGGAGATCTGATCCATTCAACAGTGGACTCCAGTCATCAAAGCATTCGGAGAACCGCACGGACCAGCCCGAGGTACACTGCCGCGCCAATCACCTTATTGGGCTCTGCTAGTTCCTAGGTGCCGCTAGCCTGGGATTTGAATATCGACGAACCAACACGGTGCTTAGTCCTGCCGGCAGCGTCTCCCCATTCCTATTATTCCGCGACGCTGCGGGTGCCACGTTCCTACTTGCCGGCATACCCAAGGCCGTGTTCAGGCTTACCGAGTCCTGGCAATGTTCAGGATCCCCTTGTTGAGCGTCGCACGGTATAAGCAGTACTGGGCGCCGGCTTCCATCCGCGAAATCTGCGACGACCGCCATTTCTCCGCGATCATTAATGGTAGCTGCATTTAGCAGTTGTATGCCCGGACTTGGTGAAATCAAGGTGTTCAAGTCGATCATCTGTCCACCGGGTTCCCACAGAAATGCGCGCAAAGACGAATCGTCAAAACTGCAATCCAAGGAGACAAAACCCACGACTTGTTTTCGAGAATTGATACCACGAGGTATGCTGCACGCATCTGGCCCGAAGGCTCCCAGATCAGTTATCTGTCCGCCGCTCCAGAGGGTGGCATGCCTGATGTCGTCGTTCCCCGCAAGGCTGTGCCATCCGGCAATATCACCGGCTTCGTTCAAGGCATTCGCCACGCCAAAATTGCCTCCCAGAGTTCCCAGGTCAACGAGCTTCCCTTGCTCCCAGCGAAAGGGATGGAATACTGCGTCTCCCGTGAGGAACGCATACCCGACAATCTGCCCACGGTTGTTTATGGCCAAGGCGTTCGTGCAGCTGCCTCCGAGCGATCCGAGATTGGTCATCTTTCCGTTCTGCCATAAGAATGCGCCCGTCGTGAGTGCGGCGTCAAAACCAACGTCAGGATTTCCACATGCTGGGCTGGCGTCGAAGCTGGTGTAGGAATTTCCGAAGATTTGTCCGCTCTCGTTTATACCCAATGCCATTGCATCTGGACCGCCGAGCGTTCCCAGGTCCTGCATGTTTCCGTCTTTCCATCGAAAGGCTCGCGTCTGGAATGCGTAGGGTAGGCCGACACTCATGATCATCGCGTTCGAATCAGGAACCGTAGTGGTGGAGAAGCCGACTACTTCTCCCTTGGTGTTAACGCCTCTGGTTAAGCTGTTGTAACCACCGTCCAAGGTACCGACGTCAATGGTCTGGTTGCCGCTCCAAAGCACCCCGTGTATTTGCCAGAAGCCGACGAGTGGATCCAGTAGCCCGTTTTGCGAGTCTCCCGCTATCAGCCCGTTGTCACTTATCCAGTTCGATTCGCTATTGGGGCCACCGTCAATCACACCGAGTTCGGTGAGTTCGCCATGGCTCCATCGAAACGTGTGTGCGACGAAGCAATCGCCATCCCAGCACTCATCCTCCGGTGCATAAGGATCTGGCTCGGGAGTGTCCGCGAATCCAGTGAACATCCCATTGTTGTTGAGTATGTGCGCGCCGACCGTCATATGACTGTTAGGACCGCCGAAGCTACCGGTGTCGATGACCTTGTAGTGGGTTTGTGGCTTGCTACTGACCTGCGTCCAGGCTTCCGGCGCGGCCACGCAAAATGTGATTGCGAGTGCGGCCAAGGCACTAATATGGCTGACTTCAGTGATCAGATTCTTGTTCATGTTCTCGCCCCTTCCTTTTCGGCTCGCACAATTGCGTCAACGGTGACTTCTCGATCTGAGGCAACCTCCTTGATGCTAGGGCGCCACTCCCCAACTCGGAAAGTTCTCGTCCAAATCCGGCGTGCTGATGATGTCCACGACATTTGTGCCGTTGACATCCATCACACAAATGTCATTGCTTTGGTTGGTGAATGACCAGCATCCGAATAGAATCTTCTTGCCGTCGGGCGAAAAATTGGCTTTGTGAGTCGGCAGGTTTTCTCGTCCGTTATAGAGCAAATGCTGATCTGTGCCGTCCGAACGCATCAGGTAGATACCAAGGTTAGTTCCTGTCGGATGACCGCTCTCCTTTGCGACATTGAAGACCATCCACTGCGAATCGGGTGACCACGACACGTGCTCTTCTGCGATTCCCCAGGCTGTCAATTGCCGGGGATTGCTGCCGTCTGCATTCACGACGAAGATCGCTTCCTGCTGGAAACCATTGCCAGCAAACTTGCGGATACGGCTGAAAGCGATTCGAGTTCCATCGGGGGAGAATCGTGGTTCCACGTCGAAGCCGGCAGTTGTCACGGCGTGTGGGCTGCTGCCGTCGGAGTTCATCACGAAAATGGAGGTGGCAAAGTTCGGGTCATCGGGCAAGAGCGGCGAATAGTCGAATGCGATCTGAGTACCGGTCGGAGACCAGGAGGGTACTTCATGAATCCCCGGCCCGAAAGTGATCTGCTGCATGTTCGATCCGTCGGGGTTGATGGTGGCGATTTGCTCGTTTCCATCAGAGTCAGAAAAGTCAAAAGCGATCCGTTTCCCGTCGGCTCTCCAGTCAGACAAAAATGACGACACAAATGTCAACGGCTGAACGTCCGTGCCGTCGGGATTCGCCGTGTAGAGTTGCCAACCATTGATCGAAGGGTTGTAGCGTCCAAATGCAATTCGGCCATTCGCGCCCGGGAAGGTGGCGTGAGCTTGGACGACGGCAAGGGACAACAATGCGATGAGCAGCGAGAACTGAAAAACAGCGATCTGAAACCTTTTCATTGATGGCCTCCGTGAAACTGAGTGACGTCTGACCGTTCTACTTACACATGCGGAGACCGGGGCGAAAAGCGATCATGGTGAAGTAATTCTGTTGTGACTCAAGTCCATAACGGCGACAAAAAAGAACTCTGGGCGTTGTAAAATGCCGCCACTACCGAGGTTGGGGTTTGTCCGCGCACCATACCATGCCCGCTACCCACAATGTGACTGAACTCCTGGCCCAGTGGGCGAACGGAGATGAGCATGCGCTGAACGACCTGACTCCCATTGTGTACAAGGAGTTACGCCAACTGGCTGCTGCATACTTACGGAAAGAACAGCAAGGCCACACGCTGCAGCCGACAGCGCTTGTTCACGAGGCGTACCTGCGGCTGGTGGATCAAAAACAGCCGAATTTTCAAAACCGGTCACATTTTTTTGGAGTTGCCGCGCGCCTGATGCGTCAGATCCTTGTGGACCACGCGCGCAGGCGAAATGCGGCGAAGCGAGCGGCTGTTTCAGTTCCGCTGGATTCGGCGGTGAGCTTCGACAAGGAACGGAGTGGCGACCTTCTTGCCCTTGACAGCGGCCTTAATGTACTGGAGAAGCTCGACCCCCGAAAATGCAAAGCGGTGGAGCTTCGCTATTTCGTCGGGCTCTCGATGGAAGAGATAGCGCAAACACTCGACGTTTCCCAAGTGACCGTGCGGCGCGACTTGAGGATGGCAGAAGCGTGGCTGCAGAACCAAATCGAACGCGGGTAGGCACACCTTGACTCCGGAACGCTGGGCGCAAATCGAAGAGCTTTTTTATCGCGCCGCAGATTGCGACCCGGCTGTTCGGACTGGGTTGCTGGACAACGCCTGCGTCAATGATCCCGCACTGCGAAAAGAAGTGGAGGCGCTGCTGGCTCGCGACGGAGGAGTCGCCGCGGCCGCATTAGAAGCGAGCGTCCGCACTGAGCTTCAAAATCTGATTTTTTCGCTGACTGGCAAAACGGTTTCTCACTACCAAATTTTGAATGGCTTGGGTGGCGGCGGGATGGGGCTTGTCTATCGTGCCCAGGACATAAAGCTTGCGCGCCGCGTCGCGCTGAAGTTCCTTCCGGAAGAGTCAGCCAAGGACCCGGATGCTCTCCGACGTTTCGAGCGCGAGGCGCAATCTGCGTCAGCGCTTGAACATCCCAACATCTGTCCCATTTACGAGTTCGGCGAGCACGAGGGGCAGCCATTCATCGTGATGCCGTTGCTCGAAGGTCAGACGGTTGAGCAATTCATCCATGCCCAGGGCGCTCCCAAGGGACCTCAGCAAATACAAAAGGTGCTTGACCTCGCTTCTCAAGTCCTCAAAGGCCTGGAAACAGCGCATGAGCACGGCATCATTCATCGCGACATCAAGCCGGCCAATATTTTTCTGACCGCCGACGGGCAGGCGAAGATCCTGGATTTTGGGGTCGCAAAGCTAACTCAAGCGGAAATCGAAGAAGACGATCATCGCGGCACCGACGCGGCACAGAGCACAACATTGGTCAAAGGCGTTGATCTGACCCTTAGCCGTACAGGGGCAGTCCTCGGAACAGCAGCTTACATGTCCCCGGAACAAGTCCGCGGGGAGAAACTAGATCAGCGGACGGACGTTTTCTCCCTCGGTTTGGTGCTCTATGAGATGGCGACAGGAAGACGTGCGTTCGGGGGAAATACCTGGCCCGTGCTGCAGGAAGCAGTCCTCAGAGCGACCCCAAAACCTGTAAGAGGATTGAATCCCGAGATTCCCGCTCGGCTCGAAACCATCATCAACAAGGCGCTGGAGAAAGATCGCGCGGCGCGGTATCAAACCGCATCCGAGATGCTGGCCGACCTGGAAGAATTGCAGCGGCAATTGGCTCCGAAACGACTGCCGCGCGCGTGGGCAGTGGGTTTGGGAATAGCCGCAGCAATTTTGATTGCGACTTTCGCTGTCGTGCTAATGAAAAAGCCGAGAACGGTCTCGGTTGTACCTGAAATCAAGTTACGCCAGCTCACAATCAACTCCAGCGAGAACCCGGTGATCGGTGGCGCGATTTCGCCTGACGGTAAATATCTTGCATACAGCGACACCCGAGGGCTGCACATCAAGCTTCTTGATACCGGTGAAACCCGCACGATTCCCAAGCCGGAAGCCCTCAAGGATCAGAGTGTCAAATGGGAGGTTGGGTTCTGGTTTCCTGACAGCACGAGATTCCTGACTAGTCTTCATCTTGCCACCGAAGAATGGGGTGAATGGAGTTCGGTCAACGGCAGCATCTGGGCGGCTTCCGTCCTCGGCGGGGCGCCCACAAAACTCCGCGACCATGCCGTCGTAGCGGGTGTTTCTCCCGATGGATCGCTACTGTCGTTTGGAACAAACAAAGGCAGGTTCGGAGAGCGCGAAATCTGGCTCATGGGACCGAATGGCGAGCAGGCGCGCAAATTGTATGAAGTCAAGGAAGACAGCGCGATGTGCTGCCTCGGGTGGTCCCCCGACGGCAAACGATACTGGTACGTTTTGACCAGTGCTTCCGGGGATACCATGCTAAGCCGCGACGCGAACGGAGGTCCACCGGTTACCCTGCTTCCGTCGTCAGAAATGAAGGACATAAAAGACATCCTCTGGTTGCACGATGGACGCGTGGTTTATGCCTTGGCGGAGTCTGGAAAGGGCGATGTTTGTAACTACTGGACATTGCGCCTCAACATTGCAACTGGCAATCACCTCGAAGGACCCAGGCGATTGACGAATTGGCCCAGCTTTTGCGTGACCAGCAGCAGTGTCACAAACGATGACAGACGGTTAGCATTCACGGGGTTTTCAGGCTTTCTTACTTCATACGTCGCCGATCTTGAAGCTGGAGGAAAGGGTCTTCGTAACACCAGACACTTTACCTTGGAGGACAGCGACGACGCCGTACATGGTTGGACTGCCGACGGTAAACTTCTGGTCGCCCAACAGCGGAAAGACGCTTGGGGCCTGTACAGGCAGTCTCTGGAGTCGGACACGCCAGAACCTATCGCGTCCTCGGTGGCCGGAGGCGCACTGCTCATAGGAGCAACGACTCCAGACGGCAAATGGTATATCGGCCGCATTTGGCCCGACGCCGAGAATGTTCAGCGCTCCACCATCCCTCTGCCGATCGTGCGAATTCCCCTTGCTGGCGGAAGTCCAGAGACAATACTGCAACTATCCCGTAACGGCAATGTTTCATGTGCACGGCCACCCTCCAACACTTGTGTGATATCTGAACAAAGCGAAGATCCTAAGCAAATGATTGTCTCGATTTTTGACCCGCTGAAGGGTCCTGGCCCCGAGTTGGCGCGCTTTGACTTTGCTCGCGAGCTTGAGACACTTGAAGTTCCGACCTGCGTTATCTCCCCAGATGGAACTCGACTCGCGGTTGCGCGAAGTCCGGAAAGCCCGATTGAAATTTATTCCCTACACGGCCAGCTCATCCGCAGGATTCCTTCTCAATCGGTGGGAGAGTTGATCTGGTTGGCGTGGTCAGCGAACCAAAAGGGACTCTTTGTCACCAGAAAGGCGCAAAGCGGTAACGAGCTGCTGTATTTGGATTTGCAAGGTAACGAGACATCCCTACGGAAGTGCAACGGCGGCGAAACTTGTTTTGGCCTTCCCTCGCCAGACGGTCGGCATCTGGCTATTATTGACAGAAATCAGAGCGCCAACATGTGGATGATGGAAAACTTCTGAGCCGAGCCTGTGCGGTCAAGCATCGTTTAATGCTACACGTGTAGGCGATTTCATAACTCTCTTGTCCTCCCCACTCGAACTGCAGGATCCGGAACGATGAGATTTACCTCGTTAGACCCGGTAAAGTTTTCACGAGACGATTCCCACGCATCATCCAGTTGCCGAATGGCTTCCTCATGAATGGATTTGTTAGCGACTTGTGCTGTGTCCGTCGGCTGACTTGATTGTGGTTGGGCACTGCCACTGGCGCAGTTGCATCACGGCATCCATCGCTATCGGAGGGATTCGAGCCGCACGGGATCAAGAGAATTGCATGGAAGTCGCCGTTGGGCAGCAATCCGGAGCCCGCAATCTCCCCACTGTCGTTGATATCCTCGCCATCTGTCACGACCAGGTCGGAGCCGGGAGGAACAAACGCATTCAAGTCGATCATGGGACCACCGGGCTGCCACACGAACCCGTGAAGCTCATTCTCGTTGCAATCAAAGATGTGCCCACGACCTGATCTCTTGCATTGATGGTGTGCGCGATGCTGCATGGATCATCTTGGACTGTGCCGAGATCAGTCATCACACCATTCTTCCAGAAAAACGCGTGCGCTGACTCATCGCCCGTAGTGTTCGCAGCGCCTACAACATCTCCGGCCTCATTCAGAGAGTTCCCAAAGCCAAAACTCCCGCCCAGTGTGCCCAAGTCTTTGAGGGTTTCGCCGTCCCAAAGAAAGGGGTGGAAGGTCAAATCGCCGGCAAGGTTCGAGGTGCCCGCCACTTGACCCCGGTTGTTGAGCTTGCCTGGCCCAGCGCAGGTGCCACCGAGAGTCCCGAGATCCAACATGGTGCCGTTCTGCCATAAGAAAGGGTGTGTGGTTAGGGGAAAATCCATAAAGCAGGTAGAAGTCGGGTTGGTATCTGGGTAGGAAAGTCCGACCACTTGCCCGCGATCATTTATCAATGCAGCGAAAGCGTCGGGGCCGCCCAAAGTCCCCAGGTCCCGCATAACTCCCTTTTGCCACAGAAACGCTCGTGCCTGTTTTCCCATGCCGGGCATGGAGAAGGGATCAGGTACGTCATTCAAAGCCCCGCCGACTATCTGGCCTCTACTATTGATCGCGAATGCTGCGCTGCCATTTCCTCCAAGCGTTCCAAGATCAACGATCTGGCCATCCTTTCCCCAAAGGACTGCGTCATTCTCCGGGACACCCGCCAGCGGATTGATCAGACCGTTCTCTGATTGGCCAATGGTCTGCGTAAGAGCGTTGATCCCGAAGGCGACGCTGTTGTCGCCACCCGCAAGCGTGCCCAAGTCGCGAAGAATACCCTGCTGCCATCGGAACGCGTGAAAGAAGAAGCATGCAGGGATGGGGCAAGGAATGGAAGTATCCGAAAAGCCGACGACCACTCCCTCCTTGTTGAGGATTGGGCTCTGGACGTTCTCTGCACTGTTGGGACCACCGAGCGTTCCCAAGTCGATGAGTCTGTAGCGGAGTGTTTGAGCGGTCAGCTGTTCCGCTCCTGAAAGCACCGCAAGAAGTGCGAAAGCGATTGCGATTCGTTTCATTTCTCCCTCCTTAGGTGTGAATGCGCGTGCGAATTCGTCCGGACATGCTCGGAAACAATGCAGCTACCATTCGGATTTATCTCGTTAGAGCCGGTAGAGTTTTCACGAGAGGATCCCCACGCATCAACGAATTGCCGAATGGCTTCCTCATGAACGGATTTGTTGTCGACTTGTGCTGTGTCGGTCGGCTGACTTTATTGTTGTTGTGCCCTGCCACTGGCGCAGTTGCATCACGACATCCATCGCTATCGGAGGTATTCGAACCGCATGGCACCAAGAGAATTGCATGGAAGTCGCCGTTAGGCAGCATGCCGCTGGCGGTGATTTCGCCGCTATCGTTAATAGTGTGGCCGTCAGTGATCGTCAGGTCAGAATCAGGAGGCACAAATGCGTTCAGGTCGATCATCGGGCCGCCGAACTGCCAGAGGAAGCCATGCATTTCCTGAACGCAGTCGTGTGACGAGCCAACTACCTGACCTCTTATGTTCATCCCGTGTGCATCGCTGCAAGGGTCGTCGCCAATGGTTCCGAGATCAATGATCTTGCCGCTTCTCCACAGGACCGCATGGCGAACTTCGTCACCTGGAAGCCCTGAATTCCCGGCAACCTCTCCGGCGTCGTTCATTGCGAAAACATGTGCAGTACTTCCTCCGAGGGTTCCCAGGTCGGTCATCGTTCCGTGGTCCCATAGGAAGGGATGGACGATTTGATCGCCGGCCAGGGTTGAATGACCTGCAACTTGACCGCGGTTGTTCAGGGCGCGATCGAACGAGCAGGTGCCGCCGAGGGTCCCGATATCCTGCATCGTGCCACTCTCCCAGAGGAACGCGTGTGTGATAAGAGGAAAGTCGCTAAAGGGAGGGTCGGCACACTCAAATGGAGTAAGGCTTACAAAAGAAGATCCAACCACCTGACCGCCTTGGTTTACGAAATCGGCAGCAGCGTCGGGTCCTCCCAAAGTGCCAAGGTTCCGCAAGACTCCGTTCTGCCAGAGAAACGGTTGAAACTGTGTTCCAAAGAACGGATCAGGAATGTCGTTCTGGACGCCTCCTACCACCTGACCACGGTTGTTAATGCTGTTTGCGAATCCGTTGGGGCCACCGAAATCTCCGAGATCGACGACTTGTCCGTTTCGCCAGAGGACCGGCCGAGTAACCGGGGAACCAAAGAACGAATCGAATAGACCATTTTCTGAAAGTCCCGCGATCTGCCCGTGACCGTTGATCGCATTAGCGTCACTGTTGTTTCCACCCGGCAACGTGCCCAGGTCTGTCAGAGTCCCGCGATCCCATTGGAACGCGTGAAGGTCTAAGCAGTTTGGAGGGAAAACGCAGTTCGGATCAGTCAGCAGAGTGTCGGAGCCACCAGTTACCACGCCCCGATTGTTGACGATGGGAAGCCTAGGTCCTTCGGAGCTGTTCGGACCACCCAGTGTCCCGAGGTCTATGAGCTTGTAGCGCGGTGCCTGCTGGGCAGCCACTTGCGCTGTGATAGCGAGCGCGGTAAATACCATCGCGGTAATGCATGCTGGCAGTTTGTGTTTCATGTGGTCCTCCTCTTGCTGAATGACTTTGGATCAGACCCCCGCGGGCGTCAATGTTCCAACGATGATTCGGGAGTGATCTTTCGATGATCCAGGTAACGACTTGCATAACCGGGATTTAGCTCAGAGCTTGTTTTCGTCAGATGCGCTAAGGCGCAGAGTATCTGGCGATACCGTCGCCGTTTGTAACTTGGTCCAAAACCACAGCATGGATGGTAAACTTCGCTGAACACCGGGGTCCGCCACGCTATGCGTGCACCAGCTTCGCGTCAGGTCGCCA
>WNGL01012730.1_pt1 | contig 14070 bp, 8 predicted proteins | sample 5400591 | NCBI WGS metagenome assembly WNGL01 (sample SAMN13153377, study PRJNA577476) | soil metagenome | isolation source: 80 cm soil or saprolite under Garry oak tree replicate 1 | place: USA:California | collected 2016-06-15
CCCGGAGTGACGCGGACGTGAAGACTGACGTCGAAGAGCTGAGCCCGACCCGAGTCCGGCTGAGCGTCGAGGTGCCGTTCGATGAGCTGAAGCCCAGCCTCGACAAGGCCTACCGCGAGGTCGGCCGCCAGGTCCGCATTCCGGGCTTCCGTCCGGGCCGCGTCCCGCCGCCGGTGATCGACCGGCGGGTTGGCCGGGATGTCGTGCTCAACCAGGCGGTCAACGACGTCATGCCCGAGCTGTACGCGAAGGCGGTCGCCGACGGCGACGTCTACGCGCTCGGCCAGCCCGAGGTGGCGATCACCAGCCTGGACGACGGCAAGGAGCTGACCTTCACCGTCGAGGTCGACATCCGGCCGAGGTTCGAGCTGCCCGACCTGTCCGGCCTGGCCGTCACCGTGGACGACACGCTGGTCACCCCGGACGAGGTCGCCGAGCGGCTCGCCATGCTGCAGGACCGGTTCGCCTCGCTGAAGGGCGTGCAGCGGCCGGTTCAAGAAGGGGACCACGTCTCCATCGACCTGTCCGCTTCGGTGGACGGCAAGCCGGTCGAGGACGCCCAGGCCAGCGGCCTGTCCTACCCGGTCGGCAGCGAGTCCCTGCTGGACGGCCTGGACCAGGCGCTGATCGGCATGTCGGCGGGGGAGTCGGCCACGTTCTCCTCCGAGCTGGCAGGCGGTGAGTTCGCGGGCAGCGAGGCCGACGTGACGGTGACCGTGCACAGCGTCAAGGCCAAGGAAGTCCCGGGCCTGGACGACGAGTTCGCCCAGATGGCCAGCGAGTTCGACACGCTCGGCGAGCTGCGCGCCGACACCAGGACCCAGCTGGAGCGGGACAAGGCCATGCGGCAGGTGATCCAGGCGCGTGACCTCGCCCTGAACGCCCTGATCGACCAGGTGGACGTGCCGCTGCCGGAGAGCGTGGTGGCCGACGAGGCCAAGCACAACCGGGAGTCGATCCTGGACCAGCTCACCCGGGCCAGCGCCACCCTGGACGGCTACCTGGAGATGACCGGCCAGACCGAGGAGCAGTTCGAGGCGGACATCGACCAGCGGGCCCGCCGCGCGGTCAAGGTCAGCCTGGTCCTGGACCAGCTGGCCCGCACCGAGGAACTCGGCGTCGACCAGGCCGAGCTGTCCGCGTACGTGACCCGGCAGGCCGAGCAGATGGGCGTGGCGCCGGACCAGGCCGGGCACGAGGTTGACATCGCCGCCGCCCTCAACGCCCCCCTGGTGCCCGCCGGGGACGCCGGGGAGGACGCGGACGAGGACGAGGACGAGGACGAGGACGAGGACGAGGTCCTGGCCGAGCCGGAGATCGACGCGGCGGCCGACGAGGCCGACGCCAAGGCCTGACCCCCCGTAACGCCGTCCGATTCCGGGGCGCACCGGTCCTGGTGCGCCCCGCGTCACGTCCGGCCCCGGCGCGCCCGTTCCGCGCCCGCCAGCCCGGGAGCACGCCGCAATCGCGGCGTTTCCCCGGCACTGCGGCCGCAACTCGGTGCGCCATCAGCGAACAGGGGTCGGTGCGGGACGATCGGGCTCCGTGGCGGCGTTATGGTCGCATCAACGACACTAGACGTGACTGGAGCAGGTGAGTAAGCGTGACTCAGCCCCTGTGGACCCCGACGCCACCGTCGATCGTGGCCGCCGCGGAGCCCCCCCTCATGCCGATCGGGGACCAGCTGTTCCAGCGGCTGCTGCGGCACCGCATCATCTTCCTCGGCCAGCAGGTCGACGACGACATCGCCAACCGCATCTGCGCCGAGCTCGTGCTGCTCGCCTCCGAGGACGCCAAGCGCGACATCAGCATCTACATCAACTCCCCGGGCGGCTCGGTCTACGCGGGGATGGCCATCTACGACATGATGCAGTACGTCCCCAACGACGTTTCCACCTACGCGATGGGAATGGCGGCGTCGATGGGACAGTTCCTGCTGACGGCGGGCGCGCCGGGCAAGCGGTTCGCCCTCCCGCACGCCCAGATCCTGATGCACCAGCCGTCCGGCGGCATCGGCGGCACCGCGTCGGACATCAGGATCCAGGCCGAGCAGATGCTGTACATCAAGCGGACGCTGTTCGAGCGCACCGCCTACCACACCGGACAGCCGATCGAGCAGATCGAGAGGGACGCGGACCGCGACCGCTGGTTCACCGCGGAAGAGGCCAAGGAGTACGGCTTCGTCGACCGGGTGATCCGCAGCGCCGTCGAGGTGCCCACCGAGGGCGTCCTGTCATGATCAACCCAAAGGAGCCGAACGTGAGCGAGCACAGCTTGCGGAGCCCGCAGTCCAGGTACGTGCTGCCGTCCTTCGTGGAGCGCACCTCGTACGGGATCAAGGAGATGAACCCGTACAACAAGCTCTTCGAGGAGCGGATCATCTTCCTCGGCGTCCAGATCGACGACGCCTCGGCGAACGACGTCATGGCCCAGCTGCTGACGCTGGAGGCCATCGACCCCGATCGCGACATCACCATGTACATCAACTCGCCCGGCGGGTCGATGACGTCGATGATGGCGATCTACGACACGATGCAGTTCATCCAGCCCGACATCCAGATCTGCTGCATCGGGCAGGCCGCCTCGGCCGCCGCGGTGCTGCTGGCCGCGGGGACCAAGGGCAAGCGGATGGCGCTGCCCAACGCCAGGATCCTCATCCACCAGCCGGCCACCGAGGGCGGATACGGCCAGTCCAGCGACATGGAGATCCAGGCCAGGGAGATCCTGCGGATGCGCGCGGCCATGGAGGCCATCCTGGCCCGCCACACCGGCCAGGACCAGGAGAAGATCCGCCGTGACATCGAGCGGGACAAGTTCCTCACCGCCGAGGAAGCCAAGGAGTACGGCATCCTCGACGAGGTCCTGACCATGATCAAGAGGGGCAGCGAGCGCGCTGTCGAGGTAGTGTCATCCTTACCGGGAGAATTCAGCTCTTCCCTCCTGGGCCGCTGAGGGGGTTTGATGGTGTCCATCGGGACCCAGTAGGCGGTACCGTCGATATGCAAGCGCTTGACGGCCTCGCGGGACATGTCCGTTGGAGGCGGCCGGTACGGCCGTCGCGGCGGCACCATGTAAAGGAGTATCTGGGTGGCACGCATCGGTGACGGTGGGGACCTGCTGAAGTGCTCGTTCTGCGGTAAGAGTCAGAAGCAGGTCAAGAAGCTCATCGCCGGGCCGGGCGTGTACATCTGCGACGAGTGCATTGACCTGTGCAACGAGATCATCGAGGAGGAGCTGGCCGAGCCTACCGAGTTCAAGTGGGACAGCCTGCCCAAGCCGCGGGAGATCTACGAGTTCCTCGACGCGTACGTGATCGGCCAGGACAAGGCCAAGAAGGCCCTGTCGGTGGCGGTGTACAACCACTACAAGCGCGTCCAGTCCGGCGAGGACCGCCCCGGCGATGAGGGCGTGGAGCTGGCCAAGTCCAACATCTTGCTGCTCGGCCCGACCGGGTCCGGCAAGACGCTGCTCGCCCAGACGCTGGCCCGGCTGCTCAACGTGCCGTTCGCGATCGCCGACGCGACCGCCCTGACCGAGGCCGGCTATGTCGGCGAAGACGTCGAGAACATCCTGCTCAAGCTGATCCAGGCGGCGGACTACGACGTCAAGAAGGCCGAGACCGGCATCATCTACATCGACGAGATCGACAAGATCGCGCGCAAGAGCGAGAACCCGTCGATCACCCGCGACGTCTCCGGCGAGGGCGTCCAGCAGGCGCTGCTGAAGATCCTCGAGGGGACCACCGCCTCGGTGCCGCCGCAGGGCGGGCGCAAGCACCCGCACCAGGAGTTCATCCAGATCGACACCACCAACGTGCTGTTCATCTGCGGCGGGGCGTTCGCGGGCCTGGAGAAGATAATCGAGCAGCGTTCGGGGCACAACGGCATGGGCTTCAACGCCGTCCTCCGGGTCAGGAACGCGAACACGGACCAGTTCGGCGACGTGATGCCGGAAGACCTGCTCAAGTTCGGGATGATCCCGGAATTCGTCGGCCGTCTCCCGGTCATCACCAGCGTGCACAACCTGGACCGGGACGCACTGATCCAGATCCTCACCGAGCCGCGCAATGCCCTGGTGAAGCAGTACCGGCGCCTGTTCGAGCTCGATGGCGTGGACCTGGAGTTCACTCCCGACTCGCTGGAGGCCATCGCCGACCAGGCGAACCTCCGCGGCACTGGCGCGCGCGGCCTGCGCGCCATCATGGAAGAGGTCCTGCAGTCGGTGATGTACGAGGTGCCGAGCCGCAAGGACGTGGAGCGCGTCGTCATCACACGCGAGGCCGTGCTGGAGAACGTCAACCCGACCATCGTCCCGCGGGACGTCAGCCGGCGCACGCCGCGCGAGAAGTCCGCCTGAGGCGGCCCGCCCGGGCTGCCCAGGCCCCTCGTTCTCCCCTCGCGCAGGTGTTCGGCCACCCGGGGTTGGCCTGCGAATTCACACGGTTATGGTCTAGTCTACCCGGCGCCGACTTTGGGCGTATTGCCCATGATCATCGTTATTCGCATGTAGCCTCGACGAGTATTGCCGTATCTGGCGGGGTTCCCGCTCACGCCAGGATCTCGGACGCTGACAAGGCAGCCGTCTTCCATAGCGACGGGGAATTGAGCACAGATGAGTAGTTGGGATGCCCCCACGGGCAGCTGGGACTCGCGCCAGGATCAGCAAGGCGAGCCGACCGGCGGCTACCCCACCGTGCGCGGTGGCGAGGGCCGGGGCCGCGCGGGGCGCAGGGGCCTGCCCGGTTACGATCAGGCGCAGAACTACGATCAGGCGCAGAACTACGATCAGGCGACGGCCGAATACGGCCAGGGGTCGGGCTACGGCCAGCAAGCAGGCTACGGACAGCAGCCGGGCTACGGTGATGCGCCGGGTTACGGCGCGGGGAGCGGCCAGCAGCCGGGCTTCGAATCCGGAACGGGCGGCGGGCAGATGGTCCGCTACGGGCAGCGCCCGGCCGACGACCCCGCGTTCGGCTCGGGCGCGCAGCGCACCGCCGGCCCGGGCCCGCTAGGTTCGGGCCCGCTAGGTTCGCCGCCCGCTCAGGGGCCGCAGACCGCTCCCAGCCCGCTGACCGCTCCCGGAGCGTTCGGCTCGGCCGCGTCCGGGCCGCAGCGCCCGCTCGGCTCGGCGACGCAGGACCCGCCGAGTTCCGGTCCGCCGAGCGCGTTCAGTTCCGGGTCGCGGCGCGCGATCGGATCGGGCCCGCAGGCGCCGCAGGCCTCGCCCGGCTCGGGGCCGCAGGGCGTCGCCGGCTACGGCGAGGGCGCCACCGGGGCATACCGCCAGTACAGTGCGGATGAACCCACCCGTTCGGGCTGGTCAGACGCTGGCGGCCAGCATGGCTACGGCGACCCGCTGGGGTACGGATCCCCGGCGCAGCCGGCCCAGGACCACGGCCAGACCAGCTTCACCTCCAATACTCCCAATGCCCCGAGTTTCACCCCCCATACCTCCAGTGCCCCGGGCATCCCGAATGGCCAGCCGGGTTCCGATCAGGGCTACGGCGCCCAGCCGGGCTACGGCCAGCAGGCCTACGGCCAGCAGGGCTACGACCAGCCGCCCTACGACCAGCAGGGCTACGGCCAGCAGGGCTACGACCAGCCGTCCTACGACCAGCCGCCCTACGACCAGCAGGGCTCCGGCCAGCAGGGCTCCGGCCAGCAGGGCTCCGGCCAGCAGGGCTCCGGCCAGCAGGGCTCCGGCCAGCAAGCCTTCGGGTCGCCTGGATCCGGGCCGTCCGGGTACGGGGCGCCGGGCTACGGCCAGCAGGGCTACGGGCAGGCATCCGGACCTGGCAGTTTCCCGCCGGGCGGTTTGGGCCAGTCCGACCAGTCCGGGGCCGGCCAGGACTACCAGGCCGAGGCGTACGCGCCGCCGGGTGCCGACCCCTCCGACTACCCGCAGGATGCCTTCGGTGACGGCGGCTTCGGGCAGAACGGCTTCGGCGCTGCCGGGTTCGGCCCGGATCAGGGCGTCACGCAGGCATACGGCGGCCAGCCAGGTTACGGCCAGAACGGCCAGAACGGATACGGGCAGGAGGGCTTCGGCCCGGCAGGCTTCGGCGCGCCCGGCACCCGGCAGGACGGCTACCCGCCGGACCCGTACGGCCAGGACGGATACGGCCAGGGCGGCTACAGCCAAGCCGGGTACAGCCCGGACGGGTACGGCCAGCCGGGCTTCGAGGCGCCGGCCGCCCCGGGGTACGACGATGACAGCTTCGCCTCGCCTGGCCCGGGGAAGCGGTCGCGCTCGGGCGGCCCGCGGTCACCGCAGCGGCCAGGCGGGGCGCGGATGGTCCTGTACCTGGCCGCGTCTGTGATCGGCGTGGTGGCGATCGTGTTCCTGGTCATCCACCTGACCCAGAGCAGCGGGGGCAACACGGCCGGCGGCTCGTCCACGCCGACCGGCGGCGCCAGCACCACGGCCGCGGGCGCAGGCGCCGCCCCGAAGTACGTCTTCAAGCTGGCCGACAACGTCGGCAAGTACCCGCTCAACAAGGCGGCGGTCAAGGCCGTCGGCTCCGCCGCCACGAGCCAGACGGCGTCCATCACGAACAAGATGGCCGCCGCCGGGGTCGGCCGGCCGACCAAGTCCGTGGTGGGCATCTATGACATGGGCCCGGTCGCGTCGCTGGCGTCCGCCGGCTACAAGGGCCTCGTCTTCGTCGGCTACGACGGCACCTTCAACCCCAAGAACGCGATCAAGCTCGTCCGGTCCCACCTGGTGTCCTCGCGGCTGGTGAGCGCGGGCCCGCACGGCGGGCAGATGGTGTGCGGCTACAACACCACGACCGGCTCCGACGCCAGCGAGTGCGTGTGGGTCACCAAGAGCACCTTCGGGATCGTGGAGTTCGTCGTGGACCGGAACCCGGCTAAGTACAACGGCGCCTCCAAGGTCGCCCTGAAGGTCAGGGACGCGGTGGAGGTCCAGGCCCCGTAGACTCACCTGTCGTGAGCAGACCCGATCCCGAGAGCCCCGCGGAGCCCGTCGAGCTGCCTTCCCAGTACGCGCCCGCCGAGGTCGAGGGGGCACGCTACGAACGCTGGGAGAAGGCAGGTTACTTCACCGCGGACGCGAGTTCCGACGCGCCCGCGTACGCCATCGTCATCCCGCCGCCGAACGTCACCGGCTCGCTGCACATCGGCCATGCGCTGGACCACACGCTGATGGACGCGCTGGTCAGGCGGCGCCGGATGCAGGGCTATAACGCCCTGTGGCTGCCGGGCATGGACCACGCCGGGATCGCCACCCAGAACGTGGTGGAGCGCGAGCTCGCCAGGGAAGGGCTGAGCCGCCACGACCTGGGCCGGGAGGCCTTCGTGGCGCGGGTCTGGCAGTGGAAGGCCGAGTCCGGCGGCAAGATCCTCGGCCAGATGCGACGGCTCGGCGACAGCGTGGACTGGTCCCGCGAGCGGTTCACTATGGACGAGGGCCTGTCCCGCGCCGTGCAGACGATCTTCAAGCAGCTGTTCGACGACGGCCTGATCTACCGGGCCGAACGGATCATCAACTGGTGCCCGCGCTGCCTGACGGCGCTGTCCGACATCGAGGTCGAGCACAGCGACGACGAAGGCGAGCTCGTCTCGATCCGCTACGGGGAGGGTGACGATTCCATCGTGGTCGCCACCACCCGGGCCGAGACCATGCTCGGCGACACCGCCGTGGCGGTGCACCCGGACGACCCGCGCTACACCCGCCTGGTCGGCAAGACGGTCGAGCTGCCGCTGACCGGCCGCCGGATCCCGATCATCGCCGACGACCACGTCGACCCGGCGTTCGGCACCGGCGCGGTCAAGGTGACCCCGGCTCACGACCCGAACGACTTCGAGATCGGCCGCCGCCACGACCTGCCCGGCATCACCGTCCTTGACGAGCACGGCGTGGTCACCGCGCACGGCCCGTTCCAGGGCCTGGACCGGTTCGAGGCCAGGCCGGCCGTGGTCGCCGCGCTGCGCGCCGAGGGCCGGATCGTCGCCGCGGTCCGTCCGTACCTGCACTCGGTCGGCCACTGCAGCCGGTGCGGAACCACGGTCGAGCCGCGCCAGTCGCTGCAGTGGTTCGTCCGCGTCGGCCCGCTCGCCCAGGCGGCCGGCGACGCGGTCCGCGACGGCCGCGTCCGGCTGCACCCGCCGGAGATGAACGCCAGGTACTTCGGCTGGGTGGACGACATGCACGACTGGTGCATCAGCCGGCAGCTGTGGTGGGGCCACCGTATTCCAGTTTTTTACGGGCCGAACGGCCAGGTGGTCTGCGTCGGCCCGGACGAGCGAGCCCCGGCGGGCTGGAGCCAGGACCCCGACGTGCTCGACACCTGGTTCTCCTCGGCCCTGTGGCCGTTCTCCACCCTGGGCTGGCCCGACGACACACCGGACCTGCGCGCCTTCTACCCGACCAGCGTGCTGGTCACCGGGTACGACATCCTGTTCTTCTGGGTCGCCCGGATGATGCTGTTCGGCCTGTACGCGATGCGCGAGGCGGCGCCAGAAGATGCCGTCCCGTTCCGCGTGGTGGCCCTGCACGGCCTGGTCCGCGACCAGTTCGGCAAGAAGATGTCCAAGTCGCGCGGGAACACCGTGGACCCGCTGGACTGGGTGGACCGGTTCGGCGCCGACGCGACCAGGTTCACCCTGGCCCGCGGGGCCAACCCCGGCGGCGACATCGCCATCAGCGAGGAGTGGGCGGCTGGCTCGCGCAACTTCGCCAACAAGCTGTGGAACGCCGTCCGGTTCGCCCTGCTCAACGGCGCCCGCGTGCCGGACGGCGACCTCGACCCGGCCGCGTTGTCGGTGCCGGACCGGTGGATCCTGTCCCGGCTGTCCGCGGTGATCGCCGAGGTGGACGGCCTGTTCGAGGCGTTCGAGTTCGGCAAGATCTGCGACGTGCTGTACCACTTTGCCTGGGACGAGGTCTGCGACTGGTACCTCGAGCTGGCCAAGGTGCCGCTGAGCTCCGATGATGTCCCAGCGCGGGGGGCGTTCCCCCGGGCGGGCACCGCCGCCGAGACCACCCGGCAGGTGCTCGGCTTCGTGCTGGACCAGTTGCTGCGGCTGCTGCACCCGGTCATGCCGTTCGTCACCGAGGAGCTGTGGACCGCGCTGACCGGCGAGGACTCGGTCATGGTGGCCCCGTGGCCGACGTTCTCCCTCACCGACCAGGCGGCCGAGGGGGAGATCTCCTCGCTGATGCGGCTGGTGACCGAGATCCGGCGGTTCCGCTCCGACCAGGGGCTGCGGCCGGGCCAGCGTGTCGCCGCCCGGCTGGTGGGCATCGAGGGGACGCCGCTGGCCGGGCACGAGGAGCGGATCCGGTCGCTGCTGCGGCTCAGCCCGCCCGCGGACGGTTTCACCGCGTCGGCGTCGCTCGAGGTGGAGGGCCTCACGGCCGAGCTCGACGTGGCCGGCGTCATCGACGTCGCGGCCGAACGCCGCCGGATGGGGAAGGACCTCGCGGCGGCCCGCAGCGAGGCCGAGCAGGCGATGAGGAAGCTGGCCAATGCCGACTTCACCGCCAAGGCGCCCGCCGCCGTGGTCGAGAAGACCCGTCAGCGGCTGGAGGTGGCCCAAGCGGACATCGCCCGCATCGAGCAGCGCCTAACGGTGTTGTCCGGGGGGACGACCCCCCCAGACCCCCCCGCTCTTTCTCCCGGGGGGACCCATCCCCCCGGACCCCCCTTGGGAGAGGCTACCCGCCCCCCCATGCCCCCCGGGCCCCCCGGGGCCAGCACGTAGGCTGGCGGGGTGGATATCGAAGCGCGGATGAGCGAGGTCGAGCGGGAGATCATCGCCCGGCGGCCCGAGCATTCCGTTGATCTTGCCCTGGACCGGATGGCGGAGCTCGTCAGCCTGCTCGGCGACCCGCAGCGGGCCTGCCCCGTCATCCATGTGACGGGGACCAACGGCAAGACGTCGACCGCCCGGATGACCGACGCCCTGCTGCGCAGCCGAGGCCTGCGCACCGGCCGGTTCACCAGCCCGCACCTGGTCTCGATCAGGGAGCGGATCTGCATCGACGGCGCGCCGGTGAGCGCCGAGCGGTTCGTCGCGGCGTACGAGGAGATCCTCCCGTACGTCACGCTCGTCGACGATCGGCACCTGGCCGCGATGTCGTTCTTCGAGGTGCTCACCGGGATGGCCTTCGCCGTCTTCGCCGACACGCCGGTCGACGTGGTGGTCCTGGAGGTCGGCGTGGGCGGCCGGCTCGACTGCACCAACGTCGCGGACGGCGTGGTGGCGGTCATCACCCCGATCTCGATCGACCACACCCGGCTGCTCGGCGACACGATCGAGGAGATCGCCGGGGAGAAGGCCGGCATCATCAAGCCGGGCGCGACCGCGGTACTGGCCCAGCAGCCGCTGGCCGCCGCCGAGGTGCTGCTGCGGCACGCGGTCGAGGCGGGCGCCACGGTGGCGCGGGAAGGCGTGGAGTTCGGCGTGCTGAGCCGCGAGCAGGCGGTGGGCGGCCAGCAGCTGGCCCTGCGCGGCCTGCGCGGCAGCTACGAGGACGTCTTCCTGCCGCTGTTCGGGTCGTACCAGGCGGGCAACGCGGCCTGCGCGCTGGCCGCGGTGGAGGCGTTCGCCGGGGTGTCCGGCGAGAACATCTACGGGCCCGCCGGACTCGACGCCGACCTGGTGCGGGAGGCGTTCTCGAAGGTCACCTCGCCCGGCCGGCTGGAAGTCATCAGGCGCAGCCCCACCATCATCATCGACGCCGCGCACAACCCGGCCGGGATGGCCGCGACCGTGGCCGGCCTGCAGGAGTCGTTCATCTTCCGCCACGTGACCGGTGTCTTCGCGGCCAGCGGGGACAAGGACGTGGCCGGCATGCTGGCGGCACTCGAGCCGCTGCTCGACGAGATCGTGGTGACCCGTAACTCCTCCGAGCGGTCGATGGATCCCGGCGAGACCGCCGAACTGGCGGCCGAGATCTTCGGCGAGGAGCGGGTCACCCTGGCCGACCGGCTCGACGACGCGATCGAGGCGGCGGTGGCTCTGGCCGACGAGACCGTCGCGGAAACCGGTCCGGGCAGCGGCGCGGTGCTGATCACCGGATCGGTCATCACCGCGGGCGACGCGCGCCGGCTGCTCGGCCCGGCCGGCGGCGAGCTGCCGCCCGAGCCGCCGGCCAGCCAGCCCTCCCGGCACTCGTTCACCGCCGCGGAGCTGTCATGAGCGGGCTCGACATCCCCCTGGAAGGTAAGGGCATCAGGCAGCTCTGCGGCACGGTGCTGATCATGGAAGCGATCGTCGTCGGGCTCGCCATCCCGGTCGCCATCGTCCTGGAGCACGCCAACCACGGCCTGGCCGGCGGCATCGGCGGCGGCCTGGCCGTCGGCGCCCTGCTGATCGGCGGGGTGGTCGGGCGGCCCCGGATGGGCTGGGCGCTCTGGGCGGGCACCGTGCTGCAGGCCCTGGTCATCGCGGCGGGCGTAGTCGTGCCCGCGATGTACGTCCTCGGCGTGATCTTCGCCGCGCTCTGGGTCACCGGCATCTGGCTGGTCCGCCGCCACGAGACCCCCCACGCCCGTACCCCCGTTCCCTAGCCCAGCACTGGGCGCCGGATCGACCGCACAACCCCGATCCACCGCGGTAAACGGAGGAATACTCCAGTTGGCCTGCCATTTACGCGGAGCTTATGGGGTTTGTGATGCCAGGCGGACTGGAGTTATCCCCGTTACTTGACCGGCGTTCCCGCCTGCGAGCCGCGGCGGCCCCGGTCCGTTATGACGCTTCGTTTCTGGAATCTTTTCTTACGTGATCATGGTCGGGCGCGCTAAGCTCCCCCATAGCTTTTAGTGACTTATTGTAAGCTATGAGTAATCGGAGTGTCCGAGGTGACAACGGACCTGGGCAACGGTCAGGCGCGGATCAGCGATGCCGTCTCGCGCCCGCGCGGAGGGGCGCACGCCGCCTCCAAGACCAGTCGCTTCCGCCGCAAGAGCGCCTCCGTCCCCGCGCCCCTCGCCGCCCCGCTGCCCTGGCCCTGGGACGCCGGCCTGCCGCCGTCCCAGCGATTCCGGTCGATCCAGGAGCCGCCTCTGACCAGGTCCCGGGACCCGATCACCGTGCCTCTCCCGGTGGTCGGCGCCGACGCGGTCCCGGCCGACGCGGCTACTGTCGGCAGCGCCGGGCTCGCCAGGCGGAGGGCGGCGGCGGTGCGATCCGCGGCGGCGAGCCTGTGCGCGCTGGCCATCGTGGCCACCGTGGTCCCGCTCGCCGTCATCCAGATACCGGACGCCATCGCCTGGTCGCTGCCACCCCATCTGGCTGCCGGAGGACCAGCCGTGATGGCCAGCCTGCTGCGGGCATCCGGCCTGGCCCTACCTGCGATGGCGGTCGCGGGATCGCTGGCCGCGCTGGCGGTGCGGTGGCTGCGGGCCGGGCCGGTGCTGCTGGCGGGCCTGCTCCTGCTCGCCGCCGCGGACGCGCTCGGCAACACCGCGCGCACGATCGCCCTGATCGGCGCCGACCGGTCGCTGCACGGTGCGGGCGCCGGGGTCGCGATGACCGGGGTGATCGCGGTCGTCGCGGAACGACAGGCGCACCGGCGGCAACGGCACGAGCCGCGACAGGGGCGGCCGACCGCGACGCTCCTGGTCGGCTGGTGGGCCGCGTTCACGGTAGCGGGGCTGGCCGTAGCGCCCGAGCTGATGCGGCATCGGGTCAGCCCGGGTGACTGGCACGCGGCGCTACAGCCCTATCCGTGGCTGACCGGGGCGGCGCTCGCCCTCGGCGCACTGTACGCGCTGCTCGCCGACGGTACCGCCGTGACGACGGCCAGGAATGCCTTCCCGGTGGCCGAACGGGCTCAGCTGGCCCTGCTCACCGCGCCGGTGGCGGGCATCTGCGTGATCGCCGTGGCCGTCACGTACCGCGGGGGCCAGGCCGTGGCCGCCGTGGCCGACACCATCGCGCTGGCCGGCATCGCTGCCATCACGGCCCGGGCGGGCAGCGCCGCCCGGTTCGCCGTGGTCTGCGCCGTGACCGGGTTTGCCCTGGCCCCGGCCGCGGGCGCGGTGACCGCGCTAACCGCACCGACTCAATCCACCGTGGAGCCCGGGGGAGCCGTCCTGGCGGCGGCGCTGTGCGGAGCCGCCCTGGCCCTGCTGACCAGGCGGCTGCGGGCCCGGGCGATGACCGCGATCGGCCTGCTTCTGGCGGCCGCCGGGCTCGCCGCCCTGGATCTGGCCGGGCTCGCCGCTCCGTCAGGCCGCCTGCTCGCGCTGCTGTGCGTGCCGCTGGCGGGCGGCCTGGCCGCAGCCCTGACCACCTCGCTCCGCGCGGCAGGTGCGGTCGGCGCCCTGGCGGGCCTGGTCATCCTGCTGGCCGGCCTGGTGGCTGGCTACCTGGTCGCCGGGGCCGTGCAGCTACGAGCGCTCACCAGCGCCACCACGGTACCCGCGGCGCGTGCCGCGCTGGCGACGGCGGCCGGGCACTGGGCGCTGATCGCGTCGGCTGTCACGGGCACGGTCGCCCTGGCGCTGGCCTGCACCGGGGGCCGCCAGAGGGGTCGCGAACCCGATGATGTCGCGGACGGCGCACCGGTCCCCCCGGGCCGACGCCGGGCCCGAGCATGGGTAAGCTGGCAAGAGTAGCGAACCGCATCGTCGACCGCGGCGAGCTGTCTGGGCCCGGTGAGGAGCGTCGTTGTCAGAACACGCTGTCGTCCTGATAAGACCCGACGCGCCGGGACCACGAGGCAGACAGGCCAGGGGAGCGATCGAGCTCCGCGCCCTGGAACCCGTCTAGCTGACGTCACCGTTGTCCAGGTAAGAACACTAGGGCCGCTCTCTCGAAGCGGTCCCTATCGATCGTTTTGAGACCAGAGCCCGCGGAAGGTCCCCGTTCCCGATGAGCAACGCGCTGACGTTCCTCGGCCGCGACATGGCGGTCGACCTCGGTACTGCGAACACGCTGGTCTACGTGCGTGGTCGCGGCATCGTGCTGAACGAGCCGTCGGTGGTGGCGCTCAATACCAACAACGGCCAGATCGTCGCGGTGGGCGTCGAGGCTAAACGCATGATCGGCCGGACCCCGGGCAACATCGTCGCGGTGCGCCCGCTCAAGGACGGCG
>WNGL01006253.1_pt1 | contig 14068 bp, 11 predicted proteins | sample 5400591 | NCBI WGS metagenome assembly WNGL01 (sample SAMN13153377, study PRJNA577476) | soil metagenome | isolation source: 80 cm soil or saprolite under Garry oak tree replicate 1 | place: USA:California | collected 2016-06-15
TAGTCGTAGATTTCGGTGACGGTGCCGACGGTCGAGCGGGGGTTCTTGCTGGTGGTTTTCTGTTCGATCGAGATGGCCGGCGACAGCCCTTCGATCGACTCGACATCCGGTTTTTCCATCTGCTCCAGGAACTGCCGGGCATAGGAAGAGAGCGATTCGACATAGCGGCGCTGCCCCTCGGCATAGATCGTATCGAACGCCAGGGTTGACTTGCCGGAGCCGGAGAGACCTGTGATGACGACCAGCCGGTCGCGGGGGATTTCGACGTCGATGCACTTGAGGTTGTGCTCGCAGGCGCCTTTGATGATGATTTTATCGTGTGCCATGTTAGTCCTTCAATTGCAGAAGTGTGACATTTACATATACCACAAATCGGTTTCAGTATGAAGTGACTTTGCAATCCGGACTCTGATCATGTGCAGGCCACGCCATGATTTATTGGCAGCTTTCAATAGTATTTTCCTTTCCAGCTTCGTCGTGATATAGCTGTCAGCAGGTCTGCTGTTTCTGTAATCTGGCTAGGGAGTGTTGATGCCGTGCTGTGACAAGGCACTTCGGGGTAGATTAATTTCCAAACAGAAGTCGAGGTAGAACAGAATGAACGGAACAGTCTCGTTGCTCTATGTCGAGGATGAACCCACCACCAGGGAACTGGTGACGAACATGCTGAAGCTGAACGGCTACAACTGCTTCGTGGCGGAAAACGGGCGCCTGGGCCTCGAGCTTTACCGCAGACATACTCCGGAAATCGTGCTGAGCGACATCATGATGCCGGACATGAACGGCCTCGAGATGGCGCGCGCAATCCGCGCGGATTCCCCCGAGGTGCAGTTCATCTTCATGACCGCCTCAAGTGAGAGCAAATTCATCCTTGAGGCCGTTGATATCGGTGTAACCAACTACGTCGTCAAACCGGTCGAGATGCCCAAGCTCCTGGCAGCCCTCTCGCACTGCGAGACCATCTTGCAGCTGAAAGCCGAGGCGCAGCGGGTAAAGCATCTGGAAGCGATCGGCGTCCTGGCGGGCGGCTTGGCCCATGATTACAATAATCTGCTTCAGATGGTCATGGCATGTGTCTCCCTTGCCAAAATGAGTGTCGAACCAGGCAGCGAGGCCTACACACATCTCAGCATGGCCGAGAGCGTTTCTAGCGATGCACGGGAGATCAGCCAGCGACTACAGATCTTTTCCGGGGGCGGGAGCGGCCAGATGCAGAAAATGCCACTGACGCCATTAATCCTCTCAGGTGTCAGGGCCGCTCTCGGACAGGCCCCCGTCACACCGGTCTTCGATCTGCCTCCTGATATCCCGCGGGTAATGCTGGATATGACTCATATTCAGCTGGTCATAACCAATCTGACGGTTAATGCGGTTGAGGCCATGCGAGAGGGCGGGACGCTGCAGGTTGCCGCAGGCGTCAGGAATATTTCCCGCGAGTCCGGTCTGCCTCTCCCTCCCGGCGACTACGTGCAGATCACCTTCAGCGACACCGGAATCGGCATCCCGCCCGAGAACCTGCCCAGGATATTCGATCCATATTTCACCACCAAGAAGATGGGTGTCAACAAGGGGCAGGGACTGGGTTTGAGTGTCTGTCACTCGGTTATCCGCAAGCATGGAGGCCTGATCAGCGCCGCTAACTCACCCGACGGCGGTGCAACCATCAATATCTGGCTGCCGGTCGCCGATGAAACGGGAGAATAAATAGGGGACGCCCGGCAGGGCCGCGGACGGCTCCGGTCAGCGCCCTCCTCCATATCCCGGTAGTATTTGACCAGAATACGGGTGACGGTGTATATTCCTCCAATCATGTTCAGAAAGGTATCCTCGATGAAAGCCAAGATGCTTATACCGGTGTTGACGACCTGCCTCGCCGTTTGCTTGTTTACCGCTGCCTGGGCCGATCTGCCGCAGGTGAAACAGGTCGAGGAAAAGCCCGTAATCGCGTTCAAGGAGGGGACAAAGGGAAGTGCATTGTTCCTGAAAACGATTAAAGCCCGTTTCGATGAGCCCAACGGCAAAATAGGCGAACTTCAAAAGGGGTGGTTTTGCGCCAAGATCGGCGATCTCGTCTGGAACAAGAAACTCTACAATACGTTCAGTCCGAGACTCGGCAAGGCTTTCAAAGAGGAGTTGGTGAAGGCGCACTTCCCGACCCCCGCGGTTTCGGACGCGATCTTCGAAGCACCGAAAGAAGAGGCCAAGATCGCTTCTGCCCTGCAAGTCGGCATGCTGGTCAAGGATGTCGCCTCAAATTTCTGCGTAAAGTCATCCGAGGTGCAGGGGGGCGTGTATATGAAGATCTTCTGGCAGGTTTATTCGCCGGAGGCGCAGAAGGTCGTCTTTGAGGCGACTACGGAAGGCTCCTACCAGCCGGAGGGATCAATCAAGGGGGGCACGGATTTGTTCTTCGTGAATGCCTTCAGGGCAGCAACCCGCAACCTCCTGTCCGAACAGGGACTTTACAGCGCGGTTACCAGCACGGAAGTAGCCAAAGCCAGGAGTGAAGGCCCCAAGACCTTGAAGCTTGAAAAGGGCAGACTGCTCGCCGAACCGCTGACGAAAAATATCACCGGACTCCGCGCCGCCGTTGCTACCATCGTCAGTGACAGCGGTTCGGGGAGCGGCTTTTTCGTGAATAAGGATGGGTATCTGCTTACCAATTACCATGTCGTGGGATCAAGCAAGTTTGTTAAAGTGAAACTGTCAACAGAACGTGACCTGATCGGGGAGGTCATACGCTTTGACAAGAGCAGGGATGTTGCGCTGATCAAAACGGAACAGATTGCGGTGCAGCCGATGGCGATACGGGACAGTGAGCCGAACATAGGTGAAGAGGTGTACGTTCTCGGCTCTCCTCTCGGCGACAAGTTCAGCACCACTCTTACCAAGGGAATTCTGAGCGGGTATCGAACCTTGAAAGAGCAGCGTTTCCTGCAAAGCGATGCCTCGATCCTTCCCGGAGACAGCGGCGGCCCGCTGCTGGATGCTCAAGGTTCCGTGATCGGCATAACCGTGGCGGGACTCGGCGCAAAAGGGCTGGCGGGGATGAATTTTTTTATTCCGATCAGCGATGCGTTAACGAAGCTCGGGGTGGAGTTCAATTAAAGAGGAAGAAGCCGGATAAGGGGAAACATGAGACCCGTTTGCAATTGATCCTTATTCGATTTGGGTCAGCGGCGGCACTTCCGACTCATCGACAGCCAAAGTGAAGCAAGTTTTCCCCCATCGGTCCGAATCCAGCATCAGTCGCTCCATCTCATCGGCCGGCAGCGGCCGACAGAAAAAATACCCCTGCATCTCATCACATCCCATCTCCTGCAAGGTCTTCATCTGATCAAGCGTTTCAACCCCTTCCGCCAGGAGGTGCAAGCCAAATCCGCGCGCTATCCCGACAATTGCATGAATTATCGGAGAGGAATTATGATGATCGGCCAGATCGCGGACAAATGACTTGTCAATTTTAATCGTATTGATCGGGAACTTCCGCAGGTAGTTGAGCGAAGAAAAACGGGTTCCGAAGTCGTCGATCGAAATTTGAATTCCTCGATCGCGCAAATGCCGAACCTTGTCGATTACTCCCATGTCATCGTGCAACAGAAGAGTTTCTTTAATTTCAACATCCAGAACCTGTTCGGGGAGGCCGTGTCGGGCCAGACAGGAGAGGATACGCTCAACCACGTCGTTGTTGATAAACTCCTGAGGCGAAAAGTTGACCGCAATGCGGAGATCGTCATGCAGCCCCATGCCGCGCCAGCGGGCAAGTTGTCTGCATGCTTCGTTCAGCACCCAGTCGGTTATGTCACTGATCAATCCGACTTCTTCTGCCAAATCGATGAAGCCGCTTGGGTTCAGGAGGCCATGCACCGGATGCTGCCAGCGTATCAGGGCTTCCAGGCCGACAATCCGGTCGCTTTTCACATTTACCTGGGGCTGGTAATGCACTTCAAACTCTGAATTATTAATGGCCTGGCGTAACTCGTTTTCGAGGGTGAGGCGTTCGTGATAGCAGGAATTCATGTCGGTGTTAAAAAACATATATCCATTCTTGCCGCTTGCCTTGACCTTGTACATCGCTATGTCGGCATTTTTCAGGAGAAGATCGGCACATTCTCCGTCACGAGGAAAGATCGATATGCCGATACTTGCCGTGGCGCGAAAATCCTGGCCGCCGACGATGAAAGGGGGCTTGAGCTCCTCCTGAATCTTTTCAGCGATAATGGCGGCATCTTCAGCGTGAACCAGATCCGGCAGCAGTACCGTAAATTCGTCGCCTCCCTGGCGTGCCAGCGTGTCGCCGGCCCTGACACAGTTGACAAGCCGCTGAGCCACACCTTTTAGCAACTCGTCGCCTTCAGAATGCCCATGAGTATCATTTACCAATTTAAAGCGGTCGAGATCGATGAACATGGTGCCGACCAATCTCCCGTGCCGTTTTGCCTGGGTCATCGACATCTCCAGACGATCTTTAAACAGCCTCCGGTTGGGCAGATTGGTGAGTTGGTCGTGCAGTACCTGAAAACTGATGGTGTCTTCAGCCATTTTACGTTCGGTAATGTCGGTAGCTACGCCGTATGTTCCAATAAAACGTCTCGACTGCCCGTTTTTGACGCCATGTCCGTTATCGTACATACCCGCAGCACTCAGCATCGCTACAATGTAGCGGTTTCCGAAATGGCGATAACGGTTGTTTTGGCATTTAAGGCGGATTTCGATATTGGATGTGGAACGGTTGTCGTTGCGGCGCTCCTTGAATGCATAGACAGCCCGTTCGAGGTCTTCCTCATGGACGATGACGTTGTAAAATTTTCCAATCAGCGTATCGCGTGAATAGCCAAGCAGAGATTCAACCCGGCCGTTGATAAAAGTGAAACGTCCCTCAAGGTCGAGCGTATAGATGAGATCAGGAGAACTTTCCACCAGAAACCGGTGAAGGCGTTCCGATTGTTCCAGCTTTGCGGCCATCAAGGCGTGGCTGCGCTCAAGCCGGCGCCGATGCAGGGCGTTTCCGACCGTATGCTGGATTTTATCCAGCCCGTGCGGCTTACGCACGAATTCCACTACTCCGCTGCGCAATGCGCGTATTGCGGAGTCAATGTTTGCATCGGCGCTGACCATGATCATGCCGGTCGGAATTTTGTTGCGTACAACCCACTCCATTACTTCCAGCCCTGATATGTCCGGAAGATTGACGTCCAGCAATACCAGGTCGATCTCCCTCGACTTGAGGATCGATAACGCCTGATTGCCGGTTGTGCACTCCAGAATCTCGCGCCCTTCGCCGGCAAGAAGCGTCCGCAGGCTGGAGAGCATGCGCGGCTCATCGTCAACAATGAGTATGCGCTGAGGCTGCTCAAGGCAGTCATACGTATGATTGGAAAATGTCCTGCCCGGATGTTTCATTGGTTATTCCCGTTGGTGAGGCGTCTCCCTTTTCTCGTCGTGCGGTATTACCGTCGAAAAAGCGTTGGATCCTTCTCTTTCTCCGCTTAACGGTGACCGGGAAAGAAAACGTGCGTTCACAGCAGGGTCCATTCCAACCAGTGTCGCCAGTTCCGATGCTGATGCGCGATCATCTTCCATGACCTTAAGAATATGTACCAAGACATGCGGCATCGATGGCAGATTGATGGACTCAATTTTGTCATGAATCGTCATTGGTATCCGCTGCATAGAGACCCCTGGATGTTGTTGGTAATTATACCCGCTTAATAACAAAATTCAAAACACAATACGAGCTGCCAGCACTGAGATGTAAAAGTACAATCTATCGTTACACTCTAAGTCACCAACAGTGAACGTCATTTATAGTAACAAAGGCAGAGTGTTGCCGCCTATCTTGCATCAACTTATAGTAGCAGTATTTGCATTAAAATATTTGTGTGTAAATATTCAGAGAGTATAATTAAATAGCCCGGCTGTTTGCAGTGGGATTGTTAATTTGTTCACGTAGTCTGTTAAACCCAGGGCTGAACAACAGATAACAACGTTCTCGGATGGGAATGAAGAAGGAAATAGTCTTGCCGAGACTCGGTACCGGTTCTAAATGGAGATATTATGGCCAGAGACAAACTGATCGTTATCGGCGGTGATGCCGCAGGGATGAGCGCCGCCTCCCAGGCGAAGCGCCGCCGTCCCGAGATGGAGATCGTCGTCTACGAACGGGGTCCACACACCTCCTATTCCGCCTGTGGCATCCCTTATTACGTCGGTCGGGTCGTCGACGCGGAAGAGAAGCTCATTATCCGTACCCCGGAAAAGTTTCGGGAGCTGGATGGAATCGACGTGAGAGTTCGGCATGAGGTGGAGAAGATCGATGCGTCGGCGAGAAAGGTATATGTACGTGATCTGAAGACCGGCAGATCGGCATGGGAACAATATGACCAACTCCTGATCGCCACCGGCGCGGACCCGCTCTGTCCGGACCTCCCCGGTGCCGATGCCGTCGACATCTGCGGGGTAAGCACCCTCGAAAGCGGCCTGGAAATACGCAGGCGTCTCGACAAAGGGGATATCAAAAAGGCGGTGGTCGTCGGAGGTGGATACATCGGCCTGGAGATGGCGGAAGCCCTGGTGATGAATGGTCTGGAGGTTTCCCTGATCAGCAGGTCGTCTCAGGTAATGGTAACACTCGATGAGGACATGGGGGCACTGGTGTCGCAGGCACTGAGGGAAGTCGGCGTTGCCCTCTACCTGGATGAGGCACTCATCGAATTCGCGACAACGGCCGGGAAAGTTACCGGGATCGTTACCGACAAGCGGTCCCTGCCTGCCGACATCGTGATCCTTGGCCTCGGAGTGCGCCCCAACACGGCGCTTGCCGCGGCCGCCGGCATCCCGCTTGGGGAGAAAGGGTCGATCCGGGTGAACGAGCGGATGGAAACCGGTATTGCCGGTATCTGGGCAGCAGGCGACTGCGCCGAGTCGTTCCATCTGGTGAGCCGCAAACCCTTCTATGAGGCACTCGGCACGGTTGCCAATCGCCATGGACGGGTAGCGGGCATCAACCTGGGAGGCGGCTATGCAACGTTTCCCGGCGTAGTGGGAACAGCAGTCACGAAAATATGTCACTTGGAAGTCGCCCGTACCGGCCTCCAGGAAAAGGAGCTCGGAAAGCTGGGCATCGAGTGGGTCAGCGCAGTAATCAAGAGCCGCACCAGGGCCGGCTACTATCCCGGCGCGGGGGAAATAACCGTAAAGGTGTTGGCCGAAAAAGGCAGCGGCCGCCTGCTGGGAGGCCAGATCGTGGGAATGGAAGGCTCGGCCAAGAGAATTGACGTCCTGGCAACCGCACTTCAGGCCGGCTTTACGGTGGAAGAGATGATTAATCTGGACCTTGGCTACGCTCCCCCCTTTTCACCGGTCTGGGACCCGGTCGTGATCGCGGCCCGTGAAGCTGCCAAAAAACTCTAGCCATTCTTCACAGGAAAAAACTTTATGCCGTTCGCGCAGGTGAGTTGAGGCCGCAACCGGTCTTCGCCACGATTCTTCAGGAATATGCTATAATGATCCCAAAAGGGGGTGTTGGATATGTTGACTACCAATTTCAGTTCTGAAGATCGCGGGGAAAGAAGCGGTTCATGCGACATCAAGAGATGGAGCGGGGATTGCGAACATTCGACGTATGCATCCTTGGGTGACAAGTATCTTTGCGATGCCTGCGAAACGATCCCGGGCCTGGATCATGAAGTTCGTCCGGCAGCAATGCCGTATGTCAGCGGCGACTACAAAAAATTGAGTTGATGTGCGCCATGTGGCGCTTAAGCGAAGGTGCGTGTAAAGAAGGGGGTGCTTCCCGTCTGTTCCATCGATCGGGGAGCGCCCCTTTTTTTATCCTGCTTTATCCCCGATACAGCAAAAGCCCCTGCATTTCTACAGGGGCCCCTTACTTGCGCCCGCCAATCAATCTTGACGGGCTAACTACTGCATCCCTCTTTACAGTGGGATACAGGACGAATACGAAATTTTTCAGTTCCCATCGGAGTAGTCTCCTTCTCATCTTCCGTTTGAGATGCACCTCTAAGTCCAATATATACCTGTCAGGAGCGGATCGTCAAACACAAAAAGGACTATATTGGTCTGCTTGGCCCCCTGTTATCTGCCTGTATCCATCTTATGAATGCTTCACTACTACCCGTCCACGGCTTCCGCCCCGGAGCATCGCCTGGATTTTTTCCTCCAGGTTCTCCAGGTGAACCTCCGTTGCCATGTCCTGCAACTGCACTGGCTTCCACTCTACGGCAAGTTTATTCCAGACACGGGTTCTGGTATCGGCGGGGCATTCAGCCGAATCGATGCCGATGAGGCTTACCCCCCGCAGAATGAAGGGATAGACATTCAGGGGAAGTTCTGTCGATCCTACAAGGCCGCAACAGGTGACAGCCCCGCCGTGGCGGGTCGCCTTGATGGCTGCCGCCAGGGTGTCACCTCCAACGACATCCACGCAGCCGGCCCACCGCTCCTTCATCATCGGGCGCTCCGAACCGGCCGTTACCACGTCGCGCGGTATAATTTCCGCCGCTCCCAGATTACGGAGAAACTTTTCATCGGAACTCTTCCCGGTGGAGGCTACCACCCGGTATCCCGACCGGGCCAGAATTGCCACGGCGATGGCTCCCACGCCGCCCGTTGCGCCGGTGACGAGGATATCGCCGTCTGACGGCGTAACCCCGGACTGTTCCAGTTTCAGCACGGAGAGCGCCGCCGTGAACCCGGCCGTGCCGAGAACCATCCCTTCCCGCTCTGTCAGCCCCGCAGGAAGCCGCACCGGCCACTCTGACGGGATACGGATGAACTCACCCCAGCCGCCGTCCGTCTCCATCCCGAGGTCATAGCCGGTGATTATGACTCTGTCTCCGGCGGCAAAGGCGCCGCTGGTGCATGAAACTACCTCGCCGGCCGCGTCTATGCCGGGGGTATGCGGGAACTGCCGTGTGACCCCCGGGTGCCCCGTTGCCGAGAGTGCATCCTTGTAGTTGAGCGAGGAGTAGTTGACCCGCACCACGAGGTCACCCTGCGGCAGGTCCGCTATGGTTCGCCGCCGGATTGTCCGCACGAACAGTCCGGCATCCGTTTTCTCCACCACCAGCGCCTTGAAGCTTGTTGACGTGTCCATATTTCCCCCCATTCAGAATGAGACTGATCGCTTAAAAGCGGGTTGTCAAAGAGCTTATATTCTACCACAGGGAAAATTCCGCACCATCGGCAAATAAAAACGTATTTATGTTATTGATTGCAAATCATGCCGCTACGTGGTTACAATTCCCGCATGAACAAATCAGCATCGAAGAAGCTTTAGAAAAGCCGAGTTGCAGAATATTCTTTAGCATTTTCGGGTGACCATGGACGTTATCACTACCCACACAAATGCCGACTTTGACTGCCTGGGCGCCATGATGGCGGCGCTGAAGCTCTATCCCGGAGCGCTGCTTTCCTTTCCCGGATCGCAGGAGAAGGGGCTGCGCGATTTCGTGCAGCGCCATCCGGAGTACCTGCCGAGCTTCACCCGTTCCAAAGATATCGACCTTGATTCAATCACCCGCCTGATTATCGTAGATTGCCGGCAGGCCTCCCGCATCGGCCGCTTCGCCGAGATTCTGGATCGTTCCGGACTGGAAATCCACATCTATGATCATCACCCGGTGACGGACGAAAGTATCCTGCCGACCGGCGGTACGATCGCCGTCTACGGTTCCGCCTCGACCCTCTTGGGAGTCAGGCTGATGGAGGGGAGCGTCGTTCTGACGCCCGAAGAGGCCACCCTGATCATGCTCGGGATCCATGAAGACACCGGACGGATGCTGTTTGCCTCGACAACGCCGGACGACTACCGCGTCGCGGGGTGGCTGCTGGGGCAGGGGGCCCGGCTCAATGTCGTCGGCGAAGCGCTTACGCCGGAGTTGACGAAGGCGCAGATGGGGCTGCTGAAACAGCTGCTGACGACCCTCAAGACCAGCACGGTCAACGGCGTGGCGGTCTCGATTGCGCATGCTACCTGCGATCATTACATCGGAGATATCGCGGCTCTGGCCCACCTGATGCGGGACATGGAAAATATGGACGCCCTGTTTATCGTCGTCGCTATGGAAGACAGCATTTATCTGGTGGCCCGCAGCCATATCCCGGAAATCGATGCCGGTGAAATAATGAAGGGGTTCCAGGGGGGCGGTCATGCCACGGCCGCTTCGGCTGTCGTCCATGAACGGACGCTGAAACAGGTGCTGGAGACGCTTGACGGGCTGCTGCAACGCTTGATCAGGGGCGAGGCGACCGCCGGGAGCATCATGTCGGCTCCGGTCAAGACCATGCCGGATTCGGTCAGCATCGCCGAAGCCCGCGAGCTCCTGACGCGCTATAATTGCAACTCCATGCCGGTTATGGCCGGGGGGGCGATGGTCGGCGTCATCTCGCGCAAGACCGTCGAGAAGGCGCTGCACCACGAGTTGGGCGAATCGCCAGTGACCGATTTCATGCATACGGAATACTTTTCAGCAACCGCTGATACACCGCTCGCAGATATCCAGTCCTACATGGTAACCGGCAACCGCCGCTTTGTCCCTGTTTTCGCCGGGACGGAACTGGTCGGAGCGGTGACCCGGACCGATCTGATGCGCCATATCTACGGCGGCCGCCGTGGGGGTAGCGGCCCGCTCTACGATCTCGAATCCCTTGAGGTCCCGACCCGGATCCGTTCGGTAGCAGGGTTGCTGGGAAAAAGGCTTTCGGCGGAGATCCGCGGCACCCTGCACACTCTGGGTGCGGTCGGCGACGGGCTGGGGCTGGCGGTCTATGCAGTAGGCGGCTTTGTGCGCGATCTTCTGCTGGGGATCGACAACCTGGATATTGATGTCACCGTTGAAGGGGACGGCGTATTTTTCGCGGAGCGATATGCCGAGCTCCATGGCGGCCGGGTGCGGAGCCACCGGAAATTCGGCACGGCGGTGCTGGTTCTCCCCGATGGGCACAAGATCGACGTGGCCAGCACCCGCCTGGAATATTACGAATCCCCCGGTGCCCTGCCGACGGTCGAGCGGGCGTCGCTCCGCCATGACTTGTACCGTCGCGATTTTACGGTTAATACCCTGGCGCTCTGTATCAACCGCGACCGCTTCGGCCAGCTGACCGATCATTTCGGCGGCCAGCAGGATATTCAGGAGCGAGTCGTCAGGGTGCTGCATAACCTGTCGTTTGTTGAGGATCCGACACGTGTGTTCCGTGCCATCCGCTTCGAGCAGCGCCTCGGTTTTCACATCGCTCCGCATACCGAGAACCTGATACGGAGCGCGGTACGTATGCATCTCCTGGACAAGCTGGGAGGGGAGCGCCTGCTGAGTGAGATAGTGCAGATCATGCGTGAAAAGGAGCCGACGGCGGCGATCGGGCGCATGTCTTCTCTGGGGCTTCTCCCCTTCATTCATCCCGCGCTCAAGCTGGTTCCCGCCACGGAACGGGTGCTGGGGGAGACGGGACAGGTGATGGCCTGGTTCCGGCTGCTCTATCTGGAGGACCGCTGCGAACCCTGGCAGGTCTATCTTATGGCGCTTTGCGATGGTCTGAAGGCCGATGAGTTCCACGACGCCTGCCGCCGCTTGGCGATTCCCGGACGCCTCGCCTCGCGGCTCTGCAGCCAGCGCCGTCTGGTGTTCACAACCCTGAATGCGATCAAACGGCGACTTAAGCAGGCGACCGAAGTGCGCAACAGCCAGCTGTATGCCTGGTTCAGCGCCCTTGCTCCTGAAATGCTGCTCTACCTGGCCGCACGGGCCAACAGCGAACAGGTCAGGCGCTACGTCTCGCTTTATCTGACCCGGCTGCGTGCCGTTGCCCCGCTTACGGATGGAGAAGACCTGCGTGGGCTGGGCCTGGAGCCCGGCCCCTTGTTCCGGCGCATCTTGGATCGCCTGCTGCAGGCGCGTCTCGATGGTGAAGTCCGCAGCCGGGATGAGGAGGCGGCGTTGGCGCTTTCCCTGTCTCGGACAGGAATAAAATGAAGTAATTGTCTGTTATATCGAATGGTTACATAAAATCGGCTTGACGGGATGTCACCTTGCATGCTAGTAAGGCGGTGCATAAAATTAAAATAGCATACAGGGATTCGATACAATGAAAAAGCTTAGAAGAGTTGTCGCAGTTTTGACGCTGGTTTCGCTCCTGTCGTCCGCTTCTTCGGCGTTTGCCGCTGATGATACGATCAAGGAGGTTTTCACCGATGCATTTTATGGTGCCGCCATAGGCGCTCTTGTCGGCGGTGCGTTAATGGTCTTCACACATAAGCCGCTTGATAATCTCAATTATATAGCATACGGCGCGGCGTCCGGAGTTCTGGCCGGTACAGCGGTTGGCCTGGCCAAATCAGCCCGTGCGTTTGCTGAAGTTGAAAACGGCCGTGTCAAGGTTGCATTTCCGACTGTCACCCCTGAACTGGTCGTTTCACCAGCATCCGGGCAGACCGTAGTCGCCTGGAAAGCCGACCTGCTGCGAGGTTCATTCAACTGATCACCGTTTCTAGTCACACGTAATTCTAAAAACCCGCTGTTGAACGATGGCGGGTTTTTTTGTATCCTGATGCTGATCTACAGCAAACAGGCACGTAATTCCGGGAGGATACCATGTCAGAGTTCAAGAACGTCACCGTTGTCAAGAAGGCCAATATCTATTTTGGCGGTCAGGTTGTAAGCCATACGGTGCTGTTTGCCGATGGCAGCAAGAAAACGCTTGGGGTCATGCAGGCCGGAGAATACGAGTTTTCTACCGGGGCCGCCGAGATCATGGAGATTCTCTCGGGTGAGCTTGAGTGGCAGCTGAAGGGTGCACACGAGTGGAAGAAGGTGGTTGGAGGCGAGGAGTTTGACGTGCCGGCCAAATCCGTCTTTCTGATGAAGGTGCCGGTCGTGACGGATTATTGCTGCTCTTTTGTCGACTGACGGCGGGATCACCGGGGTCATGAGTCCGGATCATCCTGTGGTCGGCCGTTTTGCCCCGTCACCGACCGGTGCGCTGCATACAGGTTCACTGGTCGCGGCGGTCGGGAGCTATCTGATGGCAAAAAGTGCCGGTGGCCGCTGGCTGCTCCGGCTTGATGACCTGGATACGCAGCGGCAGGTGCCCGGCATGGCGGATGACATCATGCGGACACTGGAGTCTTTCGGCCTGCTCTGGGATGGCGAGGTCGCACGTCAGAGCGCTAATCTGGAGGAGTACCGGCGCTTTTTTGAGGTGCTGCGGCAGGCCGGTGTCGTTTATCCCTGCGGCTGTACGCGTAAGGAAATTGCCCGAAGTGCCTCCGCTCCCCATATCGAGGATGATTGCATACCGTATCCCGGAAGCTGCCGGAATGGGATGAAGGGAGGGGTAAGGGGGGATGCGCCCATCCGTTCCTGGCGGGTCAGGGTGCCGGATGAGGAGATCTGCTTTTCCGACCTGCGGAAGGGGCGTGTGTGCCAGACGCTCTCCGCGGTTTCCGGAGATTTTATCCTGAAACGGGGAGACGGCGAGTTTGCCTATCAGCTGGCGGTTGTTGTGGATGATTATCTGGCAGGCGTAAATCAGGTGGTGCGAGGAGAGGATCTGCTCTCTTCAACTCCCCGCCAGATCTATCTGCAGCGTCTGCTCGGCTTTCCGCAGCCGGACTATTGCCATCTGCCGCTGGTGACCGGGCCGCATGGCTCGAAACTGAGCAAACGCGACCATCTTGTCTCACACCGGCTCGGGAGCGTGGCAGGGAGGGAACAGGAACTGCTTCTGGCGGCGCTCCGTTTTCTCGGCCAGAATCCGCCGCCGGAACTTGCCGGGAGTTCCTGCGGGGCAATCCTTGAGTGGGGTGTCACCAATTTCAAGACAATCCATCTTTCCGCCCATGGGGGTACGCTTGATATCTAGGGTTTGCGTGGCTCCTGCTCAAGCAGCCCCGGCGGCCGGAGCAAGAACCTGTCGTCGCCAAACTGGTTCTGATATGGATTGGCCGGGCGGCCCAGAGTATAATCGGTCTCCCGAAACAAGCGGATTTCTTTGGCCGAGAGTATTGGGTAACGATAATCCGCCCCCTCAAGTTTTTGAATTTTTTGACCTT
>WNGL01014333.1_pt1 | contig 14067 bp, 21 predicted proteins | sample 5400591 | NCBI WGS metagenome assembly WNGL01 (sample SAMN13153377, study PRJNA577476) | soil metagenome | isolation source: 80 cm soil or saprolite under Garry oak tree replicate 1 | place: USA:California | collected 2016-06-15
TCCTGGCAGTCTGGACGGGCAGAGGTATCACCCAGGACGCTATTCGGATTGCCGATGTGCTGGAAGGCAAGCCGGCAGTTGCCAACCACGTCATCGGCATCACCCACAAGGACAAGGCTGGTCGCTGGATCGGCCTGGAAGGTCGACCGGGAGGCTTTGGCCTGGCTGACGTCACGTCGTACCTGTCCGATCCGCGCACCCGGTCGAACCACGATCAGCCGAAGACACCGAAGCAGGTGAAGTTCCTCCTGGCTGGCGCAGCCAAGCTGACGGGAACACCGTATGACTGGGTCGGTATCGCCGAGGATGACGTCAGAGCCATCGACCTGGGCGGTCTGGAGCCGGTCCTTGATCAGCTGTGGCGGTGGCCGGCGCAGCCTAGCGGGCTGCTCCCGGGACACGTGGTGTGCTCATCGGCCTGGGCCTGGCTGTATGCGCTTCCGGCCGTTAGCCTGGCGCACCCGAAGGTTCCCGAGCGCGTGTGTACGCCGGGGGACTGGTGGCTGTTCAACAACGATCAGGCCTGGAGGCAAGCTTGATCCGGCTGTTCGGCAGAGATCCTGCCGATGACAAGAGCGAGGCGCAGAAGATCGCCGACAAGGCCGTTGAGGATGCTGGCGGCAAGATGATCAGGCACGGTCCAGACAAGGGCAAGTGGGACGCCAGGCCTGCCGTGGAGGAGGCCGGAAAGGAGAAGGACAGATGAATGCGCCGCGCTGGGCGTGGGTGGCTGTGGACGTCGCAGCCATCCTGGTTGCCATCATCCTGGCCGTCGAGGAGCACATCACCGTCCATATCCACTGATAACAGACTGCTGCCCCGGTCCCTCCGGAGGGAGGACCGGGGCAGCGCCACGTTTAGGCTAGCAGCCGTCGTACGGCCGCCATGGATTTGTGCCGGACTCCGCGTATGCCTTCTCGAAGGCCGCATTCTGCGTTGCCACGCTGGCGTCCTCGGGGAGGCCTGAGAAGCCTAGTGCTGCCCAGGTTGATGGAAGGAACTGGTACAGGCCGCCCGCACCGGATGCCGGATTCACAGCGCTGGGGTTGCCACCGGATTCGCGTGCGATCACGCACGCCTGGAATGAGCCGGGAGCGCCGGAGAAGCTAGCGGCAGCGACAGATGGCGCCGTTGCGACGGGGGCGGTCGACGTCGGAGCAGAAGGCGCCGGAGCGGGCGGAGGCTTGGGTATGGCGTTCATGGCACGCTGTGACAGCCAGGGTCGCACGTGATGCCAAGCGCCGAAGTGAAGCCTGATACCTACACGGAGAGCGTTGGGGTTGGGCACCTTGCGCTTGTTGTCCCACCAGAGGATCGGCCACCTACGCGGGCTGCCGAGAACCTTGGCCGCGATGCTGCTGAGAGACTGGCCCTTCTTCACCCTAATCGACTGCCGGCCGGAGAAGTCGGTTGCCAGCAGGATCTGATGAGGCTTCAGGTTTGATGCATCGTGCACGACGGAGGTGAAGAACTTGGCCTCAGTCGGTGGAGCAGAAGGATGGTCTGGACGTGCAAAGCTCACTGCTGAAAGCACCCCGACGATAAGCATCACCACCGTGAAAACGGTGGCCCCCGTGGCTAGTGCGATTCTGCGGCCGCCATGTGGACGGCTCTCCTGTGGCTTGCTGTGTCGCGACATCAGCTTCCTAACCTCGTAGCCTGCTCCATACTGCGGGCTAGCCCGGGTCCGGAGCCTTAGCCGGAACGTTACCTGGCCGTCACGATGGGCGCTCCTGGATCGCTGAAACACCGTATTGCTGCGAATGGGGCACGTCTACGGCTGGCAAACACGGGTAAGGTGGGACAACTAGGGGCAGGGGCTCGTAAGCGTCGGAATCGGTCGTGTATGCGAACGGAGCACGCCTACGGCTCGTCTGGGCTCATAGAACAGCCCGGCCAGCCTCATAGGCGCGAGGTGGTCCTGGCCGGGCTGCCCCTAGTTTCGTGTAGTATCAGCCTTTGTCGGTCTAGGTACGCTGGGCCGGGCTGAGCATCTGACTCACCTTCCTCTCTGAGATCATCGCGATGCTTATGCTACGCTGGCCGAGTCGTGCCTGGCCACGAGGATTCGTGGATGCGCTGGCGAAGCAGGTAGCCCTCGAGAGCCCAGATTTTGTCGTGGGCGTGCTGCCAGGCCAGCTTGCGGCCGATGGCCTCGTCGAAGTTCTCCGGGCTGGCGGCAGCCGAATGCCCGATGACGTGGTATCCGTTTTCCAGCGTCAGCACGCAGATGGTCAGCGTGGTGCCGGGCACCTGATGGTAGTATTCGCCGACGATCTTGTCGAAGATGTCCTCGGGCGTGATGCGCGGAGCCGTCAGGCCCTTGGCTGCGACATCCTGCTCCAGCTGCTCATCGGTGTACTGCCCTTCCATTGCTTTCTCCTTTTACTGTGTTGCTCGTTCTCCTGGGTTTGCCCAGAAGGTCCATTCACCGCGTTCGGCAACGACAAGACCGGCTTCTTCCGGGTCGAGGCAATTACCGCCCTTGCGGTGTCGGTCGAACGCAGTGTTGCTACTGAAGATCTCACCACAAGCATGACAGCCGCAGGCACGCTTACCCGGAGGGATTCCGCCCCAGTTATGCTCGCATCCGACGCTTGTGCTGGCATGGCACCGCTGGCATCGGTTCTGTTCTGTGCCGTCGTAGGCGCAGAAGCTGTGCTGCGGGCAGTCACTGTCGGCACCTACTGGGTACAGCCGATGCCCGGCTGATGTGCGGGCTAGCTTGATGTCGGTGACTGGGCGAGCCATTGCTGTCAGCTGGCCAGCGTGCTCAGGTCGAGCGTGCGGCCAGTGAGGTTCTGGAACACGGTCGCGAGGCTGTCCCAGTCGACACCCTTGGCAACGGGTGCCTGCTTCAGCGCCAGAGTGGGAACGGCGACGAGCACCTCGGACGAGCGAGCGCGGATGAAGCCATCGGCCACCCCGACGTTAACGAGCCAGGAGATGACGTGCTCATCGTCTGCCTCGTTGCCCGTGTAACGTCCGCCGAAGATGTCGTGGCCGCCCCAGTCCGGGCTGGACGGAACGTCGGTCCACACCGGAGGATGTGCCACGGTCTGGTGCTGCTGCGCGATCTCGAGGCCGACAGAGATGCAGGCACCGCCGAACAGACCGGTGGCAGCTTTCATCTGGTCCACTAGTCTTTGGCCGGTACCGTCCAGCCGACCGAAGACCGAGATGGTGACACGCTGGACGCTTCCGTCCGCACGGGTGACATCGAGGCCAGCATCGCTGGAGCTACCGAGCAGCATGGCGCCCATCAGCACAGCATTGTCCACGCCGTTGTCGTCCGCGCCGGTTGCCGGGTTGAATTGCGGATTGCCGGCACGCCGGTACAGGTCGTAGATGGCGTCGTCGGTGACGGTGACCTGTTCTCCGAGCGCATACATGAACCAGGAAATGAATAGATTGGCGATCATGTTCGGGCCACAGGTTCCGAAGTGGAAGTTAGTCCGGCCGCACCATGCTCGGACTTCGTGCATGAAGTTGGCCCACGGCGGAGTGACTGGCTCACCGATGAGGAACCAATTGAAGTTGATCAGAGGCTTCCTCGTCGGACCCTGCCAGCCCAGCCGATAGTATGGATGGACGTCGAATTCGTTCGGTAGTGCGATCGTCATTTGACGAACCGTCCCTTCATCAGTATGCGAGCGACACGGTCAATCTGGCTGAAGTACCGTGTCTCGGTCCTATTGCCCCGGCTTCCTAGCCTGATACCGTAGGATCCGTCTGGGAATGCTGATACTACTCCCTTCGTTCCGGCTATCTCGCGCCAGCCGAATAGCCGATTCGACATCAGGCACCGAAGCGCGAACTCAACTGCGGCACCAGGAGGCTCGGGGCTGTGTTCGTGATCGAACTCCTCTAGGCTATGCGCCCGTCTGTGCATTGCCCTGTAGGGCTGGGAGACATCCCAGGTGAATCCCTGCGCCGGGAGGTTATGTCCGTGGCGATGGTTCATGTGGAGTCGGAAGTTGTCGTCCAACATGTTGCTTGGTGCCACAACCAGCTGCACGTGCGTCGCTGCCGGAGCCATTACTTCACTACCTTTGGCGTAACTGATCGCCGGATGACGCCTTGTGGCAGCGGGCTCTTGGCTGCCTCTCGGAGTGCGTTTATCTCGTTGGCATACACCTCGTGTAGCGTCTTCCCGAGGAGATAGACATCGTGCACTACGTAGACTGTTTTGCCCTTCATTTCTTCGGCTCCTGTACTAGTGGATCCTCTTGCCCTGTTACTCGTTGGATCATGGCGCCATACTCCTGCCCTACACCGTTGAGCCGGTTTGCCTCTGGCACGCTATGGCTAACGGCGCAGGCCTCACAATTGCCGGCATTGTGCTTCTTTGCAGCGTGCCCGCCACGGCTAGGGACATTGCGCCAGCCTGCTACCCATTGTCCGAGTAGCGGCGCCATCTTCTCGGCATATTGTTTGCCCCTAACCGGGACGATGCCGTTGTACTCCGATGCCTCTTTGTAGTACTCGGCTAGCAGTCTCTCTGTCTGTACGGCCAGTTCTTCCCTGTCCATGCTGCTCTCCTATGGTTTTGTGGGTTTTGTGCTGCTCACAGGATGAACCTTGTGTAGCAGGGACAGTTTGGACAGATACAACGGCCGAGGTTGCTGCCATTGGCGGGCTGATACCGCTGGAAGCAGCGCTGGCACATACACCAGCAGTGCTTCAGACCGGTGTCTTGATAGTTCGGCTCGTCTGGCCGGTACAGATGCAGGCTGTCATGCCTATCGCTTACCGGCTTCATCTTCGCTGCCCTGGCAGCTTTGACTGCCTGATTGGATCCTATCATCTGCTCTCCTAGTCTGGGTCAATCACATACAGGTCCTCTATGGCAATTGAGTTGCCGAAGCCTGATGTCTTGTGTCCAACACCTATCACCACATCATGCCCTACGCTGACTGACTCTAGCGTACGCCTCCATCTGGGGAAGGACCAGCGATTGATGCGCAGGTAGACCTCCTCCAGCGTTGAGTCGTATGCCTGTAGCACGCAGCTGGTTACCAGGTCGGGTCGCTTAAGACGCTTGCGGATCTCATCGAGATCGTCTCCGGAGCGCGAGTGTATGTTCTCGATCGTGTCCTGATAGTTGCGCGCCTTGACGATGCCGGCGAACACGATGAGCGGGCCCTTGAGCCATTCCCTGTGCCTGGTGCCCCATGGCACTTCAATCTCTGCTACATGCTCGCCGGAGTGGGTTGGCAGCGGTGCCCGTATCTCACCGGCCTTGATAGCACGCCACACTCTCAGCAGCTTGCTGCGGGTACGGTCCAGATTAAATGGGTCTCCCTGCGACGAGAAGTCGCGTATGGCCTCCATCGTCTTCGGGCCTATCCCCTTACATCGGACGAGGTCAGGCCAGTCGGAGAATGGCTGCTTGTCGCGTTCGGCCAGAATCACACTTGCTGTCCGCTCAGCGATACCCGGTACTGAGGTGAAGCCTGCCAGCACGGCAGGCTTGTTCCCGTTCGCAGCCGGGAGCACATCCCAGGTTGACAGGCTGTGCCTCAGGCTGGGCGGCCGGATCTCAATACCGTGACGGCGCGCGTCCTGGAGCAGCTTGAATTCTCCTTCCTTGCCCGGCTCTGACTTGGCCAGGCAGGCAGCGTAGAACTGCGCCGGATAGTGCGTCTTCAGATAGGCGCACCACCAGGCAATCATGCTGTAGCTAATGGCATGTGCAATATTATTGTGGCTTATGAACCCATTGGACATGTAGTTGTGACCTGGTCCGCGCATCTCTATGTCGTACACCAGGTCGATCCCGGCATCTTCCACCGAGACAATCACTTCTGTGCCTGTTGGCCTACCACGTGTCCAGCGTCGTACTCTCTCGCCTTTGGCATAATCGAACTTTTTGTGGCAGCTGTTGCACAGGTGAAGTATGTTGTGCTCTGAGTGATAACGTCCGTAATTGCCGCCTAGTGATTCCAGCGTCCTGATATGTGCGAACTCTAGTCCGTGTAGTGTCCCATCGCCAGGTGATTTGCAGTGCTCGCATACCTTGGAACGCTTAGTTACTTTCCTCTGCGCCTCCTTAAGAAGTATGGATCGGCCATCGATCCAGCCAGGATTAGCGCTACCGGAACGTTCGCCATCAACAATATCCCAATGGCTACCTGCTGCATGATAATTCGGGCCGGTGCGTACCGGAGGCTCTTTCGGTAGGCCCACTATCACTTCATTACCGATTCTAAGCTCGGATGCCTTTATGTATCCATTCAGCGTCATAAGTGGATGCTCTCTTGAGCACCGGAGCGTCCGACCCGTATCCGTCACAAGTTTCACAATTCGGCGTGGCCTAGGATGATGTATTTTCATAAATCGAGCCGGACGAACTCGGCCATCATCGTCCATCTGCAGCAGTGATGCCTTACCATACCTCAGTTTGTCGCCAATAGGTGTCTTGCTGTAGTACCTATCGTGTAGATCCTTTACGGTAATGAGAGGAGAATCATCGTAACGGCCAGCCCCAGCCTTTTCAAGTATTGTATCTCCAGTACAGCAGAAACTGTAGGTGCCAGAAGTGACGATTTTCTTCCATATCCGCATGGCTAGCTCGGGGCCGATGCCGTGTAGCTTGGCGGCACCTTCCTCAAACTGGTTGTAACTCATCTGGAAGGCTGCCTCGCCCAGCTTCTTGGATATGATGCGGCGGATCTGGCCAACGGAGAACCAGTTGAATCCGCCGATCTCAACTAGGATCCTGAGGATCTGCTCCTGGTAGATAATTTGTCCATAAGTCGTTCGAGTCGCATCATCCACCACTGGATGATATCGCTCAGCTTTGCGGCGGCCATGCTTGACGTCGCAATACTCGGCTGTCGTACCCGAAAATAGAGGTCCAGGACGAGAGAGCGCGTTGACATCGGCCACTTCGGAGAAGTTATCTGGGCCAACATCCCGATTGACAACCCTGGTAGCACGACCTTCAAACTGAAAGATCCCCACGACATCTCCAGTTTTGAAGACAGCCAGCGTTTCCGGATCATCATCGGGGACCGCATACAAGTCCTCCAGTGTTAGGCCGGTCATATCTAGGCACCGAGAGATCATGCCCATAGTACTGAGACCGAGGAAGTCCATCTTCAGCATACCGGCATCCTCGACATCATACTTATCGATGCTGAGTACCTTCCGGCCTTCTCGTTCATAGGTGGCGCATATGTCAGTCAGAGGCGAGTTGGCAACTACAAGACCGGCAGCATGGATAGACCAGCCACGAACGTTTCCCTCCAGCCGGGTGGCCTTCCACAGATCCGGGAAGGCAGCGAAGACCTTCTGGGCGTTCGGGAACATGCTGACGGTATCTTCAAGCGAATTATCAAAGCGCGAGTCGCCGCCAGAGCGCTCGATGATGAGTGCAGAGACTGTTTCCTTGGCTGCGAATGGAATGTCGTGAACTCGTGCAACATCAACAAGTGCATTCTTCGCTCGATATCGAATGAAATTAGCAATAGTACCGACGCAATCTGATCCGTATTTGCCCTCGAGATACTCCCGGACCTCATGTCTTCGTTCGTCGGAGAAGTCTAGGTCGATATCTGGAGGGTCTGCTCGGTTGACATCCATGAAACGCTCGAATAGCATGCCCGGATAGCGGTATGGATCTACCTCTGTAATACGGAGAAGCCAGCAAACTACAGAAGCTGCAGCACTGCCTCGCCCTGGCCCAACGGGTATTCCATGATCCTTCGCCCATCTAACTACATCACTTGTGGCCAGGAAGAAGTCGATGAAGTCTTTATCGCCGACCAGCTTCATCTCATACTTGACTCGATCGGCGTACCAATCCTGCTCCTTGCGCGAGCGCCGTCCCAGGCCTCGGTAACGCCATCCTTCCCGGAGCCAATCCCATATGACTCCTTCGGCCGTAGTGCCAGGCGGACAAGGGAACCTTAGCCGATCTGCCTTCGGGAGTGTAACTCCGGTTCGGCTGCAAATTACAGCCGTATTTTCAACGGCTGAAACTGCAGCTTTACGGGCGAGCCCGGTTTCAACGAGACGCCGGTATATGGCGTCGTCTGTCTCGGGCAGGGTCAGCAGGACATCGTAGTTCCAGTTACGAGCCTGGTCCTCTACGGTATGCGCTCCACGGCCGCAGGCATGAAGAATTACCTGCATCTCATTGTCTTCGGGCCGTGGATAGTGGACGTCCAGCGTGGCGACCAGTGGTATGCCCGTTGCCCGGCTGATCTTCTCGTATGCCGTGTTGATGGCGCACGTGCTCTCTAGCTCCGGGAATGCCTGCACCTCTAGGTAATATCGGTCGCCAAACAGCCCGGCAAATCGCTCTGCTACTGCCTGCGCGGATTTGACATCCGGACGGGGTGGCGCCTCTATGCCCTTTCCGCCGATTAGCGTGCATGCAAGCAGGGAGCTATTGCAGCCACTCAGCACGATGAGGCCATCGGAGTGCTCGGCTAGGTTGGCGCCGAGGATAGTGGGCTTGTCGTAGAAGTCTACGAACGACTGGGTGACAGCGCGATTCAGATTGCGATAGCCTTCCAGGTCCATCGCCAGCAGAGTGAGGTGGTTCTTCATACGCTGCCGGGTCGGTAGCGTCGGCTCGGTGTATGCCTCCAGCCCATAGATTGGCTTAATACCAGCCTTGGTGGCAGCCTTCTCGAATCGGAAGTGAGAGCTGGTGTTCCCATGCTCAGTCAGCGCCATAGCCGTATAGCCCAGTTCGGCTGCTCGCGCACAGTGCTGTTCAGGAGTGCCAAATCCATCCAGGAATGAATAAGTGCTATGGTGATGAAGGCTGACGAAATCCATCAGGGGTGAAGCCTTGCCACTTCAAGCATTGTGGCACCCCAGTTATCGCCCCACTTGTGGTTGACGGCCCGGTCGTCAATGTAGGCGATGGCGCTGATCTTGAAGTTTGTCACAAGAACGATACGGCCATCCTCGCCGCCATCCCAGAATATGTTATTGTCACCGACATCCGTCAACCGGATCATAGATGGCACCGCCACTCCAGCCAAGGCTGTAGCGGTGAATGACGCCATCGAAGTCCAGGCCGACCAGCATTCGCCGTTTCGTCGGCTCCTCGTATGTGTCATCGTATGCCGTCCGTTCCATGCTCATTTACCGCTCCCGTCGGGTCCATTCCTGGATGTCGCTGAATGTCTTGACTAGCTGACCATTGTCGGCGTAGACGATCTGCGACAGTGGCGTGTTGGCGGCTACCTTTGCGCATTCAGAGCACGGCTCGCAGGTGACATAAATGGTTGCCCCGGCGAGCCGTTCATGATCGGCCCGGATGAGTGCGTTCATCTCGGCATGGGTGGCGATACAGTTGGCGTAGCTGCCGCCAGCCGGTTGCTGCTCCATCGTCAGATGCCCGCGTGGGCAGGCACCCTGTAGGCATCCCGGCTCGCCCGGTGCCACGCCATTGTAGCCGATGCTGATGATCTCGTGTCTTTCCCCGATTATGACCGCGCCTACCTGCCGGCGGGTACAGTCACCGCGCAGGCTAACGGCTCCGGCGATAGCCATAGCCCAGCTATCCCAGCCCAGGCGTTGTGGCTCATCCGTTCCCATTCCCGAGCCTTTCCGGGAATCCCTGGGCCTCGCTCACCCGGTTGAACTTCGGGAATATGCAATCCTCAAGTTCAAGGCCGAAGTGATTAGCGACGAGATCTAGGTAGAGGAACACATCGGCGATCTCATCCCTGATGCGCGGGATGAGCTCGTCCATTCCCGGGGTGTTGTATGACTGGCCGGTAGCGATGCGGTCGACGTGAGTTTCGTGACGCCGTACCTTCTTGACTATGTTGCATAGCTCACCGGTTTCGCCGGCAAGCGCATTGCTCCAGTCTGATGCCGTCCAGGGCTCACCTCCGGCATGCCAGCGCTCGCACCTTGATCGGTTGATCTTGCTTATATCGCCGAGGTTCATCTGCCGCCACCTCTGGTTGCCTTAAGGTTTGCCATCTGCTCCGCTCGGCTTCGCTTGAGGCCACTGGCCATGAACAGCCTAGTCAGAAATGCCCGGTCGGCGAGGTACGAGACTTGGTTGGCTGCATAACCGGTCAGGAGGTAAGCCACCGCCGTGACGCCAGCTGATACCAGTATGGCGTGAATCATCGTCTTGCTGGTACGGCCGTCATGCATGGCCAGATAAACGAGCATCCCGGTACTAGCGGCCGAAACCACCAGGGACCAGACTGCGAATCTGTGGAGCTTTGAAGCTCCTTGTAGCTTGTCGTCGTATGTCCTCATTTGCTCTCCTCTGGCTCGCCCCATTCGCCCCAGGGTTTGCCCTGCATTTGTATACGATGGTAGAAGCCCGTGTAGTTGATGAGGTCTAGTGAATGGTCGGGCACGAACCGGCCTTCCAGCCAGCCATGCCTCCACAACCTGGAGAACTTTTTCCTGACGTCAACCAGCTGCGATCTCCAGCCACCCTCGCGCCATGTCGCGCCGGTCGGATCATACCCGCGCTCGCACATGATCTTGAGGCACGGCACGAACACGTCGATCAGCTGTTTGACTGCGTCCAGCGTTGGGTCGGCAACTCCTACTTCCTTCAGGAATCGCACTGCTGCCCAGGCTGGGTCGTCGGTACGGATTGTGAACTTTGGCCCAGCCCATTCTTCGGCCGGGCTGCCGTCGGGTCCGCTAGCCATTCCCATGCCTGTATGTCCTCCCATTGGCTTGATGGCGTACCGTGCGCCTCGTGCTCGTCCACCCGGCTTCGGATTGAACAGTATCGGTCGGCCGTGCCCTTGAATGCGCATCTTCCGATTTGATAGCATGCCGGCTTGAATAGCTCGGCTATTGCGTCGTACTGCCAGGCGTCGCTCCACCATTCCTGCTCGCGTGGCCTGTCACGAATTGCCTGGATCATCTGGGCCCAGACCTGGCGCCATTCGTACTGAGCTTGCGTACAAAGCCGGTTGCCGGCGTGGTCGGCGAGATTGCGGAGGTTGGTCTTGTAGTGGACGCGCGTCAGCGTGTTCGTGGGCAGCATACCGCGCGCGTCCTCGGCCGGCATGCCCGAGGCCACGAGCTGGTTGTATGCGACCCGGATGGTCTCTGTCGTGTCCGTCCAGACGACCTTGAGAGGGTCATCGTCCTTCAGCCCGGCGATGCTAGGTGGCTCGCCTACTGGCACGTCTTCCACGACGGCAAAGCGCAGGCTCTCCTGCACATACACGGCAGTCCTCTGGCGGACCAGCTGGTGCGTGAACGCGCGGGTCACGCCTTCGAGCAGGAAGTGGAGGTCGATGAACTCCAGCGGTGCCGCTAGCTTGGTCCGTGTCATGTCAGCGAACCAGCGTTCGGCCGTCTCACGGCTGACGTTGCCGACATCCCGGACGACCCTGCCCTGATATAGTTCGGCTGCGGCCGCGAGCACCCTGAGTGGCTGGTCGGTCATGCTGAGCAGCGTCACCGTAGGATGCCGTTCCTGCTGCGGCTCGGCAAGCCACATGGCAGGATCTGCATATCTGGCTACTTCATTGCCGGTCACAGCTTCTCCTGAGTTCCTTGCCCTGGCGTCACGACGCCACCCGGCTCGTGTCGGTGCCCGTACCAATCCTCACGGGCTACGACGCAAGCCTCGAACGCCGACAGGCAGGCAGCCAGGTAACTGGCCAGGATGAAGTCGGACGTGTTCGACACATTTTCCTGACTGTGTTTATTCAGAACTTCGGACAAGTCCTCTCGCAGCGTGCTCATATCACCGAGTCCCATTCGTGCTGGTGCAGCATGGACACGAGTGTTGTTCGCGTCTCGTAGAATGCATGGTCGATCCAGGTCTCGTTGTGCCATTTCCCCATGCGGCCGGTCTTGAGGACGCGAGGATGGCAGGTACAGTCTGTGGACAATGGCTTCTGGATAAGCATGCAGGTGTCCGGGGCATCTTCCGGCATGTACTCGGTCACCTCAGCATCGAAGATACGTGATGACCGTACCCACGGGATATGGCCGTAGGCGTTGTAGATGACCGTGTTGGCCGGCTGGTTCGGATAGCTGCTATGTAGCTCGATGGCGATAGGCACCGATCGGGACTCATGCCAGCCCGGTGTCATGCAGAGCAATGGCGCCGGAGCCGTGCTGACGGCCAGGTCGTACTCCTTCGCCATCACGTCCAGCTCGTCCGGGGCGATGGCGCGGTCGGTGATGAGTTCGTGGTATTTCTCCCACATGGTGTCGTAGGCTGTAGGCACGCGCCAGGTATGGAATCCGTCCTCAAGGATGTCGCCATTGATCCTGATGTTGACGTCGCCATACAGCCTCAGCCGGTAGTCCAGGATAGATCCGCCGATGACGATCTGGCGAACGTATCCGTCGGGCTGGGTGTTATTGATGCCGGGAATGGGGCGGTGCAGCATGATTGGGCCATGCTGCGGTGTCTTACGCTTAGGCGCATAGATATGGACCTCATCGGCCAGGCCAGCAGCTGCATGAGCAGCTGCCAGACCGGCCGGGCCGCACCCTAGTACGGCCACACGGAGACTCACCGCAGGTAGTCCCAATGGTATGGGTCCAGCGGTTCCCCGGTCATCTCGTTGGCCTTCGGGTTCTGGCCATTCATGGAGCTGTTGCCCTTGCTGTTCACGTAGCTCTCCTATTCATAATTAGTCGATGGCGCTAGAAGGCTAGAAGGGAGGCTCGTCTTCGTCGTCCTTGCTGCTGGCCCGGCGACGGCTGGTGCCACGGGTTACAGGCTTCTTGGCAGCCGATCGTGCAGGAGCCTTCCGACGGCTGCGAGCCGGTGGCTCTTCCTCGTCCTCCGGCTCTTCGTCCTCTACTTCCTCGTCCTCCGGCTCATCACGTCGGCTACGGCCACGCTTCGTCGCAGCGGCAGGCCTCTTGGCCGTACGGCCACCGTTGGAAGCCCTGCGGCGTGCGGGCTTCTTCTCCGGCTCCTCCTCCGGTTCGTCGAGTTCGGTGTCGGCGTCAAGCCATTCAGAGATGTGTGCCTGCCACTTGCCCTGATAGCGTTCCTTGCTGACGACGCCGACGAACAGGAAGTCGTCCGAGCCGACGATCAGCCTGGCGATCTTGGTGATCGGTGCACCCTGGGTATCGTCCTCATCCGCGACGATCAGCTTGTTGCGGACATCGCGGATAGTTAGGTCGAAGTGCTCCAGGAATGGCGCCCACTTGAACTTGGCACTGGCCGTCAGCACCATGTTCTCCCATGCCGTCAGCCCGTCGTATTCCTCCAGGCTGCCAGGATTGTCCTCGGCAACACAGAGCACCTTGAGCATCGGGTCGTCGTTGGAACTGTAGGTCCACCACATCTTGGTGACGCGGAAGACCAGCATGGTTCCGGTAGCCGGGATTTCGCCGGTGTACTTCTGGAAGTCACCTTCCTCGTATTCTGCTTCCTCGAGTTCGTCGACGTCCAGAACTTCGGCGTCCTTCAGTCTTGGCATGTCGTTCCCTTTCTCACGATTGCCAGTGACAGAAATTGATGTGCTTCGGGGTGCAGCCATTGCGGACGACACGGATGCCTATCTCCATGCTCCGCGCCATTTCACCTACCTTCGTGTCCACCCAGGGGTATACCCATTCTGCTAGTCCGGCTGCAACACTAGCGTCTAGAAGCCTAGCTGGAAGAAAGGTAAACCCAAAGCCGAACCATATTGGGCTGTTGGTGTCTACCTGGTTCCGGATGCCCTGATGTTCTCCGTGGCACCAGGACCATGACTTGTCCTGCGTGCTGTGCGGCCAGATCTTGACCGGCGCGGTCCATACCGATTCCGGATCCGTCTGGACCGCAATCATCATCGTGCGGTGATCATGCGGGTCGATGATGACGTCGTTGTCGTTGATGACTATGCCGTCACATCCGGTACGTTCTAGGCTTGTCCATAGGCCGGCCAGCACATTGCCCTTGCGCCCGAACGGACGCCGCTCTGTCTGGTGAACGAGGATCTCGTGATACCCCGGCAGGGTCAGCGTTGAAAATGGGTCTAGCTCCCAGCGTAGCTTCGCCAGGAATACCTTGCCGGTTGGGCTCACGAGGCTGCCTTCAGCCTCTGGCGCTCCTCGGGCGCGATGGCCATGATCTGATCGATGATCCAGGCCATC
>WNGL01015212.1_pt1 | contig 14067 bp, 16 predicted proteins | sample 5400591 | NCBI WGS metagenome assembly WNGL01 (sample SAMN13153377, study PRJNA577476) | soil metagenome | isolation source: 80 cm soil or saprolite under Garry oak tree replicate 1 | place: USA:California | collected 2016-06-15
GGTTTTCCACCGGCAGCGAACGACCTGTCGCACTGCTGCGCGCCGGAGTAACGTCGGTAATGCAGTAATCATGTAATCGACGGGAGCACGAGATGCACGGCAGGTTCGAGGGGATAGGCCGCATGCGGCATGGCTGGGGCGGCGGCCGTGGCCGGGGTGCCCAGCAGGAACCGCCACCGGCGGACGATGTGGCGGCATGGTTCGTCGGCCGGCTGCCCGACAACTGGTTCACGACGGCACCCGACATCACGGTCGACCGCGAGGAGATCATCGTCGTCGGCGAGTTGGCCGTCCCCAGCGAGGAATTCACCGACGAAGCGGCTGCGGCGGCCGCGGCCGCCGGCCGGATCAGCCGGTTCCGCGAGGACACCCGCGACGAGCGGATCGAGATCGCCCGGCAGACCGAACACCGCTACGGGCGGAAAGTGGCGTGGGGCGCCCGAATCGGCGACACGGTCGAGCTGTTCACCACCTTGTCGGTCCCGGTCATGACCCGGCTGCGCCAGCCGGAACGGCTCGTGCTGGACACCCTGGTCGGCGCGGGCGTCGCCCGATCCCGCTCCGAGGCGCTCGCCTGGGCGGTCCGCATGGTCGGCGACCACGCGGAAGCATGGCTGGGCGAACTGCGCGACGCGATGTCCAAAGTGGACGACCTGCGCCGCGAAGGCCCCGACCTGGGCTGACGGACGCCGGTACTCGTAGCGGCGTCAGTGCTGCGTCCGGCGGCGCCGCTACGAGTACAGCGCGAACCAGATCGCGATGAACTGATCCCGGTCCGACACTGACCACGAGTCGGGTACGCAGAGTGGCCGTGAACTGCGAAAACACATCTCGGTAGTTCTCGGCGGTTCTCACCTGTGCCTGATGTGTGACGGCCTGGAGACGGCCTGAGCTTGACCTGGTTGTGGTGGCGCACTGCGAGTTGACCAGCTCGTAGACGGTCCAGAGCACCGTCTGGTTCGGGCTCACTCGGCGGTCGACACGCATCCGGGTCCTCCAGCGGTCGGGCGAGGTAAAGACGGTCCAGGTTGGTGCCGTCTCCCTCGCCCTTGCCGCGCGTTAGCACCGGGTCGTCGGGGTCAAGGGTGGAGCGAAGCGACATCGCGGAGCTTGCGGAGCGACGCCGTCAGGCGCCCTTGATGCCGGCGGGCCGGTGCTAAACGATCAGAGGGCATGGTGGAAGCGGCTGGCGGGGCATGCCGGATCGATCGACGATCGACAAGGAGGGTGATCGGACCGTAACGGGTGACGCTTTCTGCCGATAGATCAGAGCAGCCGGATGCAGGGAGGCGCCAATGGGCCTGTTGTACAAGCTGTTCATGCCGAAGGGCCTCAAACGGGCACGACGAAAAGTAACCCGGATCGCCCATCCTGTCAGAACTGCACGTCGGGCTGTTACACCCAAGGCCGTCAAGATCGCAGCGAACCCTGTCGGTTACGTCAAGGGCGCGGCTGAGAACAAAATCGTTCGCGCAGTCAAGGGCACCAGCGGCAGTCAGCGCTCTGGGCCTGTCGTGACTTGCCAACACTGTGGCACCCATGCTCGTGGGGTGATGTGTCCAGCCTGCCGGCGTCGGATGCGCCCAGCGATGAAGTGAACCACCAGGGACTTGACGGAAGCGATACCAGAGCGGGTTAACCGAGTGGGCGTCTGTGGTCTGGGTCTGGCGCGCCGTTCGACTCGGCATGCGGCTCACCTCACCCCGTGGTGTACGCAATCCTGACCGGGCTCCTCTCGCTGCTCATCCTCAGTGTTGGCCTCAGAAGCTGCACCAAGGTGGTGAAGAGGGATCGGAAGGGGCTGATGCGTATGGTCAGCAGGTTCTGGCGGTGGTGTGGTGCAGCGTCAGGCGGATTCCTGGCCCAGGCCAGAGACGATGACTCCGGCCCCGTGAACACGATGTTCGTTGACCGGCGGCGTGCTGCGTTGCCGGGCGTCGATCGCCTGGCCAGCTTGAGCAGGCCAACCACGTCGGTGATCGTCGCGGCCTGGTGCTCGTTGGCAAGCCAGCTCCTTGGACTCGCGCGCCGTCGGCGGTGGCGCCCAGTTCGAGCGCGAAGCGCGCACGGCGCCCGGCCGGAGCGCTAGCGGAGGCCGGTGTGCCGGGCCGGCCAGGGAACACGCGCAACGCAACCGTGCCGCACGCCGCCGCCGGCGGCGCGCCTTGATCCCATAGAGCCAGATTCAGCAGTACGCGGTCCGCACGAGCAGTCTGCACGAGGCAGGACATCTGGTCCGACATCTGGCCGGAAATGCGCTGCATGCGATGGCTATCCTCATGTCGGTAGTGTCAGCGCGACAAGTAGGGAACTAGACGGCATGACCACAGATAAAGATCAAATAGGACCGAAGGAATGTTTCGTCGTCTGCCCCATCGGGCCTGCTGGCTCGGATACCAGAAAAAGGTCCAATCAGATCTCCAAGCATGTAATACGTGCCGTCCTCGAACCCATGGGATATAGGGTCACTAGAGCTGACACGATTGATCAATCTGGTCAGATTACAACTCAAATAATTGACAAGCTGCTAAACTCAGATCTAGTCGTAGCCGATTTGACCGATCAGAATCCGAACGTCTTCTACGAACTAGCAGTCCGACATGCAGTGAGCAAGCCGTTCGTTCACCTTATGGCCGAGGGGCAGACTATACCTTTCGACATTCAGGGATTACGCACAGTATTCATCGATCACACCGATCTTGATTCAGTCGACTCAGCAAAGCACCAGCTTCGGGGTGCCGTTGAGAACATCGAAAGAGGCGCACCCGTAGAAACACCAGTAACATACACCATTGATTTACAGCAACTGCGCCAGTCGGACAGCAGCGAAGCTCGCGGCCTGGCAGACATGATGCAAGAGGTCGCAACGATCAAACGGGCCGTTCTCCAAAACACCAACCAGTCTAGGGCCATCCACCCAAATCACGCCCAACTTCGTCACTTTATTGAGATCCTCGCAAAGGAAGGGCGGCTAAGGTACGAAGATCGCGAAATAGCCAGGAGCGCACACACGACGAACGCACATAACCGATGGGTCGAGGAGGTGTTTCCTAAAGAGCCGATTGATGATCCTTGGGGGTCTCTGCCTGCAACCGGAGCGTTCGCCGATGAACCTCCCTTCTAGTGACAACTGTGCCAACGATCGGACAATAGTTTCCGAGTCCGGCAGCCGATTTCAATCAATCGCAATCCCATGTAGCAGATTCAGCAGTACGCGGCCTGTACGAGGGACACGACGGCGTCGGCGATGCCGGGGCAGGTGGCGATGGTGTCCGGCGACTGGAACGTGTGCGGTTCGCCGGACCTGTCCATGACGAGCGCTCCCGCTTCGCGGGCGAGCAGCACGCCCGCGGCGGTGTCCCATGGTTTGTTCGCCAGGATCACCGCCGCGTCGGTGCGGCCTTCGGCCACCCATGCCAGATCCAGTGCGGCTGAGCCGAACATGCGGACCCGTTCGACTCGCTCGGCGAGCAGAGTTGTCAGCCGTAGCCGCTGTTGGTTCTTGGCCTCGGCGTCGGTGCCTACTGCGTAGTCGCCGATCGACACGATGGCCTTCGTCAGGTCGGATACTCGGCTGGCCCGAATTCGGTTGCCGTTGACGAACGCTCCCTCGCCACGAACAGCCGAGTAGCGCAGGTCCAGGAACGGCGCGGTGATCTGCGCGACGATCGGCTGGCCGGCGTGGACGAGCGCGAGCGATACGGCGCACAGCGGCAGGCCGTGCGCGAAATTCGACGTGCCGTCGATCGGGTCCAGCGTCCAGACATACTTGTCGTTGCCGGTCTGTCCCTGTTCTTCGCCCAGGAACCCGAACTCAGGCGTGGCACGGCCGAGATAGGCCCTGATCTCCTGCTCGACCTTGACGTCGACGTCGGTGACGATGTCGCGGTCACCTTTATCCATCACCTCGTGCGGTGTGGCGGTGCGGACCAGCTCGGCGCCGATGTGTACGGCGTCTCGGGCGATGTGGGCCAGACCGTCGATCGGTTTCACTGGTCGACCTCGCGCGACCGCTCCCAGGTGGAGGTGAACACCTGCTCGAACGTGTCGAACAGGCCGACGCCGACGTCCTGCCGTTCCATGACCAGCGTCGGTGACTCGACACCGCGTGCGTCGGGCATGTAGGGCTGCGCGATGCACGTCTCGTCATCGATAATCGTGATGTTGAACCGGGGCACCTCGTCATAGACGTGGATCTTCAGGTTGTCCCGGGCGGCCGGCGACAGCTTCGCCCGTACCCGGCGTAGCGCCTCGATGTTGACGGTCGTCAGCGTGGAGAGCAGGCCGTCCGGGTGGGACTCCTCCTTCTCTCGTTGTCGGATGCACTCGCCGGCCGGGTCTAGGAACAGGCACTCGACGGTGGTGCCGGATTCCAGTAGCTCCAACAGGTTCCGGTCCGGGTACTGCTGGCACAGCAGGTTCAGCGACAGGCCCAGCAGCCGGAGGCGCTTCGCGTCGTTGAACAGTTGGTTGGGCTGCATGTCGTGCATGAACTCTGAGCGGGTCGGGAACACGGCAACGACATCCGCGATGCCGTGGCCGACTGGCGCGGTGACCGGGAGCGGCCGGCCGTCGGTCCGATTGTCGACCGACAGGGGAGGGCTCGGCACAAATTCGATCGATCCGTCGTAGACGTCGAACAATCGTGCGGCTGTCCAGCCGGGGAGCATGTGCTCAAGAATGCGACAGTGGTCGGCATACGGCAGACCCACTAGTTCACCGGAAAGCCACCGGTAGAACTGAGCTTTGCTCGGCCAGCTACCGGCCAGCGCCTTGTCCAACTCGGCGGCGACCTTGTCGTACTCGCGACAGAACGCGCGGTGTCCTTGCAGGTGACGTTGCTGTAGCAGCACCTTCAGCGCGATGGGCTTGCCGTTCATGCGCGTTCCCTTCATGGCCGGTCGAGCCAAGACTACCAGCAAGACGAGATACAGACGAGACCAGATGAGGTACAGAAGTTCGACGCGAGACACGCGCGCCGTCGAGAACGGACCGTCACCTGGCCGATTCTGTTGTTGCCGCTACGACAAGTGGGTAACGGCAGGGCAACGGATCAGGAGGCAGCAGACATGGCGATTCCCCGAGGTCACCGATTCACGATCGAGTTCGACAACGCGTTCCCACAGGGGCTGGTATTGGTCGGTGATATCGCGCCGGACAACGAATATCAGACTCGGGAGGACAAGGCGGCCGGTCGACCGGTGCGCCAGCGCATTGACGACGTCACCGGCAAGCGGCAGTGGAAAGCGACCGTCACGGACCCGGATGAGCCGAATGGCAAGCGTGCGTCGTTCGAGATCACGTTTGTGGCCGACGTTCAGCCGGTGCCGACGACCGCCGAAGTGCTGCCGGGGATGCGGCCGATCGAGCTGGACGGGCTGACGGCAGAACCGAGGGTCGCCGGCAACGGCGAGTTCCGGGGCACCACGGTTGGCGCTCGGCAAGGACACACGGCCAAGGCCGCGAACGGGGCCAGTGGGGCCGACCAGTCCAACAAGGCCGCGTGAGGTTGGCCATGGGCACCGGCGATGTGGTCGGCGCCTCGGGTGCGGGTCGCGACGGTCTCCCCACCGTCCGGCCGGCGCCCGGTCAGCGTCGTCCTGGCCACCGGTCGGCGGCGGGGGTCGTGGCCGTTCCCGAGCAGATCGTGCGCGCATGGGAAGGGGCGTACCGCCAGTACGGCCAGGTGAACGAGATGGTCACGCGGATGCCGGCGGACGATCCCGTAGGGGCTTGGTACATGGCGAACGCTTCGTGGGCCGTCGCGACCGCGTGGCGAGAGATCGCGACCGTGGCGCGTATGCCCTGGTGGCTGCTGGCCGCTGTCGAGTCGGCGGCGGAAGCCTTCGAGGCGCAGGCGCGGGACTGGGAGGCACGCGAGAGCGGCGGCGAATCTCCAGCCGGTGGAGAGCTTGGAGGTGGGTCGTGACGGACAGGTCCAGTCCTCCGATACCGCGCCGGATTTTGGGGCGGCGGCTACGGGCGATGCGTGCGGCGACGCGGCTGTCGCTCAAGGATGCTGCCCAGAAACTGGCGGTATCTCGCAGCGCACTTGATCGCATGGAGCACGGAGAAGCCGCAGTGACACTGCCGATCGCGCAGTCAATGATGCAACTCTACGACCAGTTCGATCCGAGCCTGCTGGAGTTGGCGCGGCAGGCACGGCAACCGGGCTGGTGGGCGGGCTACCGCGTCGCCAACAGCGAGTACCTCGCGTGGGAGACCTGCGCGGCCAGCGTGTTCGAGTTCGCGCCTACGCGGATACCGGAGCTGTTGCGGACCGAGCAGTACGCGCACGCGGCGCTCGTCGCCGACACGGAGCAGATCCGCGACGACCATGCTGTGCGCCGGATGATCCGGGACGGGTTGAGCGCGCGTTTTGTGCGGCAGTACCGGTTCGTGGACAAGCCGGTGTTGCGTCTTCGCGCGGTGATCACGGAAACCGCGTTGCGCCAGGAGGTCGGGAGTCGGCAGGTGATGCTCACGCAGTGGATGCACCTGCGGTGGGCGATGTCGTGGGCTGCCGTGACCGTCCAGATACTCCCGGCTGCCATGACACCGCCGACTCTGCACGGTCTCCGGTTGCTGGAGTTTGCTGACTCGGGCGAACCTGCCCGGCTGTTCCGCGACCGGGCCGGTAACGCAGTGGGTGAGACGGCGGTCGCCAGTGTGGTGGAACGGGCGTACGGCCAGTTGGACCGGCTTGCGGCGGCCAGTTTGTCCGTCGCGGAGTCTGCGGCATTCGTGCAGCGCCTGATCCGGGAAGTGGGCACTCGGGAACTGAACGGGAGGCAGCTCGCGGAACTCATGGAATGGGCCAGTTCGGCGACGCATCCTGCCCACTTACCTATCGATCATCCAACTATGCGAAAGGAATTGAGTTGATGCCCAACATATGCCCGGAAATGGACCTGGCAGGAGGTGAGGACATAGTCATCCGGCCCGACGCGTACCTGCCGAGTGAACTGGTGAACTTGCTCGGGTCGATCATGTGGAAGGAGCCGCCCGCGCGGATTGCACGACGTTGTGAGCTGATCGCATTGGCCTACCAGCACCGTACGGCACCGAACGATCTATGGGACGCCGACCGTCGGGAGATCGTCAGGTTGTTGACCCATGAAGCGGATCGGTTCCGGCGTAGGGCCAACGGCGATGCCCGGCTAGCTGTGACCGGGGGTGGTGGCCGCCAGCGGAGCGCTTAGCCACAGGCTAAACGTCCATAGTAGACATAATCACGTGGCGCATGCCGCGTGACGGTGACACCTGTCCTTCTTTTCCCGCAACACAATCAAACGCAGAAGCGGAGCGTCGGCTAGCCACCTGGTCCGCTTCTGCGCTGTCCACCCAGCGAGGAGTGAACAACAGTGAGGATACGCAAACCCACCGGTACTGGCGCAAGCCCCCTACCGGGTGTGAGTGGAAGTCGTAATGGTCGTTCTTGCCCACGGTGCAAACGGTTCGGCACGTTCGCACCGAATTCGATCGTGTGTGACCGGTGCCTCGGCGCGTTGCCGTTGATCTTCTCGGTGGCTGTCGCCGTCACGGCCACCACTGGTGCCGTAGTCGTGTCGGTCAACCTGGTCATCGGCGGTGGTCAGCGATGACCCCGCACACGATCGGCGTTCTGATGCTGGCCGGCGGTTGCCTGGCCGTGGTGGTGTGGCTACTGCACAAGATCGGTAGGGCGCTGGTCGCGGTGGCCGAAGCCATCGCCACGGTGGCGGTGGTGTTCGTCGCGGTGTGGTGGCTGGTCAAGGCCGGCGCCTGGGCAGCCCGGCAGGTCGTGCGGCACTGGCGGACCAGCCTCGGCCTGCTCGCCGTGCTGGCCTGGTGGCATTGGTTGGGGTGGCTGCCCTTCGCCTTCACCGTGGCTGGCTTGTTCGTCGCCCTGGCCGTGTGGCGGCTGATCGACATGGTGTCCTTCGACCGGTGGGCGTGGCGGTATCTGCGGGCGTGGTGGCTGCGCTGGACCGTCTACGCCCCGAAGCTGCCTGGTTGGTTGCACGCCTGCGGATTGTCGATCCGGGATGATCTGTTGCCGGTGGCGGTGACGGTCAATCTGGTGGGGCGCAGGAAGATCCGGCGTGATCAGCAGCGGGCGGTGGTGCGCTACCCGAGCGTGCTGGGCGTGTCCTCCGGGCCGTCCTGGGATGAGGTGCGGGTTCGGCTGGTGCCGGGGCAGAAGCCGGAAGACTTTGACGAGGCGGCGCGGGCGTTGGCGTCGGCCCGCAAGGTCACCCGCTGCCAAGTCCGGGAGATCCGCCCGGATGTGGTGTCCATCGACTTCCAACGCTGCAACCTGTTGGCCGGCGCGGTGGCTGGACCTGATCTGTCCGCGTTGGCGGCGGTGACGGGTGCGGAGGTGGATCTGCGGCGGTTGTGGGCCGGGCGCACCGAGTACGGGCATGACTGGCGTATCCCGCTGGCCGGTCCGACCGCGCAAACCTTGGTCGTCGGCGCATCGGGAGCGGGGAAGAACTCGGTGATGTGGTCGCCATTGTGCTCGGCTGCTCCAGCGATCCGCGACGGCCTGGTGCGCATGTCGGGCATAGACCCGAAGGGAATGGAGCTGGCGTACGGGCGGCAGATCTTCACTGACTACGCAGTCACTGGGACTGACGCGTTGGCGTTGATCCGGGCGATGGTCGACCGGATGCATGCCCGTAAGGCCGTCTTCGCGGGTCGGACGCGGATGGTGCCGATCAGCGTTGAGCATCCGCTGGAGGTGTTGGAGTTCGATGAGATCGGCGCGCTGACCAAGTACACCGACCGCAAGACTCGCGAGGCGATCACGGAGCTGGTGGCGGTGCTGACCACCCAGGGCCGCGCGTTGGGGTACACGGTGCGCGGTTATGTGCAGGAGCCCACGAAGGACACCGTACCGGTGCGGGAGCTGTTCGCCCGCCGGATCTGCCTACGCGTCACAGCCAAGTCCCACGTCGTGATGGCCCTGGGAGACAGCGCGTTCGAACGCGGGGCGTGGGCCAACCGGATCGGCGAATCCGAAGCCGGGGTCGGGTTCGTGTGGGGCGAGGGCATCCGCGAACCGTTGCGGGTGCGGGCGGGCTGGGTGCCCGATGAGATGGTGAAGGCGCTGGAGTCCTTTGTGTCTGGTAGTGGCGCCACGGTCTCGGCGCAGGTGTTGCGCTTCCCTGCCCTGCCGGCTGGCGGCGCCCGTGAGGACGGTGCGGCATGACCGAGCGGACACCACGGGACATCCTGACGGCCGCGCTCCAGGCGCACCTGAGCACCTACCCGTTGCCGCAACCCTGCTCGATCCGACTGGACCTGATCCAGCCACAGATCGTGGTACAGGTCGATGCTGCTGGACACCCGGCCGACGACCTCGCCGAGTTGCTGGTGTGGGCCTACACCCTGAGCGGGGTCACCGCGTCCTGGTGGCACACACCGAGTGGGAACCTGCACATCACGATCGCAGGCCGCACCGCCGCTGGGGTCACGTTCCGCGTCTTCGCCGGGGTCGGCTACCAGGACACGGCCGGCCTGGTGTGCCTGGCGACGAACACGTCGCAGGGCGTGCCCCTCGATGAGCTGCACGCCCTGGTCGGGCGGCTGCGCGAGCTGCGGGGTGCGGCATGACCGGCACCCTGACCCCAACTCCGATATCCACAGTGGAGGGCACGCGGGCCGAGCGGATGCGGCTGCCCCTGGCGGCGGACGTCGTCACGGCAACGGCGGATCAGCACGGCGTGTGCATTCGGCCGTTCACGATGGAAGTCGGCGACCCGGACACCGCAGAGTTGCGGTACGTGCCGATGCCGTGCGGGTCAACCGTCGAGTCGGTATGCGGGCCGTGCGCGCGGAAGGCTCGGGCGTTGCGGATGGCGCAGTGCCGGGAAGGCTGGCACCTGACCGACGAACCCGTGTTCGACCGCGACGAGCCCAACCAGGAGCAGCGGACACAGCTCACCGTGCGCGCGGACCTGGTCGCCCGCTACCACCAAGCAGTGGAGACCGGGCAGGCCGGTGACGCCGACGAGCTACGCGAGGCGATCCGAGAGGCGGAGGAGGAACTTCGGCAACTCGGGGTCCGGGGTCGGCTGCCCTCGCCGGACCGGCCGGCTATACGGCCGCCGACCAGGTCGACCCGGCGGCGGCAGGACGCGCCGAACCTGCCCACCCGGCGAGTGGCCAAGACCACGGTCGGGCGAGAGTTCGCCGGCCGGTACCGGCCCTCGATGTTCATCACCCTGACCTGCGACAGCTACGGGCGGGTACGGGAGGACGGGACACCGGTCGACCCGAACTCGTATGACTATCGGCGGGCGGCGCGGGATGCGGTCCACTTCGCGTCGTTGGTGGATCGGTGGTGGCAGAACCTGCGGCGGGTCGTGGGCTGGGATGTCCAGTACTTCGCCACGGTGGAACCGCAGAAGCGGGCGGCGCCGCACCTGCATTCCGCGGTGCGTGGGTCGATCCCGCACGAGGTCATCCGCCAGGTGACAGCGGCGACGTATCACCAGGTGTGGTGGCCGGCGCATGACGAGCTGGTGTACCCGGGCTCGGTTGTGCCGGTGTGGGACGCCAATGTGTCGGGGTTCGTGGATCCGGACACCCGGCAACAGCTCCCGGCCTGGGCCGACGCCATCGACCAGGTCGACGAGCCCGCGCACGTGGTGACCTTTGGCCGCCAGGTGCACTCCAAGGGCATCCTGGGCGGCAGCGAAGAAGCCGGCCGGCACATCGGCTACCTCGCCAAATACCTCACGAAGTCGGTCGCGGAAGTGGTCGAACCGACCACCGACGCGCAACGCCAGCACGCCGATCGGCTGCACGCCGAGCTGTCCGTGACGCCGTGCTCGCCTCGGTGCGCGGTGTGGCTGCGCTACGGCATCCAACCCCTCGGCGTGACCTCGAAAACCGTTGCGGGGCACTGCAAAGGACGAGCGCACCGCCGGACGACGCTAGGCCTGCCCGGCCGGCGGGTACTGGTGTCGCGGAAGTGGTCCGGCAAGGCGTTGGCTGATCATCGCGCGGACCGCAAGGCGTTCGTCGCGCAAGCCCTGGCGGCGGTCGGCATCCAGAAGCCGGCGCCGGATACCGGTCGGTTGATCTGGCGCAAGGTCGCACCCGGCGATCAGAACGTGCCACCACGCGCGCACCTGATCATGCACGCCATCGCCGAACGCATCACCTGGCGAGCCGAATACGACCGGGCCATGTTGGCCGCCAGCGGCGCTCCACCAGGCGACGCGGATCTTTCGGCAACTCCGGCGGCGGCGTGATGGGGGCGAACGCGGTGGACAACGTGCGATCCATTGATCGGTTGTGGAGTGTCGAGGACGTTTCCGCGTACCTCGGGGTGCCGGTGAAGACGCTCTATCAGTGGAAATGGCGGGGTGAGGGTCCGCCGGTCCGCAAGATCGGCCGCCACCTGCGATACGACCCGGCAGCCGTCAAGAACTGGGTCGCAGCAGCGGCCTAGATGGTTCGGCAATTCGAGACGAGGGAGAAGGCTGCCATGGGGCATGTGCAAGATCGTTGGTACAGGAGGGTTGTGGACCCGGTCACCGAAGAAGTCACCAGGGTTCGGACCGGCCTGTACGGCAAGGGAATGCGCTACAAGGTCCGGTACATCGACCCGGATGGCAACGAGAAGTCGCGGATGTACCCGGACAAGTGCAAGAAGCAGGCTGACGATTTCCTACTGGGCGTCGAGAGTGACAAGCGTGAGGGCCGGTATGTCGATCCGGGCGCCGGTCGGATTCCGTTCGAGGAGTTCGCGAAGAAATGGATGGGAGCGCAGACGTTCGACTGGACCACTCGGGAGCGCGTTGGTAGCAGGCTGCGGACGCACTTCTACCCATTCTTTGACAAGAAGGGAATCGGGGTGATCAGGCCGAGCGACGTACAGGGCTGGCTGCGGTGGCTCCAGGAACGCAACGTGTCGCCGAACTCGCGAGTCCTCTACTTCACGCACTTGGTGTCGATCTTCAACCTGGCGATCGATGACAAGCGGATCGCCAGCAACCCGGCGCTGGCCAAGAGCGTGAGTCGCCCACGGGAAGAACGGAGTCAGGTGGTGCCCTGGCCGGTGGAACGGGCGCGGGCAGTCCGATCGGTACTCACCGAGCGGTATCGGCCGGCTGTGTCGATTCCGGCAGCGCTCGGCCTGCGTCAAGGCGAAGTCTTCGGCTTCTCACTGGACGATGTGGACCGGTCGCGGAACATGGTCAACGTTGTTCGGCAAGTGCGGATCGTTGGCGGGATGCTCGTCTACTCGCTTCCGAAGCGACGCAAGACACGTGAGGTGCCGATCAGTGCCGGCTTGCTGGCCGAGTTGGATCGGTACGCCAAGACCTTCGCGCCGGTCGCGGTCACGCTGCCCTGGGACCATCCGGGCGGCAGGCCGACGACGGTCAACCTGCTCATGGTGACTGAGCTGGGGGAGGCATGCCGGCGGCAGACGTTCAGCCTGATGGTCTGGCAACCGGCGCTCAGGGCGGCCGGCGTCGTCCAGCCGACGCGGGCGGACGGGATGCACGCGCTTCGACATCTCTACGCCTCGGTGCTGCTCGACGCCGGCGAGTCGATCAAGGCGCTGTCGCGTTACCTCGGTCACTCCGACCCTGGGTTCACCCTCCGCGTCTACACGCATCTACTGCCGAGTAGCTATGAGCGCACGCGCAAGGCGGTAGATGGCCTCTTCGACCCGGCGGACGAGGCGAGCGGGGCGGCCTGATGGCTGACGGCCTGGAGACGGCCTGGCGATGCCTCGGAACCACGAAACCGCAGCTAGGAGTACAGCGCGAACCAGATCGCGATGTAGTGGCAGATCGCCGCCAGTACGGTCGCCGCGTGGAAGAACTCGTGGTGGCCCCAGGTCGTCGGCCACGGGTTGGGCCAGCGGGTTGCGTAGAACACCGCGCCGACCGTGTAGAGCAGTCCGCCCACCAGCAGCAGCACCAGGGCCGCGACGCCGGCGTGGTGCAGCAACTGCGGCAGCACGAACACGGCCACGTAGCCCAGCGCGATGTAGATCGGCACCCCGAGCCAGCGCGGCGCGTGCGGCCACAGCAGCTTCAACGCCACCCCGGCCAGTGCCCCGCCCCACACCACGCCGAGCACGATGTAGCCGGTCGGACGGTCCATCGCCAGCAGCGAGAACGGTGTGTACGTGCCGGCGATGAACAGGAAGATCATCGAGTGGTCGAGCCGCTTCATCCACAGCCGGGCGGTCCGGCTGCGCCACGTGTGCCGGTGGTACAGCGCGCTCACGCCGAACAGCCCCAGCACGGTCGCCACGTACACCGACGTGGCCAGCGCGGCCAGGCCGGACACGGTCGAACCGGCCAGGGCGATCAGGGTCGCGCCGCTGGCCAGGGACACGTAGAACGACCAGTAGTGCAGCCATCCGCGCAGGCGCGGGCGGGCGCTCGGCTGGCCCATCGCGATGACACTCACGCGGCCAGGTTACGGGACCGTAGCCTGCTCGTCGGTGAACTGTGACCGGCGCCCCGGAGATCGACGGGCTCACGTTGCCCACAGCGGGCGGGCGTACGCTGTCCGAACGTGGGTCCTCGCGCCTTGGTGAAGGAACTCGTCTACCGCTGCTACGAGTCGCTCCTGACTCGGCAGTTGGTCGGCGCACAGCGGCCACGGCATGTCGGCATCATGTTGGACGGTAACCGTCGGTGGGCCAGAGAGGCTGGCTTCACCGATGTGAGTGAAGGCCACCGGGTGGGCGCCCGCAAGATCGCCGACCTGCTCGGCTGGTGCCGCGACTCCGACGTCCAGGTGGTCACGATGTGGCTGCTGTCCACGGACAACCTGAACCGGCCGGACAGCGAGCTCCAGCCGCTGCTGGAGATCATCACCGACGTGGTGGACGAGCTGGCCGAACCCGGTACCCCCTGGCGGCTGCGCATCGTCGGCGCCCTGGATGTGCTGCCGGCCGAGACCGCGAACCGGCTGTCGTCCGCGGCCGCCCGTACCGGTGGCCGGCAGGGCATGGAGGTCAACATCGCGGTCGGCTACGGCGGCCGGCAGGAGATCGCGGACGCCGTGCGCAAGTTGCTCCAACAGCACGCCGAGGCGGGTACCTCG
>WNGL01009719.1_pt1 | contig 14064 bp, 10 predicted proteins | sample 5400591 | NCBI WGS metagenome assembly WNGL01 (sample SAMN13153377, study PRJNA577476) | soil metagenome | isolation source: 80 cm soil or saprolite under Garry oak tree replicate 1 | place: USA:California | collected 2016-06-15
GCGCCTGATCTTCGCTTGCGTAGGGCGCAATCAAGGCGCCAACGACGTTTGATTTGATCCACGGAATCGATCGATCGATTCTCCCGATGGCCATCGCGAGATCAACACCGTCATTCGGCGCTCGGAAATGGTGCGCCGGACGATTGTGGCAATCCATGCAATCCATGGTCCGTATCTTATGTTGGGCGGGATCGTCCTTGAATTCCCTCGTGCGGTATTCCGTCACCGCGCCATGCGAATCGGTGAACCGGACCCACGGGATGACCTGCCGTTGCTCGTCTGCCGCAATGTATTCGACCTTGTTGGCCAAATTCATGTGCCAATGAATTCCGCCGACCGGCCCATGATTCGGATCGTCCCCGCCAACCTTCAACGACAAGCGGACGGCAAATGGCGTGTTCGTTTCGTCTGCGAGAAAATGCGAGTAAGTGCGGTCGAGGTTGCCCGCATACCGCCGTGGCCAATGACACTGTTCGCAGGTTTCCTGAGCTGGCCGAAGATTCTTCACGGGAGTCTTGATCGGCCTTTGAATGTTATCGGTGAGCGTGCAGTAAAGCTGATGCACGCCGTTGAGTTTCGCTTTTATAAAGGCTTCCGCTCCCGGACCGATATGGCACTCCACGCAGCCGACGCGCGCATGCGGGGAGTTCAAGTAAGCAACGAATTCTGGTTTCATAGGCGTGTGGCAGGCCTGGCCGCAGAACTGCACTGACTTGGTCGCATGATACGTCTCATAACTGCCAACCGCGGTCAGCAAAAGAAAGATCGCGGCGCCGATCACAAAACCGAACAGGATCCTCCGGTCACGCTGGCGCGATATGTCGATGGTGAACCGCGTTTGCGGCGTGCTCGCGCGCGTGCGCCCCGCTCGGCGACGTTGAATGAACCAGCCCCAGAGCCACAAAATTCCGCCCAGCAGGAAAAACATCGGGGCGACAAGATAGGTCAGAATGCCAATATAGGGATTCTGGCCCGGCGCAAAGAGGTCCAGCGTAAGCAGGAAGAAAAACGAGAACAAACTTCCCAGCATGATGATGAATCCTGCCAGGCTCAGCCAGTTCCGAAAATAATGTGGATGTTTGGTCGGTTGCGACGGTTCGGTTGCCATAAATCACGTGCCGGCTATTTCACACTTGCGTTGGCGCAGCGCGAGCTTGTTTGCGCCTGGGCCAGGCCGACTCTGTTAAGCGTGGCCTCGACTCGCCCAAACTCACCGCCAGCCCTGAAGCAGAAACGTCTTTGCCGCAGCTCAACTTTACTTGTTAAAGGCGCGAATGTAAGCGATCAACGCCTTGATCTCGTCGTCACTCAATTTGTCCCCGTAGGGGTCCATTTTCTTTTTGCCCTTTTCGAGGATCCCTTCCTTGATGATCTTGATGGCGTTTTCGTCCTTCAGTTCGGCCTGGACTCTAGAGTCAGTGTAATCTTTGACACCACTTTGCCGGCCCATTTTGGTTTGGCCCTTGCCGTCTGCGCCGTGGCACTTCTGGCAATGTTTTTCCCAGTTTTCCTTCGCCTCGGCCGCGGAGACAGACGCCGCTGCGACGACAAAAAAGATCAGGGTCAGTAAGTTTTTTTTCATAGCTGCTTTCAATCAGTTGAATGTTGATTTCGACTCAATGGTGATGCCTGGCAGAAACCGGCTCCTTCGCCTTTCAAAGCTGGCTTTGGTTCGCCCGATTCCCATACGACTACCACTCTGTTGGCCAGCCTAGCCGGTTCTTCGGAACCGTCTCTACCCAAGTGAGCCAATTGAGTTCGTGGTTTACAAGCGCGTTTTGAGACTGTGAGTGAAGACATTGTTGATCGCCGAGGCCATCTTATCCTTCGAGACGGCGGAGTTTGAGATAGAGGGTGAGCATCACAAATGCGATCAGCGCGATGCTCGCTAACAGGCCGAGTTGGCGGAGCCGATACTCCGCCTTTGCTTCCTCGACTAGTGCGGAAATGCTCTGAACGGCTTTCTCTCCGGGCGCGGCGACGCGCTCGAAGCCGGTTTTGCTGAATGAATGGATGTGGGAACGAGCCTGTTTCATGCTGTCGGCCAATTCGTTCAACTTGTGGTGGATCGGGTCCACATCCAGGCCTTTCATGGCTAATTGCTCGGCGGTGACGCCAAAACCATTCCAAGCCTGGTCCATCTGCGTTAGCGACGTGTAAAAGTAGGTAGCCGTAGCGCGGCACTCAGGTTTGTCTTTGGCATATTCCTGATGACACTTGGTGCATAGAGCTCCTGGTCCGTCGGCCAGAAGCGAATCGCTGGTTTTGACGATGCCATGGTGTCCGTGGCATTGCCCGCACTGTGGCCATTTGTGCTCTTCGAACGCCTGCTTGTGCTTGCTGCCATCAAACAGGCTGGCGTTGCCCGCGTGACACTGTCCGCAACTCTGGCTTACGCTCGACAGGCCAACGGGCATGGCGGCGTGATTGCCATGACAGTTGTTGCACGCCGGTGCGCCCAAATCGCCACGCTCCAACAGCGCGCGACCGTGTACGCTGGTCTTGTATTGCGCCAGTTGATTGGTCGGCAACGGTGAACCGTCGGGCAGTTTGAAGCCGGCCATCGTTTCAGAGTTGGCGTGGCAAGCGCCGCAGGTTTCGTGGACGCGTTTGGGATAAACTTTCGAGAGCGGATTTTTGGCGCTGCGAATGCCGTGAACGCCATGGCAACTTACGCAGTTAGGGGCGCGCGGGTCTTTGGTTTCCAGCAGCAGTTTGCCGTGCGGGCTTTCTTTGAACTTCGCCAGCTGGTCGGTGGGCAAAGCGGGATTGAACTTGTTCATGAACGTTGGGTCGGAATGGCAGCGGGCGCAGAAAGAAGGAACCCAACCACGGTCCTTGTCGCGGCCAGTGCCCGGCCATTCCTTGACAAACGAATGTTCGAGCTTGTCGCTGGCCGGATCCCCACCGTGGCAACCGGCGCAGGATAGTCCGCGACGAAAATGAACGTCATCAACCAGCTCGCCCAGATTCAGGTGGGGTGCGGGAGAATTGCTTGACACCGGAGAAAGAGTAAAAAGCGACCCGGGCTTCTGGACTTCGGGGTCCGTGTGACACAGGACGCAATTGTCTTGCAGGAAAACCTCCATCTTTTGCGGGCGCAACCCCAGCGCCAGAATTTTGATCAGGAGTGTCTTGAGGTGATCGTTGAGGCCGTCAAAGTAGGCTAGGTCTTCCGGACTGAGAACAGGTTTGCCTTCCGGCCCTGTGGCGGCGAGCAAGCCCGTCAATTTTGCGGAAGTAGCCAGAGGTTTTTCGTCCGCGGCAACGGCCGCCGCGAAGATGCACAGGAGTTGGCACAGTATTAACGAAAAGATTCTCACCGTGAACCCCCCGCGTTTGCCTGGCGTCTGTCGTCGCGGAAAATGCAGGCTGTCACAGCACCCAGGACCAGGATTGCTGCGATGGCGCCTGCAAGCAGATAAGAAAGTCCCAGCAGCCCGTGCAACACCACGTGGAGCAGAGCTGCTCCCATGAAGAGGAACCAACGATGACGGTGAACCCAGAAACGGACTCCAACGATTACCACGCCCGCGGCGATAGTCCACCAGGCGCAGATCCAGGATATGGCTTTCAAGGAAGCTGGCGACGTGGCGGATCCAGTGGCGCCAATGTCCCAAGCCTTTAGCGTCAGGAACGTCAAAAAGAGGATGGCGCCCCAACCGAAGTCACTGAAGCCAGGCGATGGCTGCTCGCGTTGCGCCTGACGATCCAGCCAGGGGACGATGGCCCAAATGCCCAGGAGGAGGCTGACGACCAGCAAACACAACTGCGGCCCTTCCAGGCCGAAGAGGTGCGGCGGAAATTCCTTGAGCAGTTGATACTCCCACAGGAAATACCATTCTGGTTTGATGCCCGGAAAAGCGGGCGCCAGCGGGTTGGCTTTTTCGCCCAATTCCCAGTCCATGCCCGGAATCCCCGGACCGTAAGGGACGAACACCGCCAGGACCAGCAGGACCATGAAGCAGAACAGCCACAAAAGCAGGTCACGCAAAGCGAAGCTCGGGAAGAACTTCATTCCTCGAGGCGGGACTCTGGCGCCAAGAGGCGGGGCCATGCCCTGGCGTTGAACAAACAGGAGATGAATGCCGATGAGCGCCACAAAGGCCAGCGGCAGGATGACAACGTGCAGAGCGAAGAAGCGATACAAAGTGTTGGCGGTCACGTCCGGGCCACCGCGTAACACCTGCAACATCCAGTTGCCGATTAGCGGCACGGATTTTACCAGGTCGGTTCCTACCGAAGTCGCGAAGAAAGCCAGTTTGTTCCACGGCAGCAGATAGCCGGAAAATCCGAAGCCCAGCGTGAGCGCAAACAGGATGTAACCCGTAACCCATGTCAACTCCCGGGGCGGGCGGTAGGCTTTCAGCATCATCGTGCTGAACATGTGCGCCACCAATGAGATAATCATCAGATGCGCGCTCCAGCAGTGGATCGAACGCATCAACCAGCCAAACGGCACCTTGGTCGTCAGGTAGCGAATGCTTTCGTAAGCCGTGGCTTCGCCCGGTTGGTAATACATCAAGAGGAGCACTCCGGTGAGGATTTGCACCATGAAAAAAAACATGGTCGTCCCGCCCAGATAATACCAAAACATCGAGTGCGGCCCTTTGGGGACTTCCTTGTGACGAAGGAATTCGATCAGCGGCGTGATTTGGTAACGGCTATCAAGCCAGCCACGCCATCCCCGCCCACGCTCCGAATCACTCACCTTGCCTCCGCTCAGCGATAATTAGAATCCCGCCATCTTCCTGGCGCTCCGCGACGTACTTCGGAAGGGGCCGTGGGGGTGGACCGGACAACACCCGGCCATCGAGGTCAAAGCGACCATTGTGGCAGGCGCACCAAATCGCCGACTCCGCCGGCAAAAACTGAACCGTGCAGCCTTCATGGGTACATTTCGCATCCACGGCCAGGACTTCCTGAGCGGCGTTCTGCAGTACCATAACCCGCTTGCCACTGACCGGGACAATGACGAAATGCTCTTTCTCCAGTTTGGCCAATTCCTCCTTCGTCAGACGAGTGGGACCGATCGCACCGGCGCGAGGCAGCGGTTTGAGGTAACGAATCACGGGATACAAAAGGCTTCCCAACCACGCCACGCTGCTTGCGCCCAGCAGGAAGTCTAAAAAACCTCGCCGTGTAGATTTCTGAATCACTTTTTCAGCCCCCGAACAAACGTTACGAGAGCTTTTATCTCTTCGTCGGAAAGGGTGCCACCGAATGCCTTCATTTTTTCTTTGCCGTTTTTGTCTTTCAGGCCTTCTTTGATTTGCTTGAACATTTGTTCGTCGGTAAAGGACGCTTGATAGGTTGCATCAGTCAGGTCCTTAACTTCTGCTTTTTTACCGGCTTTCGTTTCGCCTTTACCGTCCTTTCCGTGACAAGAGGCACAGTTTTTGGTCCAGTTCTCCTGAACGTCGGCCGCACAGGCGAAACCCGCGATAACACTAACCAAGTAAACCAAGGGTAAGGTTTTCATATTTATGCTCATGATGGAATCTACAATTATGGTCGTGGTCGTTAAACAATTCAGTCGTTGGGTCAGAATCGATATTGGATGCTGGAGAAAACCATGTGGGCGTCGTAATCGTTGTGCCCGCCATGAAGCTCGTCGCGATTTCTGAAGAAACCATAACGGAGGGTCCAGCGAATGTTCTTGGTGATTTGGCGGATGAGCGTGGCTGTCACGCCATGTTCTTCAGCGCCGGCGCCGTAAGGCACGCCGACGCTGGAATTATCCTGGTAATTGTCCGCCCGGTAATAGAAATAGCTTGCGTTCATCGTGGTCTTGTCATCCAGAACCAGCCCGGAAGAGAAGTTCAGTGTCCAGTAGTTGTTCTGGGCGTCGAGAATCGCCTGGGTGAATTCCGATGCGGGAGTTCTAGTTTCGCTCAAAACATAATTGAGGGCGGCCTGGAGGTACAATCGAGACCAGGGAGACCAACTGATACTCTGCGCGAAAATGTGACTCGTCATCTCCGAGGATTCAACCTCGCGCAGGCCCGAACTCGAATCCGGTTTCGTATGGATGATTGACGACTGGAACTCGTAGCGGCTGATGAGCGTCACGTTCTGCAAGGGCCGCATTGTGAGCCGCACGTTCCCGTCGTAGGTCTCGAAGTTCTGCATCACCAGATAGGCCGGGTAGCGATTGGGGCTGTTGTTTGGCGTGTCATCCAGCAGGTGATCGTAATCGTAGAGGTTGATCTTGTAGTAACCACCGACATCCACAGTGATTTGCCGGGCTGCATACCAGGTGGCGCCGAGGCTGTATTTCTGGAAGAATCGGCTGTCTTCAGTCTCGCGTTGGATCGGCGCAACACCCACTCCATTGACCGGACCGAGCCCGCCGTTTTCCTTTAGGTTCCCGTCCCCTTGCGTCCATTCTCCACGGCCATAGAATACCCAATTCGTCACGCCGGTATAGCGCAGATCCAGTCGCTCACGCACGTCGAGAAGATCGCGCTGGCTGTTACCAATGAAGGGCACGGCTGGATTGTCTCCAAGGGTCTCAAATCCATGCGCGTCCGCATCCACATCTTCTTTTTGCACACGCAAAGACAACGCGCTGGAAAAATTCGGCAATGGGATAGCCATGAGGTTCAGATCCATCACGTATTCCTGCAACCGTGCCCCACCGTTCAAGCCGAAATAACCAGCCCCGTCTGTGGCACTCGGCACATAACTCACGTCGAAGTCCGATCCATAAATGCGGCTCCCGGAGAAATTGTCGTCCAGGTCCGAGAACGAGAAGCCGGAAGAGAAGAAAAGATTCGTCTTGATCCAGGTTTCCGTAAAAGCGTGAGCGTTGAACAGGTCGTAGCTGGTACCGGTTCGGTCAGTGATCTTTCGTTCGACCGGTTCACCGGGCGATTGATCTATTTTCAGCGCGTTGTCCAGTTTGCCAGACTCATAACGCAGCCCCAGGCCGAAATCGGTTTTCATGATGCGGTGGGTCACGTCGAGTTGAAAAATATCACTTCGCTCGTTGATGTCATAGAAAGACGGACTGAGCCCCCGTGCCGGACCGCCGCCCGGATGGGTGGTGCCCCAAATGGTGGAACTTTTGTCTCCGTCGCGGAACGTGTGAGTGTATTTGAAGGTCACCGCCGGCACATCCTCCAGGGTCAAACCACCCTCGAATGAGATTTCCCCGCGATCCAGTGCCAGCGCATTTTGCGAAAGCGGATACCACATGTCCGAAGGCGGATCGAAACCGCCATCGCCGTTGTACCAGGTGCGGAATTCGTTGTAAGAGAAGCGCAAATAGCCGAGCTTCTCACGCGCCAAATCCAGCCTCAGCTTGTAATCGTGATTGTCGAACAAGGCCCGTCCGTCCACGGACAGCGAGGTGTTGGTAGCAACGCTGGTCTGGTAATGGAAATCCTCAATGCCGCCGAATGGCCCACCCCGACTCCGTTGCTGTTGCTGGAACTGGGCCTTGTCCCCACCGGTAAGAAACCCGCCCGCGGACAGCTCGAGCCAATTGTTGTAAGCATCTTTGCCTCCCTCGAACATCTCCTGCGGCGTCAGCGGAGGCGCGGAGGCTGCGGCTGGCGCGTTTGTATCAGCAGCCGAGAGCCGAGATACCACGACCCAGGCAGCGAGCAAGGAAGCACACGCCCACCCAGCCTTCCTATTTTTCAATGGCGTTCTTGATTTCATCGGCTTCGATTCGCTGGCTAGAAGCGCAAAGACGAACTCACTCGGGAACCGTGGATTGCCTCGTGACACCCAGCCGTCCAGCAGGTGCCTTGTTGAACCCGCAACGTGTGGTCGGAGCCTCCGATCAAAATCTTGCCGCCGCTCACTTGCTGGAAATGGCATTTCATACAGAGATTCGCGTCACGAACGGTCAGCATCTTTGCGTTGACCGATCCATGAGCGGTGTGACAGATGGTGCATCCCTCGCGCAGGGCTTCGTGTTCGAACACGTGAAGACCGCCTTGGGCGGCATGGCAGCGAAGGCAGCTTTCGTTTTCGGAAAGCTTCGCGGTGCCGCCACCGATCTGAATGGAGCCCTTGTGCGGCGGATGGCATTCCCGGCAACTCATCTTTCCTTCAGGCACAGGATGGTGACTTGGGAGATTGAACTGACCCCGCACATCGGCGTGGCATTGGAAGCAAACCGTTTCGGGTGCGCGCGCGGGCGGCACTGCAAGACGCGCGCCAAAACTGGTGGTTTGAGGGCGTCCGGATGAGAAGCTGTAAGGCGGCTTTACCTCGCCACCTGATTGAGAGTGAAGGCTTGCCGGGCCGTGGCAGGATTCACACCCTGCGCCAACAGCATTTGGCCCCTGCGCGATCAGGCGCGCGTGGTCGGCGGTGGCGAAACCACGGTAAATTTCCTCGTGGCACTGCTCGCATTCCTTGGAACCAATGTAATTTGCCCCGGGAACATCCGGCAGTACCACAATGGAACGGTGCACGGTGCGACATGAAATCACTCCGAGGAGCAGCACCACGGAGCCAGCGATGAGCGACAATGCCGGCCCCCAAGCTTTGGACAGCTTTCCAAGTTTCCGGAAGTTACAGTTTATCATGATCTCTGCGTTGTCATCCAAACCATGCGTTCCACGCGGTCGCCACTCTGTCCGGGCACGCCATATTCGGTCATTTGTTCAACTCCTCCTGAACCCAGTTTTGGGCTGATTCCAACAGCGTGAAGGCATAAGGACCGTTGTGAACGCCGGAACTGCCGTCGTAAAGCACAAGGTACAAATCGAAGCGGGCCTTCTTGATATTGTCTGGGATGAGCGCCTGCTCGGCCGTGCTCGGCCCCGAACCTCCCGGCGACAAGTCTCCCGGCGTTGTGTATTCCCAAGCCCTGGCGCCGTACGTCGCATACAACGCAGGCGGCGCTTTGGATGCGGCCCAGCTATCCAGCGCATTTTTCACCTGTTGGATCTGCCTCGAGACAATTCCGCCAAGAAGAGTAACCAACCCCTGGGCATTAGCACCACTTCCGTGGCAACCGGCGCAGGCTCCGTATGACGTCACCTCGAAATTGTGTCCACTGCCGGGCACAACTTGAGGCGGACCGAATTGGAATTCCGTTTGCTGCATATGACAAGTCACACATTGGTTCGTGACGAGAAACAACCGGCCCGAGTCATCGGCAAGGAATTCGGTCCCGGCATGGGCCGCGGGCCCTCCGCTGACACCGTCCGGCAGCACGCCCACCGTGCCGAGCAACATATTGTACTGCGGCGAGTGATGCGGCGGGCGGCTCGAACTCGTCCACGAAGCTCCGCGGTGATTGTGGCATTGGGCGCAGATGTTGATGTTCGGATCGTACTTGTTCGAGAACGTATCCGAGGTGTTCAGAAAGAAATCATTAGTTGAGGATAACGCCTGACGAAGCTGGTTGGTGTAAACGATGCCGGCAATCACATTCGTCCAGACGTATTGCTGGTGCGGGTCATGGCAAGTGGCACAGGCAATTCCAACTGCGCTGGCTTCGTGAGCAGAGGGCAAGGGACGATTCTCCAGGAGCGCCTCCCGGACGGTCCCGGAGTGGCAACGACCGCAACTCGGGATGAAAACGGTCTGTCCAAGGTCGCCTGCGAAGTCTCCTTTCAACTCATCCAGCACTGCCCGATGTCCTGAGGTATTCCACTCTTCGTAATAGGAACGATGTGATGCCGCCGCTGCAGCAGGAACCAATTGGGCGTTATGACATCCACCGCACATGGTCGCGGCAAGTTCGGCGCGCGGTCGGGCGACCGGATCGTCCGGATTGGCCGCGTGATTGGCGGCCGGACCGTGGCAGTTTTCGCATTGAACCCCGGCAAGTTGCGGGGTTGCAATCTCGCTGGTGAATCCCGTCGGCAACTTGTTCCCCACCGTGTGACAGGGCAGACAACTCGCAGTCTGGTCCTCATGGGCCTGCTTGAGCGTTTCGAAGGCGCGCGTATGCCGCGTATTCATCACCGTGTTGTGAACTTGGCCGTGGCACTCTGTGCAGGTCTCAGCGCCGGCGTATTGCGGCGACGGACCCAAGACCCGAAAAAAAGCATTGCTGGAAGTGGTGGAGACGATGGCGTTTCTGGACAGGTTGGTGCGCCCGCCGACCGGCTGCCACGTTGGATCCTTCAAACTTAGTTTCTGCAACAGTTGGTAGTAACCGGAAGGGCCATCCCAAGTCACCTGCACGCCATTGGTGACTCGTTCAATCCCCGTCATGACTGGCAGTCCCGGCATGCCGCCCGGTTGCGTGATGCTCAAATGTTGAATTTCCTGCGCGGAAACGGACGCGCCGCACACGAAGCAAACCGCCATCAAAATCCAGACGGGAGCTTGTCTGGCCGGAAAAACTTTAGTGCTGTTCATGCTTTGCCATCTGCCAATCAAGGGGCAGGAGCTGCCGGTTCGCTGGCACAAGTTTTCCTCGCGTCCACGCCCGGTCATTGGCAAATTTCGCGATGTTATGATGGAACGAAAACTTGGCTTGCAAGCCCAAACTCGCACGTTGCTCCTTGTGCTGGTTTTCTTTCTCCTGGGCCTTGCCCTCGGTGCCTATTGGTTTTACCGCGCCACGAACCCCTCTTTGCCAAACATCGGCGAGATTGATCACACCCTCTCCGAGAGCACCAGAACCCTCCTCAAGACGCTGGAGGCGCCCGTGAAAATCCGCTACTACTCGTTGCTGGATCCGGCGACCACATCCGATTCCCTGCGTGCTTTCGCTGATCGGGTGGACCAACTCCTCTCCAAATACGAGCACGAAGCCGGCGGCAAGATCACGGTGACCCGCTATGCCAAGCTGGCGGATGCTGCCGCTGCCTCGGCGGTCGGCGTCAAAGCCTTCAACCTCGCCGAAGGCGATCCGTGTTTCCTGGGCGTGGCCGTAGCGTGCAACGACCAGAAGGAAACCATGGGCCAACTTTCTCCCGAGTGGGAAGCGGCCCTGGAGTCTGATTTGACCCGCGCGATTTCGCGCGTGACTGCGGCAAGTCCGGCACGGCGGGCCACCCCCACGAGTGAATCGCCGCCTGACGCTGCCGTCGTCGCGGAAGTCAGGCGGTTGATTCCCAACCTTGGGTCCGTGTCGCTGGCGGATGGAAAACAAATTCTTCGCGATGCGGCCTTGAAGGAGATCAAGGAGGCAACGGATGAGACGCAGCAGCGGGTGAAGGAGGCCCAGCAACGAATCAACCAGGCGCAGACCGGCGGCTCGGAGGCTGAACAGCAGGCCGCATTGAAACAACTTCAGCAAGTTCAGACCGAGCAAACTGAGCAGCTCAAAGAACTTGCGGCACGGGCTGAAGTAAGAATCCAAGCTTTGGAACAAATCAAATCCAAGTAGCACGTCTTGAACGTGGTGTGATCTACGTTTACTCAACCGGTTCTCGCCACGGCCGGGTCCGTTGAAGGCAGGCAGTCCGTTTCCTGAAGAAACAAACCTGCGCGCAACACCCCAAAGAGGAAAACCTTCCCGCTGGGTGGGCCGGGGCAAGGTGACTTCCATTGCTCTTGGATGGACTACGGTGTATGCAGCACGCGATAGAACTGTTGCGCGTTGGCCCGGGTCGGGGTCACGTAACTGATGGATTGTCCTGTGCCGGGGACCGGCGCGCCGACGTTTTGCCATCCGCCGCCCACGGTTGACACCGCTTGGATCTGGTAGGTCTTGCCGACTTCCGTATCGAAGGCGACTTCCGCAGCCGTATAGATGTGAATCATGTTGGTTGATCCACCAATCGAATTGCCATTGGCCCAAACCACGCCGTCCGGAACCACCAATCCCGCGATGAGCGGGTTGAGGCCGAGCGTGTACTTAAGCCAGTTCGGGATGCCATCGCCAGACGGGTTGGCATTAGGCGCGGCGTTGGGATCGTTGGCCGAGCCGAAGTACTGGCTCTGCCACGCATCGGGCAAACCGTCGTTGTTAGCGTCGCCTGTAAGATCGGCGATGGAAGCCTTGAGCACACCGACGGCGTAGGGCGCGTTGTGAACGCCATGGCTGCCTTCAACACGAACGAACGAATAATTCCATGCAGCTTGCAGGAACTTGGTCTGCCAGTTCGTCTTAACCGTAGTGCGGGCGTCGATTGTTTTCACCAAGCCATCCGCCACGTAATTTCCGTCGGCCCGATAGGTGGAATTGGGCAGCAGACGTGACAATTTGTCCAGCAGATGCTGTACTTCGGTTTGCACACCTTCGATCACTCCATCGCCGTCGTAATCCTTGCGAGCAAAGTCGAATTCCGTGATCGGACCATGGCATTTGATGCAGACGTCAACCAGGTCTGCCGTGTTCGTCACGCCCCCGTTCACGACCTTGTAGGTCATACTGTAAGTGTGGCCGCCAGCCTGGCCAAACGCCGGATGCGTCGTGGCCACGGGTTGCATGTGGCATCCAACGCAGACATTCGGGATGACGGCACTGTGAGAGCCGCTGGGAATGACTTTGCCGTAGGTGATGGCGTTAACTCCCTCAACCATGTCGCCAGCCGTGCTATCATGCGGGCCAAAGCTGGAACCGCCGGCCCAAGTAGGAAGGCCTAGCTTATAGTTCGCAATGTTTTGATTCGCCTCGCCGTTGCGGCTGTGATGACATTCCATGCAAAGTGCGCCAAGCCCCACGTTGGTAACCGTGGTGCCTTCTGGAAGGGTGTAACTGTTCGCGGCACGCAATTGATGCGGGTTGGAAGCATCATGCGGATCGTGACACGCCGCGCAAGTGATGGCTTCGTAAACCGTGTTGATCGCGTAACTATTCGTGGTGCCGGCATTCTCGATGAAATTCCTGAAGCCTGGCGACGTGTGGCAGCGCACACACTGTTCGCGGCCCGGGCCGGACGGAATGCGCGTGACGTGGGAGTGCAGCGAGCCGCTCCATTCGGTATATTTGATCTGTTCGACGGTGCCTTCGGGCAAGTTATCATGGCATTGGGCGCAATTGCCTGCGACGAAACTCACCGCGATTGCGGCTTTAGCCGCTGGGCTGTGCGGATCGCTAACCTCCCCGAAGACATGTTGACTGCCAGGGCCGTGACAGTTTTCGCATTGGATGTTGGCAAGATTCTTCAACTTATTTGTCAGTGCCGCCCAGTTGCCGTCGGCCAACGTGGCCGGGAAGGTCCATCCAACCTGCGTCGCGACGTCGTCAAAGCCGCCGTTAACGGCCAGAGAGTTGGTATCGTAGCCGAGCGTGTGACGCAGAATGCTGCTTTGGCTGTGATAGTCACTCTCCAGTCCATCAATGGACCGTGTGAAAATCGTGGCATGAAGAGTTTGCGACCATGCCGTATATTCGTCCGGCGCCTGCACGCCGCCGCTGTGGCAAAGGGCGCAGGTGTTTATGCCCATGTAAGTGCCGGCAGTGATGGTCTGGGTCAGGTTCGTGGTCCCGCTGCTGGCGGTTTGGACGGTGGCCGTCACGGTGTACTGGCCCGTGACATCGGGACGGAGCATCGTGCGTCCAGCCGCTCCCGCCACTTTGAATACCGCCGCGCCAGCCTGGTTGATACGGTCGGCTATTTTGAAGGTCGGCACATTGGTTCCCAGCGGGCTGGCTTCCAGCACCGCCGCAGACCCGCTCGGCTTGGCGGTCAAAACCCAAGTGACGTTGGTGATGTCCGAGTTGGGAACTGCGTTGTTCACCAAAGCCTCCAGATAAGCCGGCTGGCCAACGCCCACCGAGGTCAGACCACTGGCGCCTTGGCCGCTCGTCAACCCGTAAGTGGTCATCTCCGTGGGCGTAAGCGGACGCAAAGTAACCTGGCCCTGGAGTGCCGGCGCCGCTGCGCGCACGGTAGTTGCGGCGCAGACCGCCATCACCACGACTGCCGCAAGGCAGGTTGGCGTTGTCTTGCTTATAGAATTGGTTCTCACAAAATGAGATATTAGGTTTTAAGCATTTATTCTTCTATGACCTGGCTCATAGAGCGGGTCCGCCGCTTTGGGCGCAGGCTCGCAGGCCAGGGAGCGAAAGGATTTCCATTTGCCCTCGGCTCGTCGCCAGGATGCCGCGTCGAGACAGCGCGTTCGTAATGCGAATCGCCGTTTCGACACTCGTCCCCGCCAACTCGGCCAGCGTGGCGCGCGTCTGCGGGA
>WNGL01006257.1_pt1 | contig 14062 bp, 15 predicted proteins | sample 5400591 | NCBI WGS metagenome assembly WNGL01 (sample SAMN13153377, study PRJNA577476) | soil metagenome | isolation source: 80 cm soil or saprolite under Garry oak tree replicate 1 | place: USA:California | collected 2016-06-15
GCCGTGAGATCAGAGAAGCTCCCTCACCCTGGAGCACCGCGATCAGCCGAAAGGTGAGGAAAAGCGGGATGATGTTCCAACCCACCTCCTCGTCCTGGGGCAGCGCTTCTGTCTCTTGCGCGAGCTGCCGCAAGCGCTCGGTGTCCCCACGCTGAATGATCGCCCTCGTCTCGATCAAGGCCCGCAGCAGGCGCAGGCGCCGCTCGATCAATGCGACCTCGGCATCGGAGAGTGCCAGTTCTCGCTTGCTCCGCAGGATCTCTTCCAGACGCGTGAAGGTGCGCTCCACCTGGGCGGCCATGCTGGCATACAGCGTTTCGTTGCCCAGATTGACGGAGTTCACGAAGCGCAGAGCAGCACCGAGAGCCAGGCGTATGTGCGCACGCAGGACAGGGTCTGGCAGGGAGAAGACCCAGATGTGGACGGTCCTTGCTTCACCGCTGAGCCACAAGGTGGGTGCAGCCTGCTCCATCAAGGAGGCGGCAAGGGGGTAGTCAGGCGCAGCGAGCGCGTGTGCAATCGCCTCCCGCAACTCGCCCTCCGCCTCATAAAACCTGGCAGCCCGGATGTGCAAGAGCGGGACCAGTTCTGGCTGGCTGGCGTACAAACGAGCGCGCAGGGCCTCGCGAAAGAGATCATGAAACCGATACCACTGTCGCTGCTCATCGAGCGGCACGACAAAGAGATTCGCTCGCTCCAATTCCTCCAGCATCTGCTGGCAGGCGGGCTCATCCGGCGCTGCGGTGACCACCTGGCATAAGGCCGCATTCATGCGGGTTAAGATCGATGTCTGGAGCAGAAAGTCCTGGAGCGTGAGTGGTAAATGCGCGAGAATGTCCTGCTGCACATAGTCCAACAGATACCGGTGGGAGCCCCCAAAATCCTTCACAAAGGTGGAGAGATCTTGCCGCTTGCGCAGGGAAAGCGCCGCCAGTTGCAAACCGGCGATCCAGCCCTCGGTGCGCGCCGCCAGGGTGGCGACTTCTTCTTCCGAGAGAGGCAGGCCCATCCCCTCTACGAGAAAGCTGGCCGCCTCTTGCCGGGTAAAGCACAGATCCTGGTCGCGGACCTCGATCATCTGCGAGCGAACACGAAACCGGGAGAGGGGAAGCTCAGGATTCGTGCGCGTGGAGAGCACCAGGTGCATATTAGCAGGTGGATGATTGAGCAGCGCAAGTAGGGAGTCGTGAATAGCCTGGTCAGAGATCACATGGTAGTCATCCAGGATGAGGATGAACTCTCTATCCACCTGCTCCATCTCATCGAGGAGCGTGGTCAGGATGGTCGAGAGCGGCGGAGCCTGTGGCGCGTGCAGCAGCTCTCGTGCCGCTTCCCCACAGGTGGGCAGGCAAGTCTGCACTGCGGCAATGACCGAGAGCCAGAAGCGGATCGGATCATTGTCTGCCTCGTCAAGGGAGAGCCAGGCACAAGCCGGTCCGGCACCCCTCCGCTCTGTGCCCTGCTTCGTCCTCCCGCGTGGGAGCACCTGAGGCAAAGCTGCCACCCACGCGGAGAGCAGCGTGGTCTTCCCACTTCCAGCAGCGGCTGAGATGAGCGTCAAGGGATAAGAGAACGCCGCATCCAGTTCGCCGAGCAAGCGAGAGCGTTCCACAAGCGAGCCTGGCAAACGTGGAGGAGAGAGCCTCAAAGAGAGCAGCGCTCCCCGCTGCTCAACCTGCGGGGAAGCTACTATCCCTGTTCCTGCTTGCCCCGCTGCTACTCGGCGGGCAGAGGGTGAGTTGGAGAGCGCCTGAGCCTCCTGCTCCAGGCGTGCGAACGTCACCCTGGCCGACGGTCCCAGATAGCGTTTGCGGGTGCGTCGCTCCTGTGTCCGATAGGCATACCAGTAGCCGGTCCCGCCAGGTCTCGCTTCTTTGAGGACCGAGATTCTCCCGGATTTGCCGACAAAGGCAAATGCAGTATGCTCGTTCAACCAGTGAGAGAATGCTTCATCGTCTCCTCTCTGGAAACACTGTTGGAGTTGCCCGTGCAGATGCAGTTCATAGTGCTCTCGCTGGTCCAACCAGATGAGTACATACTGTGATGGTTTGGGCACAACTCCCTTCCTTTGCTGGTGGGTATTTCACCCGCTATTCCCCAATACCGAGGAGTATAGCATACAAACGAGCCAGTGGGCAATGAGCAAAGCGGTTTTGGGGTGTCGATCTCCTGCGATAGAGACAGATGTTTGGCCCTGCTCACCTTGATCTCTTCCGGGTGAAAGTCCTTCCTGCCGTGTTACGGATACCACTCGTCTCCCCACGTTTCAGATTCGCGGAGCCAACTTAGGCGTCTGGTTCATCAAGTACAGCTATCGGTCGTCTTACAGAGTCGAGGCCCCTGTCGCGGTTCCAATTCGTCAGGTCGGGTATCCCATTCTGCCAGGCGAGGAAGGCGGCCTCCTCGATGTCGAGGGCAAAGAAGTGCCAGCCGTCCGGTGGTCGCCACCCACTGGTGGCCTCAATCGCGCTGGCAGCGGCCTCTCGCAGCTCTGGGTCCTGGATTTCGATGACCCGCCCTCGCAGCTTGAACTCCCGATTGGGATCATCCGGATGGGTGGTGGGGGAGTTCACGAGAATGCGCGACTCGCGTAGGAGGTCGCGAGCTTTCAGTGTTCCCCGGATCATGGCCAGCATCAGATGACCACGAACAAGGCGGGCCTCGACCGGACTAATTCGTGGCGTGCCATCACGACGGATCGTTCCCACTAGCACGAAGCGAAAATGTTCGCTGAGTTCGCGCCCCTGTGCGGCGAGCGTCGGTGCCGCCGCCTCAAGGTTGGCCCACGAGAACATAGCCTCCTCCAAGTTGATGGATGCACGCACAAAAAGGAAACCACATTCAGCGTATCCCATTTTTGGACGAAGAGCAAGATGACCTTGACCCGTTTCCGTGGAGTAGGCGAACGTGGAAACTCAGTTCGCTTGTAACTCATAGGTGATTAGAACCCAGAGACCCGTCTCAAGCATCGCATAGCCTTCAGCTCGCTACTGACTCCCTTTGAGCTTGCGCCATCCGCCCGCGCGGTTATGGGCGATAATGGCTTGGAAGAGGTTCAACAGGGCGCGCTGGTTGATGGTTTCGCCCTGACGGACTTGAATCGCCCGCGCGGTCCGGTTCCCGTGTCCCTGGTTAATCAGGCCCTCGGGATCGGGCACGAGGGGGTCGTAGATGAAAATGGTGAGATGATCCTTGGCTCCCAGCAGCGCGCAGATGTTGCCATGCAGCGTGAAATAGGGCTGCCTGGTGCGCTTGATGGTCTCGGTCACCTCCGGGTCGGCGGCGTGCACCAACTCTCGCACCTGGCGGCATATCTCCTGCTGCCAGCCAGGGAGCGTAGCAATGTAGTCGTCGATGCGGGGGTCGGTCTGGTAGGCACTCATGCCATGATGATACCACGAATCAAGGTCCTTCTGCCTGGCTGACAGGGGAAGATGCCAGCCGCATTGCCTGACCCAAATCTAAACCGTGGTTGCTCAATTAACAGCCGTCAGGATATGCTGGTGGACCTTCAGTGGTAACTGGCGAGAGTGATGGTCCCCGGATCACTTCCTCTGGCCAGTGCTCCTCAACGGCTTCCAGGAGGTAGGCTCGAATTTTCCTCCTCCCTCGTTGGAGCGTGCGGATTTGTAAGGGTTGATAGCGTCCTGGGAAGCGGCGCTGCAACTCCCGAAAGATATCGCCGCTGCTCCGTTCGGGATTGGCCTGGAGCCAGGAGATGATCAGCTCCCACTCTCCCTCAAAGCGGTCATTGTGGGCACACCGCCAGCGAGCGCCACGCCTTTCATCGCGAGAAGGGTGGGGAAACAGGAACAACCGATCATCAGAAACGAGAAAGAGGAGGAGCGCGAACGGCTCCCTTCTGGTAGACCTCCTGCCTTTCTGGCATCTGGTCACTCCGAAACGCTCTGTCTTCCCTCCACACGCTCAGGAAGCGACTTGAGGGTATCGTCCTCAACCTGAAAGGCAGATGGGTCTCAGAGGATTGTTCGCCCAAAACAAAACCGCCTCCTTGCTTTCCTTCTCGCCGGTTGTTTGTTCTCAACTGGCGCGAGAAGCGCTGGCAAAGAGACAGTTGTTTCTGTGGAGCGGGAGACGGGACTCGAACCCGCGACACCCTACTTGGAAGGCAGGAACTCAACCACTGAGTTACTTCCGCCGGTATATCGGCCTTAGAGCCGGTTTTGTACGATGCACTTGCGCTGTGAGCGGGCCCGGCAAAAGATGTCGCGTGCATTTTTTACGCCTTTCGGCAAAACATGTCACATGTTTCTGCCCGTGATTTCGGCAAAAGATGTTGCGAACACCTCGAGGCAGGAGGTCACACTGCTGCCCACATTATACCCTCTTTCTTTCCCGTTGACAATACGCACGGAGAGGCAAGCTGGCTACTTCTTCCTCCGCCTTCAGCTCATTCTACTCTCCAAATAGCATATTCATTCCGTCTGGCCGCTTTCAGTTTCGTCTGTTCACTGCCAACAGTATTGGCACATGGCCTCACGGCAGAAGAGCAGCAGCCCGGCCTGCCATGGCTGCGGCCCAGTCTGGATCAGAGGATGGGATACAAGACAGATCTGCTTCAACCAGAAGCCTATCGCTCTCACACGTTCACCACAACCGAGATCAACGAAGGGCTTGCATGCAAGAAGCTACGCAGAGTCCGGCGGTGCTCCTCTACACTCCGCGTGTCTGACAATATCGGAGGAACTGTTCTGTTTTCAGACATGAGTCACCTCCCTGTCTGACACACTGCTGCTTGTTGAGCATCATAGCTTTCGTTCACGTCTTTCCCAACGAGAGGGGAGCGCTCATGCGTCCAGTTCAAGACGACCTGGATACTCTCTCATCCGCTTAAAGTGTGACCATGGCCTGTGCGCGCACAGGCCACACGCTTGTCCATTCGATGGAGGCGTGAATGGCAGGGAAACGGCGCGACTGGCTAAGCAAAAGGGATGGTTGTGAAGGAGCTTCGCACACCTGGTTGCGCGAACTTCCCATCACGAAAAAATGCACCGCCAGGAACTACGACAGTTTTCAGGCGAAAACAGGGTGGATCGCCCCCGAGTTGCCGACGCGGGTCAGAGGACCGGTTCAGGGGCAGGTCCATCGTGACGTAAATATATAGGCAGTTAGCCTGCACGATCGTAGGCCTGCTTCAGCCAGGCAACAACTGAGCATCCATGTCATTGATGGCGTTCACGCGAACGCGGTGGGTGAAGAGCGCATTGAAACTAGCTGCGGATTCGAGCCGCTCGGTCGCCGGCGCGTCCTTGAGGATGAGCCCGAGGTCGATGCGTGTCGCCGTCGTCGGCTGGATCATGGCGAACTGTTTCTTACGGCGCAGGCTCACATAGCCATTCTTCGGTGCCAGTTCAATATCATCGCCAAACGCGGTGGTCACCGCCATCAGCGCATCGTGCAGCGGCTTCAGACCGGCCTTCTTGCCGCTGTACAGCTCAGCGACCGGATCGCGACCGGAAGCCTCCGCGGCCTCGACCAGGCTTGCCGCGTCCGCCTCTCGCGCCTTGAGAGCGACGCGGTGTGCGGAGCCGTGGGACATGTCGTACTGGCTCTTCAACATGGCGACGATCTCGGTGTGCTTGGTGAGGCCGCTCTCTTTGATCAGAGCGATCCACTCGCCCAGTGGTTTGCCATATTGCCGTTCGATATTGCGGATTTGCGCCTGTAAACCCTCGTCGACGGTGCTCATAGACCCTCCATTCGTGCTGCCTTCCTGTAGAGTATAGAACATGCTCTCTAACAGCACAGCGCTTTCGCAACGGCCCAGGAGATCTCAGTCCGCCCCAGCGCAAGTTCATTCCTCCGGATCCATCGCTTGACATGTGGTGTCAGATGAATCTGTGACTAGTCCACCAAGCTGAATTTGACAGAGGCGAGGAGTTGTGAGAGACTGAGAGGCAAAGAGGAAAACCCAGAAAGCGAGAAAAGGGTCATGAATGAAAAACGCTATCCTGTCCATCTCAGTCCAGAGCAGCGGCAAGAGCTGCAACACCTGATCCGCACCGGGAAATCGACCGCGCATCAACAGATGGCAGCCCGCGTCCTGCTCAAAGCCGACGAGGCCAATGAAGAGCACCAGTCCAGTAGCCAGATCGCCGAAGCGTTGGAAATCAGTCCGCGGACGGTGATCCGCATCAAACAACGTTACGTCCAACAGGGTCTCTCAACAGCGCTGACCGGCAATTACCCCAAAGAGCGACCGCTGCGACGCAAGATTGATGGACATGTGGAAGCCCACCTCATCGCCATTGCATGTGGGCCGGCTCCGCAAGGCCATCGGCGCTGGACGATGCAACTCCTGGCCGACCGGGTGATCGACCTGGGCATCGTTGACCAGATCAGCGATGAAGCGGTTCGCCTGGCGCTAAAAAAACGAATTACGTCCCTGGTTGAAGCGTCAGTGGTGCTTTCCGCGCCCCGGCAGCGAGTTTGTCTGGCACATGGAGGATGTGCTGGATGTCTACTGCCGCCCGTATGATGAGAAAGAACCCGTGGTGTGCCTGGATGAGATGGGGAAAATTCTCGTCAAGGAAAAACATCCGTCCGAACCGGCGAAGCCAGGGCAAGATCGCCGAGAAGACTACACTTATGAAAAGAAAGGGCAGCGCAATCTGTTCATCGCCTGCGAACCTTTGGGTGGCAAACGCTATCTCCAGGTCACGGCTCGGCGTACGAAGAAAGACTGGGCCCACTTCATCGAAGAACTCTTGACCGTGCATTACCCCGACGCCCGGAAAGTGATCCTGGTGCTGGACAACCTCAATACGCATACGCCCACCTCCTTGTACGAGACCTTTCCTCCTGAGAAGGCCAAAGGGTTGCTGGATCGCCTGGAGATCCACTACACGCCCAAACATGCATCCTGGCTTAATATCGCCGAGATTGAACTCTCGGTACTGGCACGCCAGGGACTGGAACACAATATCGCGACAGTAGATGAGTTATGTGAGCAGGTGCAGGACTGGCAAGCGTACCGCAATCAGCAGATGGCCACAGTTCATTGGCAGTTTACCACGGCGGATGCACGCATCAAGCTCCAACGTTTGTATCCGACCATCCAGGAGAAAGGGCAGAAGAAAGCGCCCAACCTCTGACATTTCTAGCTTGGTGGACTAGTGACCTGCATCCCTTGACGACGACCTCTCCTTTATGGTATCTTCTCTTTATAGATAAAAATAACATAGGATGATGAAACATATGTACGCGGAGATTGTGATCCTGGCTATGCTGCGCCAACGGCCACAGCACGGTTACGAGATCAAAAAGGGCATCGAGCAGGTGTTTGGCGGGACGGTCGCCCTCAACAATACGATCTTGTATCCAACGCTCAAGCGCTTTGAAGAGATGGGGGCGGTCGTGCGGCAGGTGGTGCAGCAGGAAGGCAAACCCAATCGCCACCTCTACCACCTGACCGAGCGCGGCATTGAGTTGCTGCACACCTCGCTATGCGATTTTCCGCCTGAACAGGCCGGCAATGAGGCCGAGTTTTTTACGCGCGTCGCGTTCTTCGAGTTTCTCGAGCCACCGGAGCGGCAGGCGATCCTCAAAAAGCGCCTGGCCTACCTGCAGGGGTGCCTGGATTATCTCCAGCGCATGCAAGAGATGGCCACTGAGGGAGAGTGTGCCCCCGGCACAGGCAGCTCGATGTCCAATGCCCAGCGCGTCCTCGCCTTTCATCTCCAGCGGGTTCGCCACGAATATCAATGGATTGCCACCTGGCTCGAAGAGCTGCAAGCCAACCAGTCATGACGTCAAAAGACCTCCCACAAGGAGTGCTATTCGACAGGAAGGGGAAATCTATGACCGAACAACAGACGCTTCCCTGGGAACCTGGTGCAAGTGCTGCGCCATTGCCACCGCTCGTGGACCTTTCAAGGGTGACACAGGAAGAGCAACCACTGGTGGCTCTCTATCGCACCTACGGACCGGTCTTCCGTCTTCCTCGATCAGGGCGAGCACCGCAGATCATCCTGGCAGGCCCAGAAATCAACGTCTTCATGGCTCGTCATGAGGATGAGTTCTTCACTACAGGAGAGCAGTGGGAGCAGTTCGATGCCATGATCAGCCAGAAACCCAGAAGCGGGATGACTGAAGCACGAGACGGCGAGGCCAACCGCAGGCGGCGAGCGCAGAGCAGCCGGCAGTGGTCTCGTGCCCGTATCCTGGATCAGATCCTGCAAATGGTAGAGATTACTTTTGAAAGCACACAGGACTGGCAGCCTGATTCAAGCATCGCGGTTCATGCCAGTATGCGCCGTCTCGTTGCGCAACAGTTAGGCCGCTTACTGCTCGGCGTCTCACCAGGGGCCTATCTCGATGACTTTGTCACCTATCTTAACACGACGATCGTCAATACACTCAAGGTTGGGGACACGAGCGGTGATCGCTTCGATTCTCCCGAATATCAACGGGCGATCGAACGGGTGAACGAGTTTGGCCGCATAGCCTACGAAGCGCACCTGCTGCGCCCTCAACCCAACGGCACACCGGATATGATTGATGATGCCATGCGAGAGACGGCACAGTACCCGGAACCCTATCGCCGAGCCATCCTGGAGCACGTGGCTCTGGGGCCAATGCTAGCAGGCATCGACACCGTGGCGAACTCTCTGAGTTTCATGCTCTATGCCCTGCTCTCCCATCCAGACGCCAGACTTAGGGTACAAGCAGAAGTGGATGCGGCGTGGAGCCAGGGGATGCTCTCTTGGGAGCAACTCAAACAGATGCCAGATCTCCAGGGGGCAATGATGGAGACCCTGCGGCGCTACCCGGTGGCGGGTGGACACCGGGCGCGTGTCGCCAGACCGTTGACCCTTGCTGGCTATCGCCTGGAACCAGGCCAGGACGTGGAGGTCGCCATGACTGTGCCCCATTTCTTGGAGGAGTTGTATCCCAACCCCATGCAGTTTGATCTCGATCGCTTCCGCCCGCCGCGCAACGAGCATCGCAAGCCGGGTGCCTACGCGCCCTTTGGCCTGGGAGATCATACCTGCCTGGGGGCGGGCATCGCCGAAGTACAGTTGACGGTCACGATGGCCACCTTGCTCTCCAGGTACACCTTGCAGTTTGATCCACCCGACTATCAGCTGGCTATTGAACATCATCCCACCCCCGTCCCAGGGAACCATTTCCAGGTGCAGGTAAGAGAGCGGCGTCCATCGTCAAAGCACGAGGAGGGGAGACGATGAGCAGCAATGGAAGGTGTACTCCAGGTACGCAGGAGATCTCCTCCCCGCGTTTTGCGGCCTTTTACAACTGGATGATGGATCGGCCTCTCGTCCGACGGCAGTTCGATCCTTTGCGGCGCGAGATCGTCGGGCAAGCACATGGAGTCGTGCTTGAGGTGGGTGCTGGTGGAGGGCAGAACTTCCCCTTTTACGACCCCACCCGCACAACTCGGGTGGAGGCGGGCGAGCCGGATGAGGCCATGCTGGTCGAGGCCAGGCGCGCTCTTGCGGCTGCTCCCGTTCCCATCGCGCTCACACGCGCCCCGGTCGAGGCCCTCCCGTTCCCCGATGCGCATTTCGATAGCGCCGTGGTCACCCTCGTCTTCTGTTCCGTGCAGGATCCAGAGCGCGGCATGCGCGAGGTCTGGCGGGTGCTCAAGCCGGGAGGGACACTCCTGCTCCTCGAACATGTGCGTGCGCAAGGCAAGATGGTTGCGTGGGTCCAGGATGCGCTGGTGCCGCTCTCGACCCGTTGCATGGGCAATTGCCATTGGAACCGCGATACTCTGCGCACCGTTCTGCACACCGGTTTCCAGGCCACGCAGGTTCGCCAGCTTAGCGGGGGGCTCCAGCCCATGCTGCTGGTGCATGCGATGCGTCCCCAAACGCCAGAGGAGACCGATGAAGGCCAGTGATACAGCCTCGCCTCGAGGAAGAAGCAGCGGCATGCACCGCGAAGAGGTCATCATTGTGGGAGCTGGGCAAGCCGGCCTCTCCATGGGGTACTGGCTGAAACGAAAGCCTCGCTCGTTTCTGCTCCTGGAAGCGAGGCCGCGTCTTGGAGAGAGCTGGCGCCAGCGCTATGACTCCCTGGTGTTATTCACCCCTCGCCGCTACAGCGCGCTGCCCGGCCTGGCATTTCCAGGCGATCCCGAAGGTCGTCCGACCAAAGACGAGTTGGCAGACTACCTCCACACCTATGCCGACCACTTTGCGCTTCCCATCCAGAAGGATACGCGGGTTGTGGATATACAGAGGCGTGCGGAGACGTTCGTTCTGCAAACCACACAGGGCTCCTATCAAGCGGCCACCGTCATCGTGGCAACAGGGCCATTTCACCACCCACGCATTCCGGCATTTGCCTCGGCGCTCTCGCCACAGGTCGAGCAGCTGCACTCGGCCTCCTACCGCAATCCGTCCCAAATTCCGCCGGGTCGCGTCCTGGTGGTAGGAGCAGGCGATTCCGGTGCGCATATCGCGGCGGAACTGGCTCACGCGCATCCGGTGTCTCTGGCTGCTGCTCATCCGCTGTACTTTGTCCCACTCACGCTGTTGGGCAAAAGCCTCTTCTGGTACCTGGACCGCCTTCGCCTCCTGGAAGTCGATGGCAAGAGGAGCCTGGGGAGATGGCTCAAAGCACAACCGGAACCGGTGTTAGGTCTGGAACTGAAGCAGGCGCTGCGGGAAAGGCAGGTCCAGATCAAACCACGCGCGACTTCCGCACAGGGCAACGTGGTTCAGTTCGCCGATGGAAGACAGACCCAGGTGCGCACGGTGATCTGGGCAACGGGCTATCGTCAGGATTTTTCCTGGATACGCACGCCAGGATTACCGGGCGAGTGCGATCAACCCGGAGAGCAGCAGGAACTTAGCTCTACTCCGGGGCTCTTCTTTCTCGGCTTTCCCTGGCAGCCGTCGCGCGGCTCAGCACTCGTGGGATGGGTCGGCAAAGACGCCAGGCGACTCGCAGTTCTGTTGCAAACGAGAGAACAGGTACTTAGTCGAGCAGGAGATGACCCATGAACAGTGTCTTTCTCATTTTGGCTCTCTTTTCAGAGGCGGCAGGAACCATCTCTTTGAAGCTCTCACAGGGCTTCTCGAAACGCCTTGCCGGGCTTGCGACGGTCGTCTTGTATGGACTGAGTCTAAGCTTGCTTTCTTTCGCCCTCAACATCAAAGGCTTTGAAGTGAATATGATCTATGCCGCCTGGTCTGGCGTCGGCATCGCTTTCATCGCCGCCATGGAACTCCTCTGGAAGCAGGGAAAGAAGTGGAACGGCAGGGACATCGGACCCATCGGCTCGACGGCCCGCATGGTACTCGGGTTCTGGCTTGCAGGCAGCGTGATCTACGCCCAACTCTCGACGCGCTTTGCCCCCGCCACCTGGGCGCTGGGCCTCATCGGCTTCCCTGCTCTCGCGCTGGCCTGGCACTGGTGGCGAATTCACCGCAATCCGGCGCGCTTTCAGGACACCAGCCTGCTGAGCTTTGCACTCAGCGTCGCGCTGCCCCTCGCCCTCTACTTTACCTGGTGGTATGCGCCCGCCTTCTCCGTCACCAGCGACGCGGTGCTCCTCTTCGTCGGCGGTTCCATGGTGCTCGCAGCACTGCGCGGCTACGCCGGCTGCGAGCTGCTGGCCCTCTCCAACTGGCTGCTGCGCCGCTCCGACCAGATCGCCTGCGCGGTCTTTACGCCCATCGACTCCGTGGAGCTACGAGGCCTCGCCTCTGCATGAAGTGAGACTCGCGAGCGGTTGCCTTCATCTTTCCTGATCGGCAATCGTCTTTTGGGCGGGCAGACGGCACCCGTAACGGAACGCGCGTAAGCGCACGAAGAGGGTGAGACTGAGCAGGACAATCGAGGCCAGTCCGAGAATTGGCCTCGTTGGGTATGTGACCACCCTTTTCAAGCTCAGCGCCATCTTCACCATCCTATAGGCGCGATTGCTCCTGAGTGAAGGTCAGCTGCGCAGTCGCTTCCTTGGAGCCTGCGTGATGGTGGTTGGCGGAGGACTGGTGCAACTCCTGCGCTACTCGTTGAAAGTGTAGGAGATACGGATCGTCTCTGCCGATCGCCTGCGCGTGCCAGCGCCCGATCTGCTCCGCAAACTCCTGGCCGGGTTGCCACTCGGCTTGGCCCCACAGGTGCTTGCCTCTCCAGAGTTCGTAGTCGTGCCTCCAGGAGCGCTCGACGAAATGATGGTCGCTCACGTACCACAGTTCGGGAAAGAGCGCGATATCCGCGCCCATCGCTGCCGCCAGGCGGCAGGAGGCTTCTCCTTTGGCCAACAGGTCTTCTTTGCGGGGACCACAGTCGGCCAACTGTAATAACCCAACACGCATCTGCATCTTTTTCTGTCCTTTCCTTGAACATGCATCATCAAACAGAGTGAAGAAGGCTCTGGGAGCAGGATGCGGTGGAGCTCGACTGGAGGGATGAGAAAAGCCCAGATGAGAGCAAGGGGGAATCAGAATAACACACATCGCCTCAAATGTGACTCTACACAGGAGAGGAAGGGAACAGAAGTCTGGTTTTGTGGAGCACCAACGTCAATAGCGATGCCGCATCGTTTCCTGTCTTCCTTAGGCTACTACTTTCCTCCTCATCATGATAACCACGATCAGCATCCGCCGTCAAGTAGCAGCGATTGTTTCCTGCTCATGTCTCAGTCTGGAAGAGCGAGCCGACAGACGGGTGCAGCCTCACCGCCATTGTCGGAGGAAGGTTGGCAGTTCCGCCAGGCTCTCAAGTCGTGGAGTCGTCCCTGCTTCGGGATGAGGCCGAGAGCCGATCAGGACCGTTCTGGCTCCGAGCTGGGCTGCCCAACGAGTGGCATCAGCGCTGTCATCGACGACCAGCGCCTCTCGAGGCTGCACGCCAGCGTCGGCAAAGAGGCGCGCATAGTACTCGGGCCCTGCTTTGAAGGTGTTGATCAGGTCGGCCCCATAGAGACGACCAAAGCAATGCCGCACGCCCATTCCTTCCAGAGCGCCGACCAGTTCCAGTGAACACGACCCGGAGGCCATGTGCAGCGCGTACCCCTGGCGATGCAAGAGACGGATGGCTTCGACCGCGCCGGGCAGCGCTGCCTGCATGCGGCGTGTGATCCAGCCGAGCGCGCGAGAGGAGAGGTCGAGGCACTCCTCCTCGGGTGAGGTGGGCAGACCCAGCAGTTCGCACATCCCTGCAACCCAACCGAGCTGATACGCCCGATAGAAGCCCACAAAATCAGCGGCAGCCAACTCGCTCGCCGATTGCGGATTGGCCAGCCGGTCAACCACCGCATGGTGGGCGTGGGTCCAGGCCTCTTCAGTCCCGCCAAGCAGCGGCACAAAATAGTCGCCAACCAGGCGCCCAAACTCAGTGGCTCGCCGCTGCTTATCGGTGATGACCCCCCCATCATCGAGGAAGATGTTTAGCAATGGCACGACTCTTCTCCTCATGTCTCCTAACGACGTTCTCCCTCGTACTGCTTTGGTAGTTTCGATTCGAGTGGCTCTACAAACCAACTCCCGGGAACTGCTTTTTGGCAGTCGATGCAGAGCAATGAGCTTCTCACCAGACTTGAGCGCATCTGATTCAGAGACACTGACAAAGCAGTACGATAGCACTGATCAAGGAACGGATTCGACAGAAAAAGAGGCTCTCAGATGTGCCGGAGCCCCCCATGTTCACTGATCCGTAACCCCAAGTCACTTGCGCCCTTGACAACCGTGCTTCTTCTCGATTATACTAGTTTTTGGTTGGATAACCAAACTAAGTTGGGTGACCAATCTAATTCGAGGAGGCATTTCATGCCAGAAGAAACCCGTGGGCGCATCATCGCCGGAGCCTACCAGACCCTGATCCGCCAGGGCTATGAGGCCACCTCAGTCAAGGACATCGCCCGGGAAGCAGGGGTTCCACCAGGGCTGATCCACTACTACTTCACCTCGAAGGAGAATCTGCTGGTGACCGCCATCCGCTATGGGTGCAACCAGGTGATCCCAATGCGAGAGGTTCCCTCTTCTCTGACCCTGGGCGAAGCCTTCACACTCGTGAAGACCCACCTCTCGACGCATCGGGGGTTCTACCGGCTCCTCTTTGAAATGAT
>WNGL01006258.1_pt1 | contig 14062 bp, 9 predicted proteins | sample 5400591 | NCBI WGS metagenome assembly WNGL01 (sample SAMN13153377, study PRJNA577476) | soil metagenome | isolation source: 80 cm soil or saprolite under Garry oak tree replicate 1 | place: USA:California | collected 2016-06-15
TCCCGACGAGATGCCCCGAGCCTCGTGTTTCCAAGTGCGCCACGGCGACATTGACCATGCCCGCGAAGCCAAGAACGTTGAGGGTAATCGTCTCCCTCTCAGGCTCCCATGCGAGTGCTGCATTGTCGAAGCCCGTTCCGGCACTGACGATGAAGAGTTCTACATCGCGCAGTTCTTCGATGAGTTCTCGCAGAAGTGGCATGGCCAGCTCGGGCTGGGACACATCGACCGTCTTGATCACGCAGGGACCCGTAAGCTCCGCCCGAAGCTGAGCCAGCAGATCGGTGCGCCGCGCGACGACGCCGACGCGATAGCCATCGAGTGAAAGGGTGACGGCCAGCGCCCGACCGATGCCCGATGAAGCTCCGATGATGATTGCACTCTTCATGTGCGGTCTTGATGCGGTGCGCCCTAGTCGGCATAACTACGCATTAGACCACCCGGTGTGGCCTAAGTACGCACTGAAGCGTCTCATGCCCCGGACGAAAGTGATCTCAAACTCGACATGGATGGTTGAAGGCTCACATTCCATGTCCGCCGTCAATATACATCTTCCGACCTGCTTACTTGTCAATAACCAACACCTCAATATTTCAGTGTGATAGTCCGGGTTGCTTCTTATTCGGTCGGGCCACGGCGCAGTAATCCAAGGATCATCATCTTTGTGTCCTTTGCTGCTTGTGCCCTGCAGGGATAAGCCGCGAGCCCGTTATCGCAGTCCGGATCGGTTTGCTAAATCAGTCCGGCACCGTGAAGACGTCATCGCCGAGTTGCTGATTGAGCTTTGCTTCCTTCACCGAGAAATCGGCGAAAGCTGCGCCTTGCGGCAACTCAATGCGCTGCGAAAACCGGTAAGGCACCAGCACGCCTTCAACGTTTTTCACCTTCTTGTGTTCGACTCCAAAGTTGTAACCACCGAACTGAAAGAAGTAAGAGACTACTTGCCCAGTGGTGGAGTCGAGATAGAAGTCCGTTGAACAGCCTTCAGCGTCACTAATGCGAAAGCCCCTTTGCTTCTTCTTATCTGGTATGGCAGTGACCGTGTATCCGGGCTGATCGAAATTCGCCAGCACCAGCAAACCAAATTTGTTCGGTGTCGGAAGCTGTGCGCCCGGTATTGAGGAGTAGGTATTGTGACCGTCGTAAAGCTGTTTGAAACTTATGACCGGAGGCGCGTTCACTTCCATTCGAAGACGTTCTCGCGCCATCACGATCACAAACTTGCCGGGAATGGGCTGAGTCGAAGTTGGACCATAAAGGTCTACCGATCCGATAAGCACCATGTTCTTAAGGGCGCGAAACTTTTCTCCCCCCTGAGCCAGGAACGCAGTGCGCGCAAGGTCGAGCGGGGTAGCTCCCGCCGTAATTGGTATCGCCAAGGAGCTGCCGGCGGCAGACGCCGAGTTGCCCGAGGCACTTTGAGTGTAAGCGTAAGGGGCTGAACACAGGACGATTACGATTAACCAGAGTGTGAATAGCCTTTTCATTTGCCAATGATCCCTTTCTGCCCGAACTGAGCAGCCAACGCTAGAAATTGAAACGGACCCGGAATGAGATCCGCCGGTTGCCGGCACCAAAGCTTCCCGATCCACCACCGCCAAATAACCTGCCGCCAAAGCCGCTCAGTCCCAGTGACTGCCCGAAAAACGGCGACGATAGGTTGCCTTCCGGCGGCTGCAGATTGCTGTGGTTGAAAAGATTCTGAAAGTTGATCGTAAACTGCATACTGTAGCGCTTTGGTTCCGAGGTCCCGGCCGTCGAACTGATCGTTGGTAAGCCAGGGCCGGCCTTCTTTGCTTGCCGGGCCGCGCCGTCTTTAGGTCGAGCCGCCGGCCCGGTGCCCGAACCTATTCTCCCGAACATCCAGACTTTGCTGATACCAAGATTGATCGAGAAGTACCCCGGTGAATTTCCATAGTTGCGCGGGATCAGAGTCTCTCCTGGCGCCGGCTGCAAATTGAATTTGCCGAACCGAGTACAAATGATGTTTGCGGGTTTTCCCGGGCCCGCGCACGGGATACCTGCGGGAGCGAACGAGGGGCGCTCCGTAAACTGGCCGTCGAGGTTAGTATCAGCCCCGGTGATGATATTGAAGGGCGCGCCCGAGGAGGCAAATACGAGAGGATTCAGCGTCAGTTGCCACCAGGGCAGGCTGATCGTCCCGCCGGTGTTCATTCCATGCCGAATCACAATACCGCTGCGCCCATATTCACTGTGAAAGTCATATGGGTTGGCGGAAAACGATGGCCCGTCGGCATCGCTCATGCCGTAACTGAGACTGTAGTTGAAGAAGAGACTCACGCGCGGGTTGAACCGGCTGTTGAACCCGGCCAGGTATATTCGCTGATTTAATCTTGCGCCCGAATCGAACTGATAAACGTCCCCGACGTTGCCCAACGGCCGCACTCCCGACGGATTAAAGTTGGTGCTGCTGTTGGGAAGAGGCGCGTTGAGGTCAAGCGCTCTGGTTGCGTGAACGAGTCGCAAAAGAAACAATCCCGCAAACGCGGTAACCTTATGGGGAAGCTGACGCTCAACTAACACGCCGGCCATATAGAATGTGGGCGTCCTCAGGTCATTGGGCCTCCGCCATTGAACCAGACGCGAGGAAGTGAGGCTGTTGAGCAAAGGAGGGCACGGGTTCGCGGCACACGAGAAGGCATTAAGCGCGTTGTCGGCGGCACTGTGCGACAGGTCCTGGAGCATGAGTTGGCCGTTTTGATTAAGCACGCAGGGGGCACTGGGGTTCGCATTCGGAAACTTGACACACGCGTACAGCGAGTCCTCTTTTAACGTGAACTGGAGTGTATTCTCGCCATTGAATCGATTGACCAGCAGCGTCTGTGCTTCGCCAAAGCGGGCGTAGAAAACTCCTCCTCCGACGCGGATCACCATCTTAGGTGGGCGCGCGCTATCAGCGGCCCCGGGAGCCCAGGCCATCATTAGGCGCGGCGCGAAATTCAGGTTGCTGTGAATATTCGTTTGGTGTTCATACCTAAGACCGTAACTCAGCGTCAGATTCGGCCGCATGCGCCAGTCATCCTGTGCATAAATCGCCAAATCGATCTGCGATACCGAGGCCGCGGGGTTTCCCGAGGAGATGTTGAACTGGGCCGCGCCGCCGCCTAACTCCCGGATCTCGGTAGGGGTCTTCCCTTGACTTTGAAATACCATTGTTCGGCGATAGCGTTCCAGACTATCGATCGCAACAGGGTCCGCTCCCGGCACGGGAAGTCCGTTCACATCCAAACGCGGAACGAATCCACCGGTGAATGAGTAAGTCCCGCCGAAGTTGCGCGGGTCGACGTCATCAATATTGACGCCGCGCAAACGTCCGCCGATCTTCAAGGCGTGTTGGTTCCTCTGGTGGGAGGTAAAATTTTGCAGTTCCCAACGCTTTTCGATCCTCTGGAAATGCCCTACCTGCGAACTACCGCCTACGAAGGCGCCGGTGACATTGACGGCGACGGGCGCGAGTGTGCCAACGCTTTCCGAACGATTGTATGTAAACTGAAATCGAGTCTCGTTTATGGTTGCTGCATTGAGGACAGCCGTTTCGGTCAACTGCAGCGTATGACTGTAGACGGCTGACTCGTAAGCTCTCTCTGGCAACGAGAATCCGGCGACTCCGTTGTTTTTCCCGGACGAATGAAAATAGCTGTACCGCAATACTAGGGTGTTGCGCTCATTGAGCGCGTAGTCGAATCGGGGGCTGAAGCTCAGAAAACGGGTTGGCACGACTACGCCTTCGCTAACCGCCACGGGTCGGAAGCTGGAATCAAGAATCCGAGCCTTGACCAGTTGGTTGTCATCTTGCTCGCGTCGCTCCAGATCGAAGTAGAAGGAGGCCTTTCCCTTGTTGACCGGACCGCTCAGATTTCCGCCGTACTGGCGCAGTTGATATGGCGGGCGATTGGTAGCGAGGGGGTTCCGCGCGTTGAGGCTCTCATCGTTGAAATTTAGAAAGAGGCCACCGCGAAGCTTCTCCGTGCCGGGTTTCGTTAGAATGTCAATTCGCGCAGCCGGTTGATCATTCTCCGCTGCAAACGGATTCTGGTTGATTCGTATTTCGCGAATCGAATCTTTTGCGGGCAAGCGAGTTCCTGAAAACCCATCGACGAAGATTTGTCCACCTTCGGGTCCGGCCTGCGGGCCGGCAATTGCTCGCAATGCCGCCGCGAGATCGTCCGGATCATCCGGTAAGGCGTCCAGGTCCTTGCCGGTTATGACGGTCTGATTTGCGTTCTTGTTGGCTTCGATACTTATGGGAGCGTCTGCTTCAACGGTTACCCGTTGCTCTTCAATGGTGACTTTTAGAGTGAAGTCGAAAGTGAGTCGCTCGCCTCCGCCTATTTCCAGCGGAACACTGGTCGCCTTGGCAAAGCCCTTCGCCGAGGCTCGCAGGGTGTATTTCCCGGAAGCCAGGCCGGTAAATGAGAAGAGTCCGGTGCTGTTTGTTACCGTGGTTTTCTGGCGCTCAGCGGCGTCGGCGAGTACGACTGTCGCGCCGACAATCGAGGCGCCCAATTGGTCCCGGACGACACCCGACAAAGCGCCGGTGGAATTCTGCGAGAGGACTACCAGGCCCAAAGACAGAATGACGCACATGACACTGGGGACCTTCAGCAGCTCTTTTTCCATAAAAACAACCGATGCCCACACTCTATAAAAGTCAGATCCGCGTGTGTGGCTGAGGAAGACCGGGCGAGAGTCGATTTTCTGCTTGTTTGAGATCATCAAGCTTGCTTGTCTAAAAGCATTAGTAGATTTCACTTTTAGTCTAGTTCCATTGCTTACCCTGCGAATCTATTTTGTGGTGTATGAGCCGTTTGCGATGGCGAACTGGTAATGGCGGGGACGGAGAGTCCTTCCCTGGGGCCGAACTGATAGTGTGATTGGCGTTCAAACCCGGTTGGACAGGTTCTTAACCTCAGAGAGCTCTTTCAGGCATGTTAGAATGCAGCATCAAGGCTTTTTTTTAGGCAAGAGCTTCGCAGTCGACGTCGAGCGTCGGGACTTGCGGAAGCGTGATTGCAACCGAGGGCAGGCGAGAGTCGCTTTTGTGAGGGAACCAAAAATTCGCACGTTGATAGTCGACGATGAGCCGCTGGCGCGCGAGAGAATCCGCGAAATGCTGGGTTGCGACGCAGATGTGGAAGTCGTGGGTGAATGTCGCAACGGACGGGAGGCCGTGGCAAGCGTCAAGAAGTTTGCTCCCGACATACTCTTTCTTGACGTCCAGATGCCAGGCATGGATGGTTTCGCGGTTCTCAAGGCCCTGCGCAACGAGCCCCGGTTGCCATTCGTAATCTTCGTCACGGCGTACGACCAGTATGCCGTGCGAGCGTTTGAGGTGAACGCGCTCGATTACATCCTGAAGCCCTTCAGGCGTCAACGGTTTGAACAAACTCTGACGCGAGTTAAGCAGCAGTTATGGTCGGCGTCTTCCGATAATCTGGGTCAACGCACGCTGGCGTTGCTGCAGAGTCTGGAAGCGAAATCGAACTATCTCGATCGTTTGACTATCAAAAGCCAAGGCAAAGTGTTCTTCGTCAAAGTCGAAGAGATCGACTGGATCGAGTCGGAGGACAACTACCTGCGGCTTCATCTCGGAAAGCAATCACACTTGTTGCGTGGCACACTTACCAGCCTCGAGGCGCAACTGGATCCCAGAAAGCTTGTCCGCATCCACCGCCGGGTGATCGTCAACCTTGACCGCATCAAGGAACTAACACCCTGGTTCAATCGCGACTATCACGTCGTCTTACACGACGGAACCGAACTGACGCTCTCAAGAGGATACAGGCAACGACTCAGCCATCTGAGAAGATTCAGGTAGATGTTTTAGCCGGCTTCAGACGGCTTTCCCGAAGGGTTGCTAGACCAGCCGGTTTACGGCTGGGTAGCGCGCCATCGACGGTACCAGCCAGTTTTTAACGGGCTTCCCAAGCTAGCACCTTAGCAGTCTAAAGCAATGATCGGAAGGACGCTTAAGCGCCCTTCTGAACTCTGCCCCCCGTTCTTACCATTCCTAAAAGGGCTGGCCTATCAACCCTGCGGGAAAGCCGCGTAAACGCGGCTGGGTTTAGCGCATTGATGAATTTTCTCGGAATTATTCTATTTGCGACGCACAAGACTACCTGGATCATCGACCTCGTGAGATTGAGCAGGTATCAAGTCGTGTACGGTATCTCGAGGGTTACTCTGAGCCCGCCTTCAGCGACATTATCAACATTGAATCGATGCGCCGCGCCATAGAGCTGTTGCAGTCGCGCCTTCGTGTTCCGCAATCCGATGCCATCCTTGACGGTGCTTCCGTTCTCACCGCGCGTCGGTAAGCCTGGTCCGTTGTCCTGTACTTCCAGCAGAAGCTTTCCGTTGGTGCGCCAGGCGCGGACTTCGATTCGGCCCTGGTTCTCATTGGGTGCAATGCCATGCCGAATAGCGTTTTCTACGATCGGTTGAAGAACCAGGTGTGGTACCAATGCCGCGAGAGTCTGCGGCTCAATCTGCATTTGCGTTAACAAGCGGCTCTGAAACCGAATGCGTTCGATCTCCAGATAACGATTCAGGAACTCCAGTTCCTCTTCCAGTTTCACCTCTTGCTTTCCGGAATTCTCGAGTGTTAGTCGCAGGAAATCTCCGAGACAGCCGACCATCTCGTCGGCAGCGTCGGGATCTTTGCGCAGAAGAGCTGAAATGGAGTTGAGGGTATTGAACAGGAAGTGAGGATGCAGTTGCATTCTCAGGGCCTGTAATTGGGCCTGCGCTAAACGAGATTCAAGGTGAGCGGATTGTACCTCGAGCTGGGCCGCTCTTAGCTCGCCTAGTTTGTGTTTGCTGTAATACTGAAAGGCGAGGCTGATCGTCAGAATCCCCCAATATACGAAAATTCCCAGGTGGAAGTGAGCAGTGAATAAAAAGGGAAGCACGCCCCCGGCTTTCGCGAGCGGGTTCTGAAAGCTGGGTACGAAGATCCTTACGATAGAGGCGTAGACGGCAATGTGCACAAACGAGATGAGCACACTGGCAACCGCATGCACCAGCAGGCCGCTAATCCGCCGCCACCTTTCGATCGGATAATATCGAGCGAGCGCCACAATGAGGGGAGTCAACAACGCCCATAGTCCCCATAGCAACAAATCAAACGGAAGAAGATGCCTCCACTCAACCTGTAGTTTTTCCGGGTCGAAATACGGGAGCGTTTGGCTGCCGAATTCCAGGCCGATCAGCAACCAAACGCCCAGCAAGAGAAGCCACCGATAAAACCAATGCCGCAACATCGCTTTTCGCCCTACCGCAGATTCACGTTCGTTAAGAATTTGCGGTGAGAAATTGTCTTGCCCAGTTCGGAGTAGAGTTTGCGAAGAATCTTCAGCGCCCACCTTTCCTTCGTCATACGTTTGAACACCCGCTGATTCCTGCTTTCTTCATTTTAGCACGACCTAAAGACGTGATTTCCTCATTTCTCCAGTGGCAGGGACCATCCACCCCCGGCATTACCGACTCGCCGACACAAGGGTGTGGTTGGCCACAAATAAGTTGGGGTTCATCAAGTCTTGTAATTAAGCTGAGGGGTGCCGGGTCGCACAGAAGAATTAGGACGTCACCGCACAAAGTCGATGACGAAAACGCGGCTTGATGCCAGAAGTGATTGTGTCGCGGGCGGCAGCAAACCTATGGAATGGTTCGAAGATTTATACGACGACTTCAGGATGGCGACGGGTTTCGGCCAGGTCTCGGACGAACGAACCAAAAGAGAGGTAGATTTCATTTGCGATGTGCTTGAATTACCCAGGGAAGCACAGGTACTTGATCTGTTCTGTGGCGCCGGAAGACACTCGCTTGAACTTGCGCGAAGGGGGTATGCGGCGACAGGGGTAGAACTAAATCCGGACTACTTGAAATTAGCAAATGAACTATCAGAAGGCGAGCATAACCCGCCGAATTTCATTCAAGGTGATGTCCGGCGCGTAGATTTTGGCGTGGGCTATGATGCGGTCGTAATCATGTTCAATAGTTTTGGATATTTTAATGATGAGGAAGACAAATTGGTCCTGGCAAAAATCTTCGATGCTTTAAAAGAGCGTGCGAAATTTCTCATCGAGGTTCTTAACAAAGATTGGATGATCCGGAATTTCACGGAGATTGGAGAGTCTGAGATTGGTGGCATTCGAGTAGAAGAGAAACGAAGGTTTGACGTGTTGACGAGCAGAATCAATTTCATTATCGAAAGATATGAAAAAGATGGAGTAATTACGAAAGAGGGCTCGTGGAGGGTTTATTCTGCCAATGAGTTGAAAAATGTACTCGAGGCGATTGGATTTCGATTCATTGCCGGCTATTCGAATCTGGAAAAACAGCCGCTCACGAAAGATACGAGATTGATGAGAATGGTATTTGAAAAGTAAGAATGCAACAGGCCCATGATGTTATGTGCTGCTCGTGGGGGGCGAGTTAATTCGGCGGTTTACCGCTTATAGGATTTTGAAGGCATCAACGCATCAAATACGCGAGGAGTTTGATCGAATTGCTCTGCTGACGGAGCGTTATGGCAGCGTGAGCGATATCTATAGCAATTACCTTATCCAGCAGCTCCCGCCTCATTCTGAGAATGCTTTGGAGATCGGTTGCGGAACAGGAGAGTTCACGCGGCTCTTAGCTGCGCGGGCAGGAGGCGTTACAGCTATTGATCTTTCATCGCAAATGATCCGTCGTGCTAAATCGCAATCAGTCAATTACCGAAACATTGAATATTTGCTGGGCGATGTGATGCGCGTTTCTCTTTCCCTCGAAGAGTATGATTGTATCGTCTCAATGGCGACTCTTCATCATCTTCCCCTTGCAGAGGCATTACTAAAGATGAAAGACGCCCTCAAACCAAACGGAGTGCTCCTGATCCATGATTTGGTCGGCACCGATAGCCTTGTTGACGGAATGATGAGTGTGTTGGCCCATCTAGTGAGTGTGGCGAGGCGATTTTGGAAAACGGGTCGAATGCGAGCACCGCGGGAAGTGCGAGCGGCATGGGCTGAGCATTGCAAGGGAGAGGTTTATCTAACCCCGGCCGAAGTCAGAGAAATGTGCCGGCAGTATTTGCCAGAAGCGCGGATGCAGCGTCACTTATTGTGGCGCTATACGGTTGTCTGGTATAAGCACGGTTCTCCAAAGGGGCTGGCTGCTAACGCAAGCAACGCGAATTTTCCTAAGAAATCGAATTAAAAAGTGCTGATCAACGGCCTGACTCCGTTGTGTCGATTAAGACTCAAGTGCAGGGCGCTTGTGAGGTATTGAAATGAATGACAAGTTCAAGGGCTCGGTCTTGCCCAATTTGTAAAAGGGTGGCCAAAATTAGCCCAACGCATTTTAAGCGTAGCGATAAGTCTTTTAGATTGAGCGGTTTGCGCGGGAGTCCCCAATTGCTGAGCCAAGCGGGCGTATGTTTTGTTAAATCCAGTCTACACTGCGATTTCTTGATTGCGCAAAGGCTTGGCCAGCTTACTTTCTGGTCCCTGCTTGTCCGTGTTCCTCCTCCTGTTCTCTAGTTGGCAATTGATGTTTTGTGAATCAGACGAGATTTTACCGATCCCAACTGACGACAGGAAGTCGGCTCTCGCTTTCGTCGTATTCAGCGAATCGGTGGAGCAGGCTTCGATACTTTGAAAGACAATCCGCACGGCGATCATTGCTTCGGGCCTGAAGACAAAGCTCGATTGCTAAAGGAGGACTCAAATCGGCCCAAACTTCAGACCAAAAAACTCTTGCAAAACCTTAAGACTTCAACTATCTTCTCGAACAATCATAATAACGGCTAATTCTTATTTAGCGGTCGGTAGGCATTCCCCCACGTTGTAGAGGTGTAACGCTCTCTAGACGCATCAACTAGAGAGCAAGTGTTTCGTCTAACAAGTATGTGAATGAGGTTCCAACTCTGAGCTGAGGAACTGGAAGGCAATCATACGCACGTGATAGCTAGGATCTTCCGGAGCAAATTAAGTAAAGCTTGGAGGTGGCGCCGTTGCCCGAGCAAGATAAACGAACCGACTCATTATCAATCGTGACACGGATCGCCGCATTGTTTATTGTGGCGGCCCTGGTCGTCCTTTTCTTTGCCTTTGCAAAACCCGTTGGCCCGCCTGCCGAAGCGCAGTCCACCAGGACGATGGCTCAAGAGACGGTGATTGGAAGGGACTGCCAACAATGTCACCGGGTTATCGTGCAGTCTTTCGCCCTGGACGCTCACGGCAAAAGCGCCAAGTTCCTTAAAGATTCACGCGGCGCCAAGTGTGAGGTCTGCCACGCGAACAGCGACAAGCACGCCGAAACCAGCACCAAGACCGCCAGCAAAGGAGACGTCGGCAATCCCGCTAAAATGGGATCTGCCGCAGCCAATCAATCTTGCCTCCAATGCCACTCAATGGACCGCAGCCATTTCAACTGGAAGGGCAGCAAGCACGACAGGAGCGACATGAGCTGCTTGTCTTGTCACAGCGTTCACCACACCAAACTGATTCAAAGGATGTCAGTCAATCTCACTGGCAAGACGGATACAGAGGTCGCGGAGATCCTGAACACCAGGATTCCCGAACGCTTATTGATCTCCCCGTCGGTTGAGGAGACTTGTCTCGGTTGCCACGTCGATAAGCGAAAGGCCCTATTCCAGCGATCAACTCATTTCTTCCGGACTGAAAACTGGGCAGACAGACGACAGGTAATGCCGGGCCAGCCAACCGGAATGAAAGTGACGTGCACCTCCTGTCACGATCCGCACGGCGGTGAAGGCCGCAAAATGCTCCAGGCCAGCAACACAAATCAACTCTGTTATCAATGCCATGCGGATAAACGCGGTCCAATGCTGTGGGAGCATGCGCCGGTGAGAGAGAACTGCCTGACCTGTCACACCCCGCATGGCTCAAACAACGTGAACCTGCTGACGACGCGCACTCATCAGTTGTGTCAGGAGTGCCACATGCACATGTTGTGGCGTCATCAGACCGTAGCCGGATTCGACATCTTCACTTTCAACAAAGGTTGTGTGAATTGCCACGCCTTGGTTCATGGTTCAAACCATCCCTCAGGAAAGGCGCTTACGCGCTAAGGAGGCCAACGTGAGAGCGCTTCGCATAAATCGACTAAGGTCGCTAGTGAATTACGCAGTCCTCTCGTTCGCACTAATTGCTACTTCATTGTGTGCCGCAACGGAAGCGCGTGGCCAGCAAGCGGTTGACGACGAAGGCAAGCCGGAGGAGACGGCCGCGTCGGAACCGCAGAAGAAACCAGAGCCCAAGAAAAAGCCCAGTATCTTCGACCACCTTAAAATTACCTTCGACATCGCGGCGCTAAGTCGTCAGATCGAAGGTGATCGACCCGGAAAGTTTCAGGAGTACCGCGATTACCCGCAAGGCTTCTCGATGCGAAATTTTCGTTTGAACTTTGAATCCGCTGCTTCGCCTTGGCTCCTGAACTTCAGAGCTCAGGAAATTCGCGAACGCGACCAGGGCTACAGCGGCGAATTCGGGAAGATCGGCAAATACAGGACCAGAGTCTCGTGGGATCAAACCCCGCGCTATTATTCGTTCGGTAAATCCTTCTTTGTGCAGACTGCGCCGGGATCCCTCTCAGTGAGCCAGAGCCTCCGCGCCGCTCTGCAAGCCGCGATTCCCGAGACTGCGCCAGGCGCGACCGCATTTGCGGCGAGCCCGCAAGGTCCAGCTCTAACGGCTCTGTTGAACCAGGAACTTCAAACGGCGCCCACCATCCAACTGCGCGTGCGCTGGGACCAGTTCTTGATTACGCAATCTTATCGACCAACCAAGAACTGGGAGTTCTACGTTCGTGCCCAGCACTTGCGGCTTAATGGTACGCGCCCCAGACCGACGGGGACCTTCGCTCGTGAAAATAACTTTCCGACGACTGCAGTTCCCACACAGAATGACGGCGTGTGGGAATCACTCGGCTCGGAACTTCCGGAACCGGTGAGTTATCGCACCACGAATCTCACCTTTGGCTTTCAGTATTCGCGCCCCAAGTGGAGGTTTGGCGTTGATTACTTCATCTCGCTGTTTCGGAATGAGATCGAATCGTTGACCTGGGAAAATCCATTTCGCGTGACTGACAACGTGGTAATCACGTGCTCGCCGGGAGTCTCGTGCTCACCTTTAATAAGTCCGCCGACGGCGAGCAATGCCAGAGGTCGCAATCGGTTCGTGCATGCTCAATTGGCTTTGGCGCCCGACAATGATTATCAAAGTCTGAGCGTGCATGGAAGCGTGGACCTACCGCACGACACCCAACTTCGCGGTGAGTTTTCGTGGGGCAGAGGAACTCAGAACCGTCCGTTTTTGCCTTACACTCTAAATACCGCTCTGACAAACGCCAATCTGGTGGCTAACGGTGCTCCGCCGAACGTGCCGACGATCTTCGGTACGCCTCTACCGCAGCCTTCGCTGAACGGGGTAGTTCGAACCCTGAACGGCGACGCCGCTCTGACGAGTCGACCGTGGCACAACATGCAGTTTCTGCTTCAATACCGCGCGGACGATATGCAGAATCAAAGCCCGATCATCCGCTTTCCCGCGCTGCCAAACTTCGGCGATGGGACTTTGCGTGCCACGTTCTTAGGGCAGCCACAAACCTCTAGTGGAGATTATTACGGCCTACCTTTCGAGAATTACCCGACCTCTTACACTAAACACAATATTACGGCGAATTGGCAATGGGATCCTCGTAAGAATCTCGGCCTGGAATTCGAATATGATTGGGAGATTTGGAACCGAAAATTCCGCGATGCGCCGAGAACTAACGAGCACAGCGTGCAAGGTCGCCTATCGTATAAGCCTGAATTCATAAGAGGAGTGACCTTCAAAGGTGACTATCTCTATTCGCATCGCATTCCGACCGCCTATTTAACGCAACCGTTCACTTTCAACCCGAATCTTGGCGCGGGCTTGGCCAGCGGTGGCGGACCTGGCTGGGAAGTTACGCTGTCGACTGTATTGATTCCCGGAATCCCCTTGGAGTTCAACATGCTGCGGCGGTTTGACGAGGACAATAGGATTCGCAAGGACGGCGGCGTATCAATCGAGGTGGCCAGATCCGAAAAGCTAAATTATTCGATCTCGTATCGCTATCTGCGCGACGATTACGACAAGAGTTTCTGGGGGCTGCATTACGGGACGCAGTCCACCGTTGATGCGCAGGTGAATTACTTTGCTCGGGAGAATACTTTCTTTTATGCAAACTATTCTCGCGAGTTCGACCAGACCGGATATCGAGGCATGGGTCATCTCATAATTGGGGCAATCCCGAACGTAAGAGCCTGTTGCGCCCAGTATCCAGTCGCTAATTCCTGGGACCGCGCTTCGAGAATCAACCTGGATATGTTTCAAGTCGGCTTTAACACTTCGAGCGCAGGCGAACGCACGGTCTTTGATTTTTCCTACGGCTTTGGCTTCGCGAAGGATAGGACAAACACCGTCAATCCGTTTCCAATTTTGGCGAACTCTCCACGAACCGCTGGCGTTCTCCCTTATCCCGATGTGATTAACCGGCAGCAGGAAGTCAATCTCTCGCTCACTCATCGACTGCGCGAAGGACTCGATGTGGGACTCAGTTATCGCTTCGAGCCGTATCGCCTTAACGATTACTACACAGACGGCCTGCAACCTTATTCCGCCAAGCAGCTCGCAGACGGCAGTTTTGGCGCGAATACTCCGCGGCAATTGTTCCTGGATGCGCGGTTCACGACCATGCACGCGAATGTTGCGACTGTTTTCCTGCGGTACTCATTTTGACTAGAGTGAACGTGACCTTGGGAACCCTTCAACCAACTCCCCCTGGATTTTCTGCTGCCGATACTTGCTTCTACGTTCCGGCAGTATTGATTCCAACAGTTCCTTAAACCAAAATAGGCATACTTATGCCGCGCGAAATCAAAGCTAATGGAACGCGGCTGCCTGTGGAATAGCTTTGTCATGGTCGGATTTGTTGACGCTTTCCTGAAGATGACGGGGCGAGCGCTGCCGACACTCTATGATTCCTTCGATGCTGTCATACGCACTGC
>WNGL01006794.1_pt1 | contig 14061 bp, 8 predicted proteins | sample 5400591 | NCBI WGS metagenome assembly WNGL01 (sample SAMN13153377, study PRJNA577476) | soil metagenome | isolation source: 80 cm soil or saprolite under Garry oak tree replicate 1 | place: USA:California | collected 2016-06-15
GGAGTTGACCTGAGTCACATCGCACGCGATGATTTCAGATCTGCCCTGACTCTGGGCGATGGCCTGTGCCGTGTTTTCCAGGGCGGCGCGGGTACGTCCGCACAACACCGCGGTTGCACCCATGGTGGCGAGTTTGCGCGCTATGGCCGCGCCGATGCCGCGGCCTGCGCCGGTGATGATTGCGACTTGCGTGTCCAAAGGTCGTTCGGACTTCACCAATGGTCTCCGATAGGTTAATTCGTTCGATGAACGGCGAAAACCCGCCATCCGGCGGAGGTTCGATCCGCATCTTAACAATAACAATAAAGTGGAGCATGATGGGGAAGTGGCTTGCCTTCGGCGGGAGAGGTACTTATAATCCGGCGAACCCGTAAAAAGGGGTCCACTGCCTGGCATTCTGAGCAAGTGCCCTGTTTTTGGGGGCGGTGCGGAAAGCCCGAGACCATTCCAGCAGAATTTGAGAGCTCGAATAGCGGTCAAGGCGGAGAAGTCGTTGTGACGATTACGTAGGTCCTGCTAAAAGTCAATTCCCGGAGATCCTAAGGAGCAAGACTGATGAAAAAGATTCTGGTCACGGCGGTGCTCGGGTTTGCTGTAGTAGCAGCGGGTCAGGTTGCGCAGCCGGCACAGCAGCCCCAGGGGCAACCAGCGCAGGGACAGCCTGCGCCCGGACAGCCCGCACAAGGACAACCTGGCGCTTCACCGTCGCAAGCGCCGGTAATTAAAGATCCGGCCGAGTACAACGCCTACGTGGGCGCGGTGCAGCAAAACGATCCGATAACGTGCGCGCACTGACGTTGCTCGCCTATCTAAAGCGTACGATGGCGCAGGCGGGACAGAATCCTCAGCAGAACCTGGCGGACGCAAAGAAGTATGGCCAGTTGGGTTTAGACGCACTCCCGAAATTTAACAAGCCCGAAGGTACTTTCGACGCGGACTTTCAGAAGATGAAAGACCAGATGTCGGGAATCTTCAACGCAGCGGTTGGTATTGCTGCGTTGCAGGACAAAGACTACGCGACAGCGCAGAAAAGCCTTAAGGTGGCTGCCGACGCGAACCCGCAGGACTTCAGCATCGTGTACCCTCTCGCTCTGGCTTATCTGCAAGCCACTCCACAAGATTCGATCAATGGCATTTGGTATGGGGCTCGCGCCCTTGCGATTGCGCCCACGCCACAGGTGGCTACGCAGATTGAGCCGTACATAAAGCGACAATACGTGAAGTATCACGGCGCAGACGATGGCTGGACAGATTTGGTGGCAAGGGCGAAGGCGAGTCCGACGATGCCGGCGGATTTCACGATCAAGCCGGCGCCGACCCCCGCGGATCAGGCCGCGGATCTGGTCAAGTCCAAGGATCCAACGAAGATGGACTTCGCCGAGTGGGAATTGATTCTTACCGTGGGCAAGCAGGAAGATGCTGACACGGTTTTCAACGCCATCAAGGGAAAAGCAGTGCAGTTGGGCGGCGCAAAAGTAATCAGTTCTTCCCCTGCCAAGCTGACTCTGGCTGCTAGCCTGGATGACATCGACGCGAATAAGGCGGATGTGGAGCTGACGATGTCCGCTCCGATTCCCGCCAAATTGCTACCCAAAGAAGGGGCTACCATCGACTTCGAGGGAACACCGGAGACTTACACCAAGAATCCGTTCCTCATATCAATGGACAAAGGCGTGCTCCTCACCAAGAAAGCGCCTGCCGGTACGCCCAAGAAGAAGCCTCCGGTTCGCCGCAAGCCGGCGGCGCAGTGACACGGGCACGCTGAAAGGGAGTGAAACAGGCAGCCCGCAAGTGTGTGCGTGAGAACCCGCTGTCAGTAATCCCGCACATGGCAAAGGTGTCCCTTCGTCTCGCTGCCGGATCTGCGCAGCAGGCGGCTGGTTACGGAGCGTTCCGACAGGTAAACAGGCGCGTCAGGTTGTAAGCCATCGCCGCCAGCGTGAACTCCGAGTTCTCGGACACGCAGCTTCCTCCGTTGTCTCAGCGAGTCCTGCCGTGAGAATTTGTACTTGATTAGATCTTACGAAAATAAACAGGTCGCTCTTCGACAATACAGGAAAGTCATCACGGCGCGGCTTCACCGGCCCATATTGCCTGCCAGGCCGAGAACTCGCTCGGCCTGATCTGATAGCGTGCAAAATTTCCTTCATGCAGGCTCAGAAGCTCGCCCTCAGCCATTTCCTTGAAACGATCACGCTCTGCTGGCGGAATGTTCTCCTCGACCCAGGAAGCAATGTGGTCCTTGCCCTTCGTTTCAAGCACGAGGAAATTTCCTGATTTGTAGCCTTCCCCAAATCTTGGTTCGAACGCACGGGGTTGATCTCGCTGCTGGCTACTCAGCGGCGCTTCTCGTTGGTTTCATGGGCCGCGGATGCGGAACCGCACTTCCGGTGGTGTGGGAGGACGGCGATCCCTGGAGTTAATTGGGATCAGAGTTCACGGGGTCAGAACCGAGTCATTTGGCGAGCCGCTTTCTTTTCCATGGACATAGGGCGCGCACTGCGCGGGGGACGCTTGACGCCAGCGCGGAGCTGACGAACGTCTATCTTCAACTCGGAGATCGTACGGCTGAGAGTATTGCGGTGCATGCCCAGTTCGCGCGCGGCGCGGCACTGGTTGCCCTTGTTTTCCTGAAGCACGGTGAGTATGAATCGCTTCTTGAACTCGCGTACGCCTTCGGAATAAAGAATGTTGCTCTTGTACATCTGCAAGACGAGTGCTTCCAATTGATCTTTCACGATGCGTCTCTCTCTTCCGTTTGAATTTCTGTTCTTACCGCATCTATTTCGAGCGTGAAGCGGGAGTGCCGGTCAAATTGCGAGGAGCTCGGTGCAGCAGGTCCAGGCCCTCATAGAAACGGGCTCGGAATTCTGATGGTGCAACCCAGATTGCAGCCCTTCCCGCAACTAGAAAGTAAGGCGCCAGTTGTGAATCCTCCAGGAGCTTTGAGGTCGGAGTGAATGCCGTCAGGCCCATCAGGATGACGGCCACCATCAGTCCGCCTTTCAGCAATCCCAGTACTCCGCCCAAGAACCGGTCGAAGCCGCTTAACCCGGCCTCTTTCATCACCCAGCGCGCGATCCTGCCGGCGATAACGAACAGCAGGACGATGGCAAAAAAGATGATGAGGAAGCCGAAAATGTCAGCCAGCCACTCCGACTTGAAAAACGACGACAACCACCCCGCCAGGCGGGGATACTGCCAGGCGGCCACGATGTATCCAACAATCAACCCCGCCATGCTCAGGGCCTCAGCGAAGAAGCCCTGGATGGCTGCTGAAACCACGTTCAAGACGAGCAATGCAAAAATGATCCAATCCGCCCAGCTCATGCATTTCTCCGGTGGGCGGCCGAAGGGTTACACATCCAGTCTGTGCCCGGTCAACTGGAAGTAGGCCTCGAGGTATTTTTCGCTGGTCCCGCGGGCCACCTCAAGGGGCAAGGCGGGCGCAGGCGGCTGCTTGTTCCAGCGAATTTTTTCGAGATAATCGCGAACGTACTGCTTGTCATAAGACTCCTGCGCCTGGCCCGGCCTGTACTGGTCTGCGGGCCAGAAGCGGGAAGAATCCGGCGTGAGCACTTCATCCGCCAGGGTGATCCCCTGGGCGGTGCGCCCAAATTCAAACTTGGTGTCGGCTATGATGATGCCGCGCTGGCGCGCATAGGCCGCGGCTTTCTTGTAGATCTTCAGGGTAATGTCGCGAAGTTGCCCAGCAGTTTCGCTGCCCACGATCTTACGCATCTGTTCGAAGGGGATGTTTTCGTCGTGGCCGGTCACCGCCTTCGTGGCCGGGGTGAAAATGGGTTCGGGGAAAGCATCGGACTCGCATAGACCGGCAGGTAATTCGATGCCGCAGACCTTCCCCGTCGCTTTGTACTCCTTCCAGGCGGAGCCTGAAATGTAGCCCCGTACTACGCATTCCACGGGAAACATCTCAGCTCGCTGTACCAGCATGGAGCGGCCCCGCAGTTGGTCGGCGTACTTGCGGACCGCCTGGGGATAGCGGTCAACGGCGGCCGTGATGACGTGGCTGGGCACGATATCCGACAGAAAATCGAACCAGAACAAAGAAATCTGGCTTAACACGCGTCCCTTGTGGGGGATGCCCGTTGCCAGGACATAGTCAAAGGCCGAGATACGGTCGGTGGCGACAAACAGCAGGCGATCGTCATCGAGTTGGTAGACGTCTCGGACCTTGCCGCTGGCGTGGAGTGGAAGGTCCGGGAAGTCAGTTTGCAAGAGGACGGTATCGAGAAGTTCGGGGCTCATGATGAAATTCTACAGGCAAGGGAGCGTGGCGTATTTTAGCCCCTCAGAAAAATTTGTCAACGAAACAAATTCACAGGTTGGCAAGAGTGCTTTTATCTCCTTGAAGAGAAAAAAGTTGACAGCCGGGAACTCAAGGGGAGGGATTTTCGGATGGATACTCGAAGAAGGCAATTGTGGAAAAGCTGAGGACGAGAGTGGATATCTGGAAAGATTTCAGTTTGAGGCGAACAGGCGTCGGCCTGACCGTCTGGTCCGCCAATCATTCCGCAAGCGAGAGATAGCTGGATGGCGTACCGACGAGGTCGGCCTAGACAGCGTCAATTGCCGCTCCAGGGCCCTGGAGGGCCGCCAGACCAGCGTTTTGCGGAAACAAGCGGACGACAATGAGATGCGGCCGGTCGGTGGGCAGTTCAATTTGTGCCTAGGCAGTCGCTCCAAAGCGCACCGACACCAACTTGGAGATCCCCGGTTCTTGCATGGTGACACCATACAGCACGGGCGCAATGCTCATCGTCTTCTTGCTATGGGTAATGAGCACAAATTGGGTCTCGAGGCTCATTTCCTTTACCAGTTCGGTGAAGCGACCGATATTGGCTTCGTCAAGCGGAGCATCGACTTCGTCCAGGATACAGAACGGGCTAGGCGAGTACTGGAAGATCCCGACTAACAGAGCCAGCGCCGTCAGTGCCTTCTCGCCACCGGAGAGGAGCAGCACGCTCTGCAGCCGCTTGCCGGGCGGCGAGGCCACCACGTCGATACCGCTTTCGGCGCTATTCTCTTCGTCGGTAAGCCTCATGAAGGCATTTCCTCCGCCGAAAAGCTTCTTAAAGGTCATCTGGAAGTTTTCATTGATGCGGGCAAAGGCCTCGGCAAACTTTTGGCGTGAGAATTCGTCGATTTCGCGGATGGTAGCGGTGGTGTTGTAGATGGAACTGACCAGATCTGCGCGCTGAGTTTCGAGGAACGAATGGCGCTCCGCGGTTTCTTTGTACTCCTCGAGTGCCATCATGTTCACCGGGCCCATGGCTTCGAGCTTCGCCCGCATTTCGCGATGCGCCTGATCTTCGGCGGCAAGCTGCTCTCCGCTAACCATGGGAAGGCTGGTATCGGCCATCAGGATTTCACGCTCGATGCCGAGTTCGTTCAGGCAAGTCTGCGACATGTATTGCGCGTCAGATTGCAACTTAGCGGCTACTGCGGAGATGTCGCCGCGACGGTCGCGAGCCTGATCCAGAAGCTGGCGGGCATTGCGGAGAAGCTCGTCGATTTCTGCCAGGCGAGCGCGCAGTTGCTCCGATTCAAACTGCAGAAGGCCTTCGCGGGCCTGACTGGCGTTGCGCTCGGCTTCGAGGTCGGCGGCCTGTTGCTCTAATTGATCGCTGTCCACTTCGCGCTGCAGCTTTTCGGAAGCTGCCGCGGCGATCTGCGATGTCAGGGCGTGCACGCGCTCGTCCATCTCGGAGAACAGCGAATCGATGCGCTCTAATACTGTCGCAGCCGAGCGGTGGCGCTCTTCGAGACCTCCGACCCGGGCCGCATGCTGCGCCGTCGTCTGAGTGGCTTCTTCGCGGCGCTGCCGCAGCGCGGAGAGAGATTCCTGGGCTGTGGCAATCTGCCGCTCCAATTGCTCGCGTCTTTCCTCGAGGGCGGCAATCTCAGACTGCCGGGCCCGAATCAGGCCATGCTGTTCGGAGCGCTCCTCTGCCAGCCGCTGTAACTCGCCCTGGGAAACTCCCAGGCGCTCGCTGACACGAGCAATTTCAGAGTCGAGTTGCTGCAGCAGATGGCCCGAGGTCATGGCCTGGTGCTCGGCCTGGCGCTTTTCTGCTTCGAGCCGCTCCAGCAGGGAACTGAGATCTTTCAGTTCGCGGCCCCAGGCGAGCACGCGCATTTCTCCATCGCGCAGGGCACGCTCCAAGTCTTCCAGTTGCCGGCTAACCTCGCGAAGCTCGCGCTTCATAGACAGTGGTCCCTCAGCGCGCTGCTTACCCCCAGTCACCGTCACGTTGTGGAAGCACTCGCCCGATTGTGACAAAAAGAATGCGTCAGGATTCTCCAGGGCGAGGCCGCGTGCGACGCCACTCTCAGGCACGATGTATCCATCCCGCAGCTTCGGCAAAACGACTTCGAGCGACTTGCCGAAGCCGTCGAGCACTCGAATGGTGTGCTTGAGCGGGACAATCGACTCTGCCGGCGGGGCGGAATGCGCAGCCTCATCGAGCACAAAGGAGAACTTGGCTTGCGAGTCTTCGGGGTGAACGAGAAATGTCGCGCGTCCATCGACATCGGTGCGGAGCAGGCGCAGGCCTTCGTCGGCGGCATCCCATGATTTGACCACGATGTAGTTCAATTCATCGCGCAGAAAGTCTTCCACCACGCGCTCAAACCTGGGCTCTACCTCAAGGAAGTCGGCAAGCACGCCCACCGGGGCCAGCCCGCTTTGCATCACTCCGGATTGGAAGAGGCGGCGAACGGACTCGGTGGAATATCCGTGTTCGGCGATGACTGCTTCGAGTGAACCTTTCTTGCCCAGCGCAGTGGCGAACTCGGCGCGGAGAAGGTCGAGGTGTCCCTTGGCCTGGGTTTCGTCCCGACGTTTGCTTTCGATCAAACGGCGGAGGTGGCTGAGCTCTTCGGTTATGCCGCTGACACGTTCGGAAACCGTCTCAAATTCGAGTGCGAGTTGGCCACGCTGACCGCCGAAGGCTTCCACCTGTAGATTGGCGTTGGCGATCTCGGCTTCGAGCCGGCTCGCTTCGCGGTCTACACCGGCCCGCCGTTCCTCAGCTTGCGCAAGCTGATTGCGCTCGCGCGATGCCGAGGACACGATGTCAAAAATGGCCACTCGCGATTCTTCCTGCTGCTGTTCGAGACTGGAGAGGCATTCCGCAACTGCGGCAGCTTCCTGCTGAGAGCGTGTGAAATCGTTCCTGGCAGCGGCAAGATCGGCGCTGGCTGATTCCAGCACTTCACGATTGGAATCGCGCTCCGACTCGAGTGCCGTCAGCCGATGGCGAGCTTGCGCTAGTTCAGCCTCAGCCGAAGCCGAGCGCACCATCAATTCAGCGCAGCGCTCCTGGTTGTGCCGCCGACGAGCCTGGGCGCGATCGATTTCCAGCGTAATCTGGCTCAGCCCATCGAGATTCTCGCGCAGCTCTCGCTCGATGGAGTAGCCGCGCTGAGTCCGTTCACCGTGCTCAGCCTCAAGTTCTTGCACGGCTTCGGTGCGGTGGCGCATCTCATCGGCAAGAACATTGAGTTGGGCATCGAGCTCAGCGCTTTGCTGATCGAGCGCGGCAAACTTGCTGGCCAGCACCACGCGCAGCTTGGCTCGCAACTCTTCTCGGAGCTTGGCGTAGCGCTCGGCCTTGGATGCCTGACGCTTCAGCGAATTCATTTGCCGCGTGACTTCGTCGAAGATGTCGTTCACGCGTGCCAGATTCAGTTTCGCCTCTTCCAAACGCGCTTCGGCGAGCCGTTTTTTTGTTTTGAATTTGGTGATGCCGGCAGCTTCTTCGAGAATTGCGCGCCGGTCGGTGGGGCGGCTGCTCAGAATCTGACCGATGCGTCCCTGTTCAATCAGCGCGTAGGATTCCGGCCCCAGGCCGGTGCCCATGAAAAGTTCCTGAATGTCGCGCAAGCGGCAGAGCTTGCCGTTGAGCAGATATTCACTGTCGCCTGAGCGGAATAGTCTGCGAGTGACCACAAGTTCGCCGGCGCGGAATTGCTGCTGATTGAATTTGCGGCGTCGGATTTTGAGGATCACCTGCTGACCGCTGACAGCGGCGGACGCAATAGGTACCACGGCACCGCCGGAATTTCCAAACCATGCGAACGCCGGCTCGTCATCAGGGAAGGCGTCGGCCAAACTGTTTGCCCGGGGGCGTAACCCCGCGACTTCTGCCGTTTTGCCCGGCTGCGCTTCGTCGAGAGCGCTTGCAGTCTCTTCGGCGGCACGAGCACGAATTGCGGCCTCGTCCCAATCGTCCACAATGTTGGCGTCCGCGAGAAGTTCTGCGGCCGCACCTTCCGGCATGTCGTCGGCAATCTCGATTTCCGTGGGAGCGTGGAGGTCGGAGCCCGGATACACCTCGGGATCGATCAGGGTTAACGACACCTCAGCCATTCCCGTAGGTTTGCGATCGCGGGTGCCGGCGAAGATCACATCTTCCATGCGCGCACCGCGCAACGTTTTGGCCGACTGCTCGCCGAGTACCCATGAAATAGCGTCGGCAATATTGGACTTGCCGCAGCCATTCGGCCCGATGATGGCCGCAATGCCATCGCCGTGGAACTTCAGCTCCGTACGGTCACAGAACGACTTAAAGCCGAGAACATGAAGCTTCTTCAGTTTGAGCAACGTTGACTCCTTGAGACTCCATGAGCGCGCCAAATACTTTGATGCCGGCCAGCAAGCCGTTCCGAGCCTAGTTACTAAGCAGGTTCGTCCGCCCGCCCACCACGTATTCCCTCAAATCAATGCCGTCCCGGGCTGGAGAGGGCGGGCACAAATTTAAGCTACTGTAACGGCGAAATCGCGCCGGGGTCAAGCAATATAACACTATATATTGTATGCCCTTACGTGCCACCACGTTAAGTTGCACACAGATTGCGGCACATGCCTGGTTTTAGGGGTGAGGAAAGCAGTGAGGTGGGAGAACCGCGAGAGCAGAATCATGCTATCGCAACCCGGAAAGGGAAACAATGGAGTTCGTATCCGGGTGGTGACACGCCCACATGAGCGCTAACTTAAGGAATTGAATTCGTCCGTTTGGATGATGGGAGCTTCGGATTGCTGTTGCGCAGGGTGTGAGCAAGGCTACGTCGGAAACGTCGGTCCAGCGCTCCAGCTTAGCGCGAACCAGCGCAACGACTAACCCCTTCCCGCATGTGGTATCAGCGTATGCAACAACACGTCGGGCGATGGAAACCCACGCAATCGCTCGACTGCACCCGAAATCCCACGCCATTTGCTGCCATTCGCTGGGAAACAACGACGCGAGCACCTTCCAGTTGTTTTCGACGATACGCATTCACCAAGCATTAGGTCTACGAACACGGAAACCAGTTCCTTTGCGCGTAGGGTTCTGCCAAAGATCGATAAGAATCAATGATTGCCTTTTTGGCAAAACCCGCTTCTGGCAAGGCTTTCCAGGCGTAAATCGATTGAAATCCCATAAGACCGCCCGCATCCGCCGCGAACGCCAGCGGCTCCCTTCAAACGACCCTATCGAAACTGCCCACCGCCAAATCCTGCGGATCGCTACCGTTCTGTCATCGGAGCAGTTCCGATAGGGATCTAACGTTTGTCGGGACCAATTCGGAGCATAGTTCCGGTTAGCGTCACTCGCGAGCTCTCTGCCAAAAGCGGCATTCCGGAGTGGATCAACCTGCCGGTACACCGCAGGCCGCACCATAAAATCGAAGGACCCGTCGAATGTGGTGGCCGATGAGGGCCGCAGCATGATTCTCCAGTGCACCTTGGCGAATCGCGTCGTATTCGATCGGGAGATATTGGCTCAGCATGGTCAGCGGACATGAAAAGAGATCGAGATTGTGGAGCAGGCGCTTTACTTCCTCTTGTACGGAGGGCTGGGGCCAGTAATAACGACAGCGGTCGCTGAAACTGAAGGCACGCGAGAGGCGCAATTCGTCGTCGTCGCCGCGGTAGTACGAACGCCAGTACGCCGGGTTGCGCAGCATCTCGAACTCCAGTGCCTCGCGCACCTGCGACGATCTCACCTTGCGCTTGTGGCCAAGGATCTCGCGTTCTATGCCGCTCAGAGCAAAAATCGCTTCCCGATAGGCGAATGTAAGCCAGGGGCCGACCTTCAAGATTGCAAAATGGTCCTCCACCATCTCTGCTAGAGCGGCGGGGGCCTGGTAATCGGTGGAATGGGCCTCATAGACAAGGGCAGGACTTGCAGGCAATCCTGCCGACAGGGCATGCACTTTCTGGCGATCGTAGTCGAAAACCCTGGTGTCGCCGAATTCCACAGCAGGTTGAACGACCAACCCGACGACGTTCTCCCAAGCGGCGAACAAGCCATGTGCGCGGAACGCGGAGCGAAAGATCTCCAAAGTGCGATAAACATCTTCGACCATCGTCGGGGCGGGACATTCCCCCTCTGCCACTTCTCCGCCCGGAGGCGGGACCTCGGTTCCGATGACGTAAAGCGGTCTCGGCGAACCAGTCGGCATCTCCTCGCAAGCGTCTTCCGCAGCTCGGCATAAAGTAGCAGCGCGTTCCGCTACGGCCTTCTCATCGAGACTCTTCACGTCGTCACCACATGGAATGCTCGTGTCCAAGTGGATCTTTTGATATCCCGCATGAATGCAAAGACGAGCCAGATCGCAGGCCTTCGCCATGGCCGTAGCCAACGGTTCGCTGCGCCAAGCAAACGGACCCAGGTGGTCGGCTCCAAGCAGAACGCGACCTACTGGCAATCCCGCCGAGGCGGCAGCAACGCGAACTGCATCAGCGAATTGCTGCGGCGTCATACCCGTATATCCGCCGAACTGGTTAACTTGGCTGGATGTCGACTCCACGTGAAGACAGGTACCGTCTTCGAGCGCTTGCTGAATGGCTGCATCGATCACTGCCGGGTGCGCGGAGCAAACTGCGTAACTGCCGACAGCCCCGCCGCCGCGATTTCGCTGGACGACGCTTCGCAGATATTCACTTGGCCCCTCGGCCATCGTGGGGCGATCCGTCTCGACGGGATTAGGCCTCTCATCCATCACTTTCGCATTATAGATTCTTGAGCTGAGTATTCGCTTCACTGAGGTTGACCCCATCAAGTAGTATGCGATGACGATCGTGCACACATAGGGAGATTGCTGCCGTGCCGAAAAGAACTCGAAGACAGGTTTTCAGAGTTGGACTAGCGGTTACGGCTGACATACTGATGGTCGCGCTGCCGTGTGTGGCCCAGCAATTGACGAACGACGAGCTGTCCCTGACGGTCAACGCGCAGGAGGGATCGTACCAACTGTCTTTGCATGACAGTCAGCCCGTGCTCAGGTCGCGTGTGGCAGCACAGGTTGACCACCAGTGGCTTCGCTCGAGCGATTACCCGCGACACCAGGCTTCGGAGTCTACCTTCGAAGATGATCTCGGCCCCGGCCGAGAGTTCACAGTCATTTGCAGCGGACTTGACGGCAAACCCGATCTTGTTTACGTGCTACAGCTCTACAAACAGCGCCCTTACGGCACCGTCCAGGTAAAGGTGCAAAATAGTGCGGGAAAGGAAGTAACTGTGCAGGCCATTCGGAGTGTGGAGGCCATGGGTGAGCCGATCCTCAATCTGGGTGGCGATCAATCGGCCGACCGGGTTCTCTCCGACAGTTTCAGCGAAGATTGGCCGGACCTGGCTCTCTACGACCTCGGGGGAGTGAGCGGCGGGATGCATCGCGGTGCAGGAAGCCAACTCATCTACAACCGGGAGAGTAAGCAGAGTTTATTTCTTGGCGCTCTTACCTCAGACCGATTTCTGACCCTGATGCATCTGAAAGCTGAGGGTATGGGGGCGAAGACCAAAATGGCCTCCTATACCGTTGAATCCACCGGAACCACGGAAATCCAGAAGGAATTCGATCTGAAGGATTCTCCCGCGGACGACCAGGTCGAATTGAGCCTTCCCGTTGAACCCGGGGAAGACATCGTTTCAGAGCGATTGATGTTCGAGGCCGGACCGGATTACCACAATCAACTGCTAGCCTACGGTGATGCGGTTCGTCGTCTGCACCATGCGCGCGTCTCCAGTGAGACTCCCATCGGTTGGTGGAGCTGGACCGTTTACTATGGCGCCATCAACGAAGGCGAGGTTTTGGCCAACGGTGACTGGCAAGCCCAACACCTGAAGTCATTAGGTTATCGATATTTCCAAATTGATGAAGGTTATCAATACGCCCGCGGGGAATATACAACTCCGAATGCAACGCAATTTCCGGATGGTTTGCGGTTTGTCGGGCATCACCTTATCGGAGAGGGGCTGACATTCGGCGTATGGACGGCGCCGTTTGAGGTGACGAGCCGGGCTTGGATCTACGAGCACCACAAGGACTGGCTGGTGCACAATGCCAAGGGAGATCCGATCCCTATTGGCGACGTCTGGCACCAAAAGACGGATGTGCTTTACGCGCTGGACACAACCCATCCCGGAGCCCAGGAGTATATGCGGGACACTTACAGGACACTCGTGCGCGAATGGGGGGTCCGGTTCATCAAACTCGACTTCATGGATACCACCGCCATCGAGGGTTACCATTACCGCCCCAACACCACAGCCCTCGAAGCCCAACGCATTGGCCTCCAGGTAATCCGCGATGCCGTGGGCGAGGAGGTGAGCTTGGATAAAGACGGAAGTCCCATGCTCAACCCAGTGGGGCTAGTAGATACGGGCCGGATCTCCGCGGATACGGGCCACAGTTTTGAGAGGACCAAGAATGCCGCCTCTGGCATAGCTGCCCGCTTCTATATGCAGCGTAATTTCTTCGTCAATGATCCGGACGCCTTCAACGTCACCGCAACGCATCTCATGGAGCGTGCGAACGAACGGTCTTCGATTTCGCTGGGTGCGGCCGAGGCGTCGATCGCGCTCTCCGCAGTATCCGGCGGCATGTATGAGATTGGCGATGACATGCCGGTTCTGGGGTCGGAGAAGGATCGGCTGGCGCTGGTTGAAAACCGAGAGTTGCTGAATATGGCCAAAGTCGGCCGAGCTTCCACGCCGTTAGACCTGATGACCTACGAGCCGGAGGATGGACAGCCCAGTACTTTCTTCATCCGGGAAGATCAACGGCAGGCCATACTGACGGTCTTCAATTGGACGAACACAACGCGCTCGCACACGCTGAGACTGGCGGACCTCGGTCTGCCTGCCGGCCACATGTTTGCGGCGACGGATGTGCTGAACCAGAATGAGACGGTTACGCTCGAGGGTGGCGCAGTGCGGCTGAAGAACCAGCCAGCCCAGTCGGTGAGGGTGATCAAGCTGATCGACAAGAGCGTTGCCGAGGCTGCCCCAACCGTGACGACGCAGGCGCCCGCAGCAGCAAATACCGGCGAGATGATCAATCTCTCGGCGCAGGCCGAAGCTGGCGGTGTGCCCGCGGTCGCTTATCACTGGGACCTCGGCGACGGCACGAGCGCGGATAGCCCCAAGGTACATCATGCTTACACCAGCGCAGGCGAGTTCACGATCCGCCTCATAGTAGACGGAGTGGACGGGGTACCGGCCCACAAGAATTTCTCCCTCAAGGTAACCGGCAATTTGAGGGCGCACTCTAACCTTGTCGACAATCGACGCTTCGTAGAGCCAACCGACCGCTGAGCGGCTCCGGAGGTAGTGCGGTTTCTTGCTGTTCTTGCCGAGCCTGTGGAACTGGGGCAAGAAATCAAGTTTGCCTAAAAGCGACATTCCTACGAAGTCAATTCACCGACCGAAATGGGCCCATCTCACAAATAGGTAGGAACGCGCAGATATGATCAATCGGCGGCAGTGGATATGCGGAGTAGGGATTATGGCGGGAACAGCTCTCAGTCCGGCAGTGTCCTGGCCCTAACGCTCCGGAGTTTACTAGGATTTTAGACGGCGGATACTCTGCCAGTTTGAGCTCCATCCGTGGAGCAGCTTCAATCCGGAGCTTATTAATAACGCCTGTTAATGACAGCTCACTGCTGTCCAAATTAACTGAGAATTCGGCTCGGCAATCGCGAAAATACAGCGCATAATTCACCCTTGGGGGCCTGCGCGGAGGGCAGGTTGGCCATTCCGAAGTGTCGCTGTC
>WNGL01006266.1_pt1 | contig 14058 bp, 11 predicted proteins | sample 5400591 | NCBI WGS metagenome assembly WNGL01 (sample SAMN13153377, study PRJNA577476) | soil metagenome | isolation source: 80 cm soil or saprolite under Garry oak tree replicate 1 | place: USA:California | collected 2016-06-15
GCCGTGACGGCGACTTGGTTCATCGTCTATCGCACCGCGTTTGGCCGCGTCGTGCGCGCGGGCGTCCAGAACCCCGACGTGGTCGGCGCGCTCGGCATCTCGCTCGCGCCCTACATGACGGCGATCGCCGCGCTCGGTGTCGGGCTTGCCGGGCTTGCCGGCGTGCTGCTCGCTCCGATCGCGGGCGTGCACCCGGCGATGGGTGCGGAAATCCTCACCGCGGCGTTCGTCGTGGTCGTGATCGGCGGCCTGGGCTCGTTCTGGGGCGTAATCGCCGCCGCCGCGCTCGTTGGCGTCGTGCGCGGCATCACCATCTATTTCAACCCATCCTGGGGCGAAGGCTCGATGTATCTGCTGATGGCGCTGGTGCTGCTGGTGCGGCCGCGCGGCCTTTTCGGCGAGCGCATCCAAAAGTTCGAGTAACCGGCAATGCGCGACGAATACGCCACGCTTCTGATTGCGGCGATCGCGCTCGCGGTGCTGCCGTTCGCCCTCGATGTCGCCGGCCTGCCGCTGCGCTCCGCGATCGATGTCGTCGTGTTCGCCATTGCCTGCATGGGACTCAATGTGCTGGTCGGCTATACCGGACTCGTCTCGTTCGGCCACGGCGCGTGGTTCGGACTCGGCGCCTACGCCGCCGCCTTGAGCCAGCGCTACTGGTTTCCCGGCCAGATCATTCTCCCGTTCCTGTTCGCGATTTTCTTTGTTGCGGCGGCCGCGCTTCTCTCCGGAGCGCTGATTCTGCGGCGGCGCGGCGTTTATTTTTCGCTGCTCACGCTGGCGCTGACCGCGCTCCTGTTCGCCATCGGCTACCGCTGGACCGAGCTCACCGGAGGCGAGAGCGGATTGGGCGGCGTGACCCGCGCGACGGTGCTCAACCTCGATCTCGAATCCGACCGCGCCTACTATTGGGCCGTCGCAGCAATCGGCATGGCGGTGTGTTACCTGCTCTGGCGCTTCCACCGATCGCCGGCCGGCAGCGTGCTGGTGGCGATCCGCGAGAACGAGGAGCGCGCACGCTTCGTCGGCTATCCCACCAACCGCTACAAGCTGATCGGCTTCGTGCTGTCCGCGACCGTGGTCGCGATCGCAGGCACGCTATCGGTGTTCAATCACCGCTTTGCGTCGGCAGAGCCGCTCGCCGTGGCATTCTCGGGCGAGCTGGTCGCGATGGTGGTAATCGGGGGGATGCGGAGCTTTCTCGGCCCCGCGCTCGGTGCGTTGTTCTTCATCCTCTTTCGCGAGTTCCTGTCGATCTGGACGCCGCACTGGCTGTTTTATTTTGGTCTGTTGTTCGTCGGCTTCATCGTATTCTCGCCGACCGGTTTAGTCGGCGTTGCCGGGCGGATCGTTGCGCCGTTCCGCAAGCGGACGATCGAGGCCGCGGCGATGGCCGGCCGCCGAATCACCGAGACCGCGGGACTGCCGCAGGTCTATCGCCGCTCCAGCGCGAGCGCGGCGCCGGTGCTGGTCGCGCGCGGTCTCGTCAAGCGATTCGGCGGCATTCACGCCGTCGACGGCATCGACCTGACGGTCAGGGACCGCACGTTGCACGCGCTGATCGGTCCGAACGGCGCCGGCAAGACAACCGCCTTCAATCTCGTGTCGGGACTCTTTCCACCGGACGCCGGCACGATCGAGCTCGAAGGCCGCTCCATCGCCGGCTTGAAGCCGGAGGACATCACCGCGGCCGGCGTCGGCCGCTCGTTCCAGATCACAAATCTGTTCGGCGGGCTCTCCGCCGAGGAGAACCTGCGACTTGCCGTGCAGGCGCGCAGCGCCAAGCGCTTCGCGCTGTGGACGTCGGCCGCCGCGGTGGCGGACGTGAACGAGGAGACGGCTGACCTTGTCGCTTTTCTCGGCCTTAGCGGCATCGAGCAGGCGGAAGCAGCCTCGCTTTCCTATGGCGGGCAGCGCCTGCTCGACATGGGGCTCGCCATTGCGACCCGGCCGCGAATCCTGCTGCTCGACGAGCCGCTCGCCGGGCTCGCCGCCGCCGAGCGCACGCGCATCGCCGCGCTCCTGACGACGATCGCCGCCGAAATTCCCGTGCTGCTCGTCGAACACGACATCGACCGCGTCTTCCAGATCGCCGACCACGTCACGGTCATGAACGAGGGCAAGGTGCTGGTTGACGGCACGGTCGAGGACGCGCGCAGCGACGCCAAGGTGCGCGAGGTCTATATCGGCTCTGGTGTCGCTGCGCTCGCCGCCAAGCCGCGGGTCTCGGCGGCGGGAACGACCCCGCTCCTTGTGGTCGACAAGGTCGACACCTTCTACGGCAAGAGCCACATCCTCAACGCCGTCTCGCTCGACGTGCGCGAGCACGAAATCGTGGCATTGCTTGGCCGCAACGGCGCCGGCAAGTCGACGCTGCTGAAGACGGTGATCGGCATCGCGCCGCCCGGCGCGGGCTCGATCCAGGTTGCCGGCGAGAATACGGCGGGCTTTGCCTCCGCCGAGATCGCCCGGCGAGGCATCGGATACGTGCCGCAGGGCAGAGGGCTGTTCGCCGGGATGACGGTTGCGGACAATCTGGCGCTCGGGCGCCTCAAGCGTATGACCGGCAGCGGCATCCACTGGACCGAGGACCGTATCGCCTCGTATTTTCCGCGCCTTACCGAGCGCTGGCACTCGCCGGCGGATTATCTCTCGGGCGGCGAGCAGCAGATGTTGGCGGTCGCCCGCGCGCTTGCGGGAGACGTTCGGGTGCTGCTGCTCGACGAGCCGTTCGAGGGGCTCTCCCCCGCGGTCACCGAGGAGTTGTTCGAAGCCTTCGACCAGCTGCGCTACGACGTCGCGATGATCATCGTCGACCATCATCTCGATCTTGCGCTCGCCCTGTCCGACCGCACGGTGGTGCTGGAGCGCGGCTCGGTGACTTGGAGCGGCCCCTCATACGCATTGAGAGACGACCTCGCGCTGCGGAGAAAAATGCTGTGGATGTGAACAATCGCGTCGCCATCATCGGCACCGGCTTGATCGGTCGCTCCTGGGCGATCGTGTTTGCAGGAGGCGCCTTCGACGTCGCGCTCTATGATGTCGGGCTCGATATCGCCGAGCAGGCGCGTGGCCTGGTGGCGCAGGGGCTCAGCGACCTCGCCGAGCAGGGGCTCGTCAACGATCCCAAAGCCGCAGCGGCGCGCGTGCGGGTCGCCGCCAATCTTGCCGACGCGCTCGACGCCGTCGACCTCGTTCAGGAGAACCTGCCGGAGAGCATCGAGACGAAGCGCTCGATTTTCTCCGAACTCGACCGCCTTGCCGCGCCCGAGACCATTCTCGCCTCCTCCACCTCGACCATCGTGGCGAGCCTGTTCACGGAAAGCCTCAAAGGCCGCCATCGCTGCCTCGTCGCCCATCCGGTCAACCCACCGCATCTCATCCCGCTCGTGGAGCTCGTCGGCGCGCCGTGGACGGCGCCCGAGATCGTGGCCAAGGCCAAGGCGATTTACCAGGCCGTCGGCCAGGCGCCGATCATCGTCAAGCGCGAGATTGAGGGCTTCATCCTCAACCGGCTGCAGGCCGTGCTGCTGTCGGAGGCGTTTCGTCTGGTTGAAGGCGGCTACGTCACGCCGCAGGACCTCGACAAAACCCTGAAGGACGGATTGGGCTTGCGCTGGTCATTCATGGGGCCGTTTGAGACCATCGAGCTCAACGCGCCGGGCGGTATCCCGGATTACTGCCGGCGCTACGGTGCGAGCTTGAGCGCGCTGAGCGCGGCAAACCCCGCGATCTACGACGGCGAGAACCTCGGCCGTATCCTGGCGCAATGGGAGAAGGCCTTGACGCCCGATCAGGTCGCGGCGCGCATGCGTTGGCGCGATCGCAGGCTTGCCGCGCTCAAGCTCCACAATCGCTCCCAACCGGCTTGAGCGACAATGGCGTGCGCGCTCTCCTACCCTTGCTTGCAGCGCTCACTCTCGCAGGAATGTGCACCAAATGCCGTCGCGGTCGCTTTCACGGTCCCCCAAACTATTCCGCGCCTCTAGCGCACGGGCGCCGGAATTTGAATCAATTCTGTGATCTGCCCTTTCGACAATGGCGTCTGAATATACCTCGAGGTTATCGCCTCTTTCATGATCGCATCGAGACCGATGATCCTGTCCGGCGACAGCATGTTCTTCGTGAAGAATTCATCGCGCAGGCGCTGAGCGAAAGCTTCCGATACGCCAGCGAACTCGGCGTAGCGTTTGAGCGCCGCGGGATCGGAATACATCCAGTCAATGGTCTCGCGATAGGCCTGCATGAAGCGTGCAAGAACATCCTTGCGTTTCTGCAGAGTGTCCACATTGGTGATCACGACGCGCACCGTGTCGCGTCGGATCGCGGGAACGTCGATCGCGCGCGCCACGACACGAATTTTCCCCTGCTCGATGGCCTCGACCCCAAATGGGGCCTCCGCCCAGCCAACGTCGACGTGACCCGACATCACCTGGTTGAACGTCGCCGCCGCTCCCCCGATTATCGTCGGACGTGCCTTAAGGCTGTATTGCTTGATGAGGTCGAACACGTCGTACCGACTGGCCGGGTTACTGGTCCAGTAAGCGATGGTCTTGCCGTTGATGTCCTTGACCGTCTTGATGGGCGAGTTCGCCTGGACATACCAATAATTGGCAGTGCCGGTCGTATTCGCCCCGATCACCCGCACCGGGGCGCCTTTGGCGTAGGCGCGCAGCACTCCGATCGTGCCGATGCCCACTCCCACGTCGGTGCTGCCGGATGTCACCGACGGTTCGACCTCGCCATCCCGCGTGTAGACCAGATCGAGGGTAATTCCGTGCTTCGCGAAGATGCCAGCCGATTGGCCGAGCTCCGGCGCCGCCGACTCCCAAGCCCCACGCTGGGCGGTGGCGAGCTTGATCAGGTCCGCGGCCGATGCCGCCGGCGTTACCGCCGACAGCGCTGCAACGATCGCGGCGATGCCGACGATGAAGTTCACATGTCTCACGTGCTCCATTGCTGCTCCCGTGCTCCTCGCAAAATGCGGCACATTTGCTCTGGAAGTCGCGACCAAATCCCGTCTGCGATGCGGTCCTTCGGCGAATAGGACGTTGATTGCGCGCATGGATCGTGTATTTCCATCAGTACGCTAAGCCGTATCCGACACAAATGCGGCATATGGGCCGTGCCCCGGTCGCAGCATCGAGCATCCCCCCGCACTGCGCGCATTTCTCGTTTGTGAGCAGGAACACTGAAACATGAACCTCGGCGATCTAGATCTCGTGGCGCAAGCGAACGGCGCAATCGACGCCGCGATGGAGGATATCCTCACCAAATTGCTGACTCACCTCAAGCTCGAGGCGGGCAACATCACGTACGAGGCGCTATTCCAGCGTCTCGTGGATATCGCGCTGGCCTCCATCACGATCGCAAATATGCTCGCTCTGATCGGGGCGATCTTTTTCGTCGCCACACTCTTGATGCGGACAATGGTGCCGCTGCGGGTAACCGGCATTATCAGCGATGTGTTCTTCATCTGCTACGGCGTGCTCTCCGGCACGGTGACCACTCTCATTTTATATATTCTGTTGCTGCCCATCAACATTTTCCGCCTCGCTCAGATGCTCAGACTCGTCAAGCGGGCGCGGGTCGCCGCGCAGGGTGATCTGTCCATGGACTGGATCAAGCCGTTCATGCATCGGCGCAAGTACGGCAAAGGCGATGTGCTGTTTCGCAAAGGGGACCGCGCCAACGAGATGTTCTTTACGGTGACCGGAAAATTCCTGGTGACCGAATTGGGCATCGAGCTCCCGCCCGGACGGCTCGTAGGCGAACTTGGTTTTCTCTCACCCGATAACCGGCGTACGCAGTCGCTCGAATGCACCGAGGATGGGCAAGTGCTGGCCATCACCTACGATAGGCTACTCGAAATCTACTTCCAGAATCCGGAGTTCGGCTATTACTTCCTGCGGTTGAGCACCGAGCGTCTACTGCAGAACATCGCGCGTCTGGAGGGAATTATCGATCAATACAAGGCGCAGGCCGAGAGCGCGAAAGAGAACCAAGCCGACAGCGCGAAACAGGACTGAGCTTGGGTTCGCCCGCTGCGAAGTGACGCAGCAGGAATGTGAGGGCACGTTTCTTCTATTGATGCACCACGACGCGCAATCACGAGAGCGGCGGGAGCAGATCGAGCTTGCCGCGCGCGCTCGCCGCGGCTTCCCGCGTCACGGTCGAGGATTCAAGAAAAATGCCTCCAGCACGCGCTCTTCCTTGTTATCGATCTTGTGCGGTCCATCGAAGCTGTAATCGCTCCCTAGCCCTTTGACCGCCGCCGCGGACGCGAGCACGCGATTGGGCTGACCCGCCGCCTCCAGGCGCGCGGCGATGTTGACGGTGTCGCCCCAGACGTCGTAGGCGAACTTGCGCGTGCCGATGACCCCCGCCATCACGGGGCCGGAATGCAGTCCCACCCGGATCGAAAACGGGACCGGCAGCCGAGAGCGCAATCGCGCGGTGGCAGCTACCATGTCGAGGGCGAATTTCGCCGCCATCCGGACGTGATTGGCGCGCGGCGTCGGCACGCCGGAGACCGCCATGTAGTTATCGCCGATCGTCTTGATCTTTTCGATCCCGGCATCTTCAGCAAGCCTATCGAATTCGCTGAACAACTGATTGAGGCAAGCGACGATTTCATAAGCCTTCATGCGCGCCGTGATCTTGCCGAAGCCGACGACGTCGGCAAAGATGACGGTGGCGTCATCGAAGTGGTCCGCGATGTTGCTTTCCCCGTTGCGCAGGCGTGTCGCGATCTCAGCGGGCAGAATGTTGCGCAAGAGATTCTCCGAATGCCGCTTCTCGTTCTCGATCTTGCCTACATATTCATTCTCCAGCGCCCGCAGCGAGTGCCTGCGCAGCGCGGCCGCGATCCGCGCGCGCAGGATCGTCGGATTGAACGGCTTCGGCAGATAGTCGTCCGCGCCGAGCTCGATGCATTGCGAAACCTTGTCGGCGTCCGTGTCGGCGCTGATCATGACGACCGGGATATCTCTTTTGTCCGGATCGCTCTTGATCACTTTGAGAACCTCGTCCCCGTTCAGATCCGGCATCATCAGATCGAGCAGAACCAGACTGAATTTTTCCTTCTCGATTAGCGCAATCGCCTCCTTTCCGTTGGCCGCGCTGGCGATCCGCTCGTGACCATCGGATTCGAGCATCAATTGCAGCGTGTATCGATTATCCTCATTGTCATCGACGATAAGGATACCGGGGACGTCCGTAGCCATGAGCACCTCGAGCTCTTCTCGATCGGCTAGTCACTTTGGCATGGAGCGACCGTGATTTGATCGGCGGACGGAGATGTCTTCATCATATCGCTTGCAATACCGGCGTAGAAAGCCGTCCGACGGCGATCGGCGCGGCCGATGGGCCGGAGCCGCCAGGCTGCTCGGTTCACAAATTGCGACGCTCATCCAAGCCCTCGCCGAGATCGCGGTAGACATCGATCGCCTGGCGGTGCAGCGAACGCGCGTCCGAAAGATCGCCGGCGAATAGTCGAGCGGATGCAAGCGCGCTCAGGCAACGCGCCAACGTTTTGGTTGTTCCGAACGGGCGCACGAGCGCATGGGCTTTGCGCAGGAGACGCTCGCCCTCATCGACGCTGTCCGGCAACAGCCGCGCCGTGCCCGCCCGCAACAGCACGCGCCCCTCATGAAAGCCGTCGCCAAGCTTGCGATAGAGACCGGCAGCGCGCACGGCCTCGTCGTAATCGGCGGGATCATCGAGCTCCCTCACGTCGCCGGCTTGCCAGGAGAGGAGCCGCGCCGTTACCTCCGACGGCGTCCCTTTGCGGACTTTGTCGAGCGCCGCAATGACCCAGCGCCGGTGCTCCAGGATCAGGCCCAGCTCGGCCCAGAGCACGTGGCTGTGCGCCACGAGCTCGAGCCCGACCGCGACGTCGCCGTCCGGTCCGAACGCCCACTCCAGCGCGCCGCGCAAGTTGTCGATGTCGGGTTGATAGCATGCGATCCACTGCTGCGTCGGGGTGGTCTCCCACGCCGCCGTCGCTTGTGCGAGCCGCGCGGCGAAGTGCCCGGCGTGCCGCCGGCGCATGCGCGGCCCATCGGCGAGTTTTTCGGACGCATAGTAGCGGGTCGATTCGAGCAGGCCGTAGCGGAACTCGCTGCCGGCGGGATCCGCATGCACCAAGGACTTCTCGACCAGCGACAACAGCAGATCGCTCACCTGTTCCGATGGGATTTCAGCGCCGGCAACGACTGCCGTGATCGACGCAAGCGCCGCGTTGCCGAAGAAAACCGACAGCCGGCCGAGCAATGTCTTTTCCGCATCGCTGAGCAGGGTGTAGCTCCAGTCGATCAGGGCGTGCAGCGTCTGTTGTCGCGGCAATGCCGTGCGGCTGCCGGCGGTCAGGAGGCGGAAGCGTTCATCGAGGCCGCGTGCAAGCTGCTCCAGCGACAACACTCTCAGCCGCGGCACCGCCAACTCGATGGCCAGCGGAATGCCATCGAGCCGCTGGCAGATCGATCCGACCGTTGCGGCATTGGCGTCGGTCAGGGCAAATCCACAGCCAAGCGCGCTCGCGCGCTCGACGAAGAGCCGCACCGCGGCGTATTCGCCCGCGCGCGCCGCCGTCAGTGTGCCGTTGGCCTCCGGCGCCGGCAATGACGGGACGCGAACAACGCTTTCTCCCGCGATCGCCAGCCGCTCGCGGCTCGATGCCAGGATCGACAGCCGCGGGCAGCCGCGCATGAGCGCCTCGGCGACGCGCGCGGCCTCGCCGATGACGTGCTCGCAATTGTCGACGATCAGCAAGAGCTCCTTGTTCTTGAGTGCCGACGCCAGCGTCTCGATCGCACCACTCGGAGCGCTGAGGCTCACGCCCAAGACCTCGCCGATGATGGAGGTTACCAGCTGCGAATCATTGAGCGGGGCGAGCTCGGCAAGCCATACGCCGTCCGGATAACGGTCGAGGAGGCTGCGGCCTGCCTCGATCGCGAGCCGGGTTTTGCCGACCCCGCCCGACCCGGTCAGCGTCACCAGACGATGACTGCCCAGCCGCGCCTCGATGTCGGCGAGATCGGCTTCGCGTCCGATCAAACTGGTGAGCTGCTGGGGAAGGTTGTTGGTCGGGGCGCCGAAACCCGCCGGCACCGCCGCGCTTTGGTCGGGGCCGGGTGCCGGCGGTGCCTTGAGCTCCGCGGCGCACTCGCGCTTCACGGGCGCCACGAAGCGATAGCCCCGCCCGGCGACGGTGAGCAAGTAGCGCTCGCCGTCGCCGGCCGTGGCCAGCACCTTGCGTACCGCGGAAATGTGAACCTGGATGTTGTTTTCCTCGACCACCACCCCGGGCCAGACCTCGGCCATGAGCTCGTCCTTGGTCACCAACTGGCCGTGGCGGTTCACCAGCATCAGCAGGATTTCGAACGCACGCTGGCCGAGCGTGACCGGCACGCCGTGGGCCAGCAGCTCGCGCCGCGCGACCAGCAAGCGGAACGGTCCGAACGCCAAAGTTTCGGTCATCGGCGTCACTCCGGCGGCGATGGCGCCGATTCAACGAATCGCAGCGTCAGCCGATTGCGGCCGTTGCGGCGTTCGTAATCCATGCCGCTTGCGAAACTGCGCATCAGATGGATGCCGAGATCACCCACTTTCGCCTGCTCGAGCGAAGTCGCCACCGCCGGCGGCGGAGCCCGCGTGGGATCGAATTGCCGGCCGTTGTCTTCGATCCGGGCGACCAGAGTTCCTCCATTGCGCTCGAGCTCGACCGCGATCTCGAGCCGATCGCCCCTTGCGGCGCCGTACATGATGATATTGGCGACAGCCTCTTCGAGGCAAAGTTGCACGGCAAACGAAACATCCGACGACATGCCCTGCTGCGCGAGGCGTTCAAGCCATCCTGCCAGCCGTTGCAATTCGGCAACGTCGTTGCGCAGCACCAGTCGTCTTGCGTCGAGGCTCGACATCGAATTCACGATGCCAACGCCGCCGTTGCAGCGGCTTCGGTTTGATGGATCGGGATGAGCGCGTCCATTCCGGCGGTGTTGAGGACCTTGGCGACGTTGTTGTCGGGGCACAGGATGACCAGGTCGCCGCCCTTGCTTTTGACGATCTTGGCGCCGACCAAGAGAACGCGAATCCCGTAGGAGGCGAGGAAGTTCACGGCGGAAAGATCGACGATGATCTTTCGTTGTTCCGTCACGATCTTGTTGAAGGGCAGCTCGATGACGACGGCCCCGGTCGTATCGAAGCGCCCCTGCAGAACGACTTTGGTAATGCCGCCGGCGAGATCTTCGGTCGAGATGTCCATGCAGCACCTGTCCGTCGGGCCATCCGCGCCCGCGCCGGCTGTCATAGCCGTATTCGCTTCGCGGCGGAATGCCGAAACCCTTCCCGCTCAGAAGATTTCAGAACGATTCATATCCGCGGGAACCGCCGTTTCGGCGGTGGCGGCGCATGATCGCCCGGCGGCTCGCGATTTTTGTTCCGCAGTGCAATACCAATCGCGGGCGAACGCCGAGCGGGCAACCTCGCTCGATGCTAGAGTGCCATTTCCGGTTTGATCGGAACAGCGCGGTGACTGACAATCGACCGATGGGAGCTGGGCCCCGCATTCTTGTCGTCGATGACAACGACGACAACCGCTATACGTTGAAGCTTCATCTCGATCTCGAAGGCTACACCAATGTCGAGACCGCGCGGGACGGCGAGGAAGCGATTGCTCGCCTCGAGACGAGTGCCTTCGACCTCGTTCTCCTCGACGTGATGATGCCGAAAGTCGACGGCTTTCAAGTGCTCACCTGGCTCAAGGATCAGGCGCGGCTGCGCGATCTCCCCGTGATCATGATCTCGGCGCTCACCGAGATGAACAGCATGGCGCGTTGCATCGAACTCGGCGCCGTCGATTATCTGCTCAAGCCCTTCAATCCGGTTTTGCTGAAAGCCCGCCTCGGCGCGACGCTCGAGAAGAAGCGCCTGCGGGACGAGGTCGACGCTCATCTCGCCCGGCTGCAGGAGGAGCTCGACGCAGCGCGCCGGCTGCAAATGGCGATGGTGCCGCAATCATTCCCGGCTCCGAGCCCGGATTTTCCGATCGATCTGTGCGCGAGCATGGAGCCGGCCCGGGAGGTCGGCGGCGATCTCTACGATTTTTTCATCACCGAGGACGGCATGCTGTGTTTCCTGGTCGGCGACGTGTCGGGCAAGGGCATGCCGGCGGCGCTGTTCATGGCGCGCACCAAGAGCCTGATCCGCATCGCCACCGAGCTCATGCGCTCGCGGCAGGGGGCATCCGCGCGGCCGGCCGACATCATCGCCCGCGTCAACCGCGAGCTTTGCCAGAACAATGGCGACCTGATGTTCGTGACGTTGTTTTTTGCGATGCTCGGACCGGAAAACGGCGAGCTCGAATTCTGCAATGCCGGCCACAACGCGCCTTATCGCCTGAACGGGCAAACGCTCGAGGTGATCGAGGGCGCCAAAGGCATCATCCTCGGCATTCGTCCCGATGCGGTCTACGCCACCGGCCGAACATCGTTGGCGGCGGGCGAAAGCATTTATGTCTTTACCGACGGCGTCACCGAAGCAGCCGATCAGCAGGGAGAACTGTTCGCGGAAGCGCGTCTGGAAGCCGTCCTGCGCGCCGGCGCCGGTTGCTCGACCGCCGCCGAGATCGTGACATCGGTCGCGCAAGCGGTCCGCGGCTTCGTCGGCAGCGCGCTCCCCTCCGACGACATCACCATGCTGGCGGTCCGCCGGCTCGACAAGGCGGCGCTGTGAGCCGAGGCACCGGTTTCCTGCCCACGCGGGGCGGTGGCTAAAATCTCGTCGCCCCGGCCGACGGGTGATCGAATAAGGCAGCCGTTTCTGTCGATCGCCTTGAGGGGCATTTCCCGGAAATCAGACTGATTCAGAACGATTCAGATCCTTGCCAAGGACTGAACCGGGGAATCTCTCCACAATGCCCCTGCCGGAGCATGCCCAAATGTCTTGGGGTGAGGCGAAAGTTGAACAGATAAGAAAATACACGTTTAACGGGTTCCCTCCCGGGCATAGCTTAAAGTGCCCGATGCTCGAGGGTGCCAACCCATGGAGGCCGGCGGCAAGAACAGCGGATATCCAGAATCGGTGATCGGCGACGCCGCGAGCATGAAGGGGCGAATGAAGCGCGCCGAAGACGTTAGCCGCGATGGGGTGACCCGTCGCTAACGAGGACATACCGCCGGAATCGGCGGAGGACCCCCGAGGGAGGGGATCATTAAGGTGATCGAGTGAGGCGGCGCGAATTCCTTGGTTTTCTCGGCGGCGCGGCGGCGGCTTCGATTTATCGGCCACGCGCCGCGCGCACACAGCCGAAAGTGCGGCGGTTAGGGGTGCTATCCCAGGGCTCGACCAGCACGCACCCCACACCCGTGTTCCGCACGTTCCGGCAGGGCCTGCGCGACCTCGGCTGGGTGGAGGGGCACAATCTCACCATCGAGTGGCGCTTCTCCGAGGGCAGCGCCGGACCGCTGCCGCGCCTCGCAGCCGAACTCGTCGGCCTTCCGGTCGACCTGATCGTCGCCAGCCCAACCCAGCCTGCGCTCGCGGCCAAGGAAGCAACCAGCACGATTCCGATCGTCTTCATCCAGATCGCCGACCCGGTAAAATCGGGCATCGTCGCCAATCTCGCCCGACCCGGCGCCAACGTCACCGGCCTGAGCACGATCGGCTCGGACTTGAGCGGGAAAAGATTGGAGTTGCTCAAGGAAGCGCTGCCGGGCGCGGAACGCGTGGCGGTGTTGTGGAACAGACCCAGCGAGGGCGCCGTTCTCGCCTTTCGGGAACTGGAACTCGCCAGCGGACAAGTCGGCGTCAGCCTGCAGGATATCGGGGTGTCGGATCCCGCTGAACTCAGGGATGCGGTCGAATCCGCGATGCGGACGCGCGCTGCTGCGATCATGGTAATCGATGATCCCGTGATCGCCTCCTATCGGCCCCAAATCGTCTCACTGGCGTCGGAGGCCGCGTTGCCGCTCTTTTCGATATATTCCGAATACGCCGACGACGGCGGCCTCATGGCCTATGGCGCCAGCCTTCCGGCGATCTACTGGCGCGGCGCCGTCTACGTCGACCGCATCCTCAGGGGTGCCAAGCCGAGCGACCTGCCGGTCGAGCAACCCTCCATATTCGAGCTGGTCATCAATCTGCGCACGGCAAAGGCGCTCGGTCTCGACTTGGCGCCGACGCTGCTTGCCCGCGCCAACAGAGTGATCGAGTGATACCAGCCCGTACACATTCTGCCTCGTCATTGCGGGGCGCGGGCAGCGCAGACAGGTGTACGCAGCCTGCGCAAGCTTGGCTGCGTGTGCCCGCGGACCCGGAATCCATAACCACTGCCGACGGTTATAGATTCCGGCTCGCGCCGCTATGGTGGCTCGGCCGCAATGACGAATTGAAAGGGTTTGGGGTGAAGCGGCAACGCGTCCACGTGACACAACGCGGCATCCCCCTGGTAGAGTGGCCGGGATGAGGATTCGCGATTTCACCAAGCGTTTTTTTGCCTCGCGGCCGCGGGCGGCGGGGAATAGCGCGCAGCCTCACGCGCCGGCGGAAATTTCCGCTCCAAAAACCCGCCGGCGCTTGTTCACCAAATACGTCGCGCTGTTCGTCGCGGTGGTCTGCGTCGCGCTTTTGTCCAACGGTATTTTCGATGTCTTCTTCTATTATCAAGAGCACAAAGCGTCGCTCATCCGCATCCAGCGCGAACAGGCGGAAGCCGCCGCCGCCAAGATCGGCCAGTTCGTCAAGGAGATCGAGAGCCAACTCGGCTGGACCACGCAGCTGCCGTGGTCTGCCGGCTCGATCGAGCAGCGCCGCTTCGACGCGTTGCGGCTGTTGCGCCAAGTGCCCGCCATCACCGAGCTCGCTCAGCTCGACGCCACCGGCAAAGAGCGGCTACGCGTATCGCGGCTGGCCATGGATGTGGTTGCCAGCGGCGCCGACCTCTCCAATGATCCCAAGTTCGCGGAAGCGGTGGCGCGCAAGGTCTATTACGGGCCGGTCTATTTCCGCCGCGAATCCGAGCCGTACATGACGCTGGCCATCGCTGGCACGCGGCGC
>WNGL01021938.1_pt1 | contig 14058 bp, 8 predicted proteins | sample 5400591 | NCBI WGS metagenome assembly WNGL01 (sample SAMN13153377, study PRJNA577476) | soil metagenome | isolation source: 80 cm soil or saprolite under Garry oak tree replicate 1 | place: USA:California | collected 2016-06-15
ACCGCATCGCCGGCGTCGTCCACCACGTACGTATCGTCGCCCGGGCCGCCGATCAAGCTGTCGGCGCCCGCGCCGCCATCCAAGGTGTCGTTTCCGGCCAATCCGTAGATCGTGTCGGCGATCGCCGTTCCGAGGAGATGGTCATCGCCCAAGGTGCCGGTGATTGCCAAGGACCGGACGTCGATGTCGAAAATATCCGACCCCGATGCACCTGCCGCGTCGGTAGCCGTCATCCTCACCGAGACCGTCCCGACGTCGCTCGGGGCCGGTGTGCCGCTGAAGCTGCCCGTCGCCGCGTCGAAGCTGAGCCAGGCGGGCAGCGCCGCGCCATTGGCGAGCTGCGCGCTGTAGACAAGCGTGTCCCCCGCATCGACATCGGCGAAGGTGTTCGTGGGCAGGGTGAAGCTGAACGGCGTTTGTTCCGTCACCGCCTGATCGGCGATCGCATTGGCGACGATCGGGGCGTCGTTCACATTGGCGACGCTGAGATCGAAGACGTCCGACACCGGAACGCCCGCACTGTCGGTGGCGGTCACCCGTACCGAAATCGTCCCGACATCCGCATTGGCCGGGGTGCCGCTGAATACGTGCGTAAGCGCATCAAAGTTCAGCCAGGAGGGTAGCGCACCGCCGTTGGCGAGCTGTACGCCATAGGTGAGCGTGTCCCCCGCATCGACATCGGCAAAGGTGTTCGCCGGCAACGTGAAGCTGAACGCCGCATCCTGCGTCGTCGTTTGATCGGCGATCGCATTGGCCAAGGTCGGTGCATCGTTCGTGTTGATTACGCCCAGGTCGAAGACGTCGGACACCGAGGCGCCCACCGTGTCGGTCGCCGTCACCCGAACGGAAACCGTCCCGACATCGCCATTGGCCGGCGTGCCGCTGAAGGTGCCCGTTGCCGCATCGAAACTCAGCCATGCGGGAAGCGCATTGCCGTTCGCGATATTCGCGGAATAGCTCAGCATGTCACCGATCACCGCGTCGGCGTCGGTCAAGGCGCTCACCGGGATAGTAAAGCTGAACGGCTGATCTTCCGTGGCAAGCCGATCGGCGATCGGATTGACGACTGTGGGCGCAAGGTTCGTGAGCGCCCGCAAGGTCGCAACGTTCCATACCGTGCTGTCGGCGAATTCGACGCGCTCGATCTTGCTCGCGTCCGAGCCGAACCAGTTTTGCACCGTAACCGCATTCGCGGCCGCACTCAGAACGAGATCCAGGCCGCTCCTGCTTGCCACGACTGCAGCCGGCGCGATCCCAGCGCCAAAACGGATCGTATCCGTGTTTCCGACCGTCGCGTCGCTCTCCGAGATCGTGTCCATCCCGAATCCCGGGTTAAACACATAAAGATCGTCGCCGGTCCCGCCGATCAACGTATCGCTACCTGCACCGCCAATAAGAGTATCGGCTCCGGCGCCCGCAACCAGCACGTTGTTGCCCGCGTTGCCGGTGATCGCGTTGTCCAAGGAGTTGCCAGTACCGTTGATCGAAGCGGCACCCGACAAAGTGAGATTCTCGACGTTCGCCGCGAGGGTGTACGACACGCTCGCCTGCACGCTGTCGCTGCCTTCGGCGGCGTTCTCCACCACGGTGTCGCCGGCATTGTCCACGAAATAAGCGTCGTTTCCGCTTCCACCGATCAGCGTATCGGCGCCGTACGACCCGTCGAGCGTGTCGTTGCCGGCACCGCCGGTCAATATGTTTGCTCCGCCATTGCCGGTCAGTACGTTGTCGGAACCGTTCCCGGTGGCATTGAGATTAGCGATTCCAGAAAGAGCGATGTTTTCGAGATTGGCTTGGCCGGAAATATCGAAACTCACACTCGCGATGACCGTATCCACTCCACCGCCGGCCGACTCGTTGATCGCATCGCCGACATTGTCGACGACATAGATGTCGTCACCCGCTCCGCCTATCATCGTATCGGCGCCAGCGCCACCGTCCAGAAGGTCATTCCCGCCACCGGCGTCGAGGGCATTCGCCCCGTCGTTACCGATCAGCCGATTAGCCGCGGCGTTCCCTGTCGCATTGATGTTGGCCGTCCCCGTCAGGACGACGTTTTCGATATTCGGCAGCGAAGCGAGCGAAAAACTGACGCTTGACTGAACCGTGTCCGTCCCTTCGCTGGTGTTTTCGACCAGGCTATCGCCGAGGTTGTCGACCAAGTACAGGTCATCTCCTGCGCCGCCGATCAAGATATCCGCGCCGGCGCCACCATCGAGAAAATCATTCCCCGCGCCGCCGCTCAACGTATTGTTCAGCGTATTTCCAGTCAGTACGTTATCGAGGGCGTTGCCTGTTCCAGTGATCGCATTGCCGTAAAGCATGAGATTTTCGACATTGGCGTCCAACGTGAAATTGGCGCCCGCGTACACCGTATCGATCCCCTGATCGGCGTTCTCGGTGACCCTGTCGCCCGCGTTGTCGACAAAGTAAGTGTCGTTTCCGTCGCCGCCAACCATAGTGTCCGCCCCGGCAGTGCCGTCCAGAACGTTGTCCGCGACGTTGCCGGCCAGGATATTGTCGAGCGCGTTGCCGGTCGCATTAATAGGGCTGCTTCCCGTCAAGATCAAATTCTCGACGTTACCGCCAAGCGCGAACGATACCGACGAGTACGCCGTGTCGAAGCCTTCATTTTCGTTCTCGATGATGACATCGGCTTGCACGTCGACGATGTAGGTATCGTTCCCCGACCCGCCGAGCATGACATCAGCGCCGCCCTCGCCGTCGAGCACGTTGGCCGCGGAGTTCCCGGTGATGCGGTTGGCCTTGGCGTTGCCGTGGCCACCGATTGCAGTGGTTCCGGTAAGAACGAGATTCTCGACCTCCGCGGGAAGTGCGAAGAACACGCTCGATTTCACCGTGTCGAAGCCGCCGCCAGGCAACTCGTTCACCATATCGCCCTCGTTGTCGACGACGTAGGTGTCGTCCCCGGTCCGGCCGGTCATGTTATCCGCGCCGGCACCGCCGTCGAGGGTGTTGCCTGCGGCGTCTCCGATGAGAGTATCGTCATCTGCGCCGCCAAAAAACAAGCCCGGCGTGACCGCGAAAACAAAATCGTCCGCGTTAAGCGAACCACCTGTCACGCCGCGCATGTTGATGGTCAGGCTCTGCAACCCATTGGCTGCCGATACGTGCGAGAGCGGCGTCCCGAAGATCGAAAGGTACTGCACCGTCAGGTCACCGAAACCGCGAATCCACGGCATCGCCCGCAGATCGATGACTTCGCCCGCCTGATTCGGGTCGAAGTCCGCGATCAGGTTGTAGGCGACAATTTGCGTGCTCGAGGTGAAGATTCCTGCGTCCCCACCGCCGTTCGCTGTCACCCTGAATATGTCCGCGCCGGCCCCGCCTACGCGCGTGCCGTAAAACGTGAAATTCGTACCGTCGACCGCACCGAGATCGCCGTCCAGGTAGAGCACGTCGTCCCCGATTCCGCCCCCAAGGTAGTCATTGCCGGCGCCTCCGGCCAAGAGATCGTTGCCGTCACCGCCGTATAGCTGATCTGTTCCGGTTGCGCCGCGCAGAATATCGTTCCCTGCGCCACCGTCGAGAATGTCATCGCCGCTGCCCCCGAGAAGACGGTCGTCTCCCGGCCCGCCGAGCAGGGAGTCGTTACCGGCCCCGCCTTCCAGCCAGTCGGCGCCGGGCGCCGGCGACGATCCCGGATAGTCGCCCCAGAGCGTGTCGTTGCCATCGCCGCCGTCGACAAAATCATTGGTCGTTTGCGAGGCGATCACGTCGTCGCCGCCGAGGGCAAAATATCCTAGGTCTCCCAAGTCGTTCGGCAACAAACCGGTTTCCGCGCCCGACGTCCCGGCAAACACCTTCACCGTGAACATATAGTTCGAGAAGGCCTCCAACATGGCGCTGTCGCTGAAGAATCCGAAGTTCTGCTCGGAAATTTGCGTCGGCGCGACGTTCTGCAGCAAGACGCTCTGGCCGTCGCCCAGGTTCAGGCGCGTATTCACTCCTTCCTGCGTGATCACGATCTGCGTGAAGTCGGTAATGCCGTCGAAACCGACAAAGAGAATTTTCTCGGCCCCGGTGGTCGGACTGAAGTCGGCGATGATGTCCGCGCTCCCCGGGTCCTTGCGGATCACGAAGAAGTCAGACATGGCGCCGCCGGTCAGTGTGTCGTTTCCCTTTCCACCATCAAGAAAATCGACACTGTCCCCGCCGTTCAATATGTCGTTGCCCCTCCCGCCATCGAGTCGGTTGGCAAGCGCGTTTCCGATGAGCGTGTCGTTGCCGTCTCCGCCAAATACTGATTCCACGTCGCCGCTGATCGTCAAGCTCCGGCCGGCGATGGTGCTCGTGGACCCGTTGTTGAGATCGATGGTGGAATCGCTCGAGACGCCTGCTGCATTGATGATATCGAGCCCGCCGTTCGCGTCGTTCAGCGTGTTGCGCGCCGCGCCCGGGGACGTGGCGAACTCGTTTGTGTAGAAATAGATATCGTCGCCTGTGACCGAGACTACCGGCGTCTCGCCTTGGACGTCGTTACGTCCGTTGGCCGTCTCGTTGAAGTCGCTGCCGTAGACGTCGACCTTCCAGCCGTTCAGGGTGCCCGCGCCTCGACCGGAACGATCGGTAATGCGCAATTGCCAGTCGCCTTGCGACGACTCGCCGAAGTCGTGCGTAGTGTCGAAGGTGAATTTTCGCTGCCCGGTATAGTCGATCCCGCCGGGCGTTGCCGCCGTCGTGCCTGGATTCGCCGCCAGCTTGCTGATTATTCCCGAAGGGGCAATCAATTCGATCGTCAAATCGCCCCAGTTGCTGTGGTTCCAATCGACCGTGACCTCCACGTGCTCGGCCCGAATGCCCGAACCCAACGATAGCGTGCGGGTCACGACCGACCCGTCCGCAATCGCCACGCCGAGGCCGGAGCCGCCGCTCGCGAGGCTGCCTTCGGCCTGGCTCAAATGCCGCTCATTGTTTGCCGCGTGCCTGCCGTACCAGGTTTCGGCCAGCCGCACCGCTGCCAGCGCATCGACGTCACCGAAGCCATAATCGTGGCTGACGTGCATGCCACCGCCGTTCCAATTGGTGGCCGTATTGTAGGTCAGATCGGTGTGGCTATCGTTCACCCTGCGTGCCGACAGCGCAAGGATTTTCTGTACGTCGCGGTAACCGAGATTCGGATTTGCCTGCAGCATGAGCGCGACGATGCCCGAGATGATCGGTGTGGCGAAGCTCGTGCCTTGTACATTCTGAGTGTCATTGCCGAAAACCGTGCCCTGATCGCTCTGCAGGATGCGGGAAGTCGAGGAGATGTTGGAGCCGGGCGCGGAAATCAGGATCGAGGCGCCGGGATTGCTGAACGGAGCACTCGAAAGGCTCAGGGTAGAGATATCGGCCTGTGCGTTGATCGCGCCGGTGACAACGACGAAGCGGTTATTCGTCGCCTCAGAGTAGTTGGTATTGCCGCCGGACTGGCGGCTGTTGCCTCCCGCCATCACGATATTCGAGCCCAAACCTCCGCGGCCGGACTGCACGGCCGGCCGGAAATACTGGTCGGCCATCGAGGGAGTGACGATGGCGAAATACTCGGCGTCCCCGGCAAAACCCCAGCTATGGTTAGAGACGTCGAAGGCCGGAAGGAAATCGAGCTTGGAGAAATTGGTCGTGAGGGTGGTCGGCGTGGGACCGGCGACCGTGTCGCCGATTTGGTACCCGGCAATCGTTGCATCGTAGGCGACGCCTACGGCGCCTTCGCCGTTGCGCGCGGCGGCGATGACGCCAGCCACCAGCGTGGCGTGCTGGCTGAAGGCTTCACCGGGAACCATGTCCTTGTTCGAGAGAAACCACGGGTCGATGTTGGGTGCCAGATCCGGTTGCCGATAGTCGAAGATTTCCTTCGACACTGCGAAGGGTCCCGAAGGTTCGAATTGCCCCACCCGCACGCCTTTGCCCGTGTAGTCCTTCCACACCTCGATCACGTTGGTGTCGGCGAGATACCACTGATCGGTAAAGACCGGGTCGGTCGGCATGTCGGGCGTCTTGATGAACACCTGCCCGCGCATTTCCGCCGCGGTGTTCGAGTCGTCCTGGATCGCAGTAGCGCCGGGTGTATTGTCGGCATCGGCTATCTTGTATTTGAAGCTCATCACTCCGGTAAAGGCCGGATCCGGGGTGAAAGTGAGCTCCCCATTGGCAGTAAGCGCAGGCGTGATTTCTCCATTCGCACCCATAGTGCCCGCGATCGTCCCGCCTTTCACTTCGCTGATGGTCGTGATATGCAGCGCGTCGCCTTGCCAATCGATATCGTTGGCTAGGAGCTGCGCCACCGAAATGAGCTTGGCGCCATTACGGTCGCTAACGGCGATCACGTCCTTCACCGGGAACGGACTGTCCAGTGTGATGTCGACGCCACCGGTGCCGGTGAACGCGAGTTTTTCGATGTTCTTGACCACATCTGCGCCGTCGCGCCCGCTCCTGGTGTCGACCACCCGGTACGTCGTGGCGTCGATCTTGGTGATGCGGTAGTCGGCAAGGTTGCCGGTGAATTGCGCGATATCCGTGCCGTCTCCGCCGTCGAGCGTATCGTCTCCCTGGGAGCCGATCAGCACGTCGTTGCCTGCCCCACCGAAAATGCTGTCATCTTCCGTCCCGCCGTCGAGAATGTCGTCGCCTGCGCCGCCCCGGAGGACATCTTCACCGCGCTGGCCGCGAATCAGGTCGTTGCCAGCGCCACCGTCGATCAAATCGTTGCCGTTTTCCCCGGACAGAGCATCGTTTGCAGCTCCGCCAATAATGACGTCGTCGCCATCGCCGCCACGAATGAACACCGTGCTTCTGCCCCCGCCGATCAGGATGTCGTCGCCCCGCCCACCCTGGACGATCTCGAGTTCGGCCTGGGCGAGATTGAGCGTCACCCCGCCATCGTCCACCACTATGGCGAGATCGGTGCCGCTGCCCGCGTGGATGTTCGCCTGCAGATCGCTGGCGTCGATCAGCAGCACGTCGTCGCCCGCTCCGGCGTTGAAGACGTCGCTACCAAGACTGCCAGTAACGTGCTTCCGTCGGGGTTGACGAGGAAGTTCGCCGCTTGCGCTTCGCGCGTCTGGCCGCCGATGACGAAGCTGCCTGTTGCGAGAATCTCGTTGCCGCCGTTGACCAGCCCCGACTGAGTGGTCGTGACGAGGTTGATGCTGCCGATGCCCAGCTCGGCCAAGGTCTTCAGCTCGCTCGTGTCGATGCCGGCCTCATACACGCCGTCGCCGTTGACATCCTTGAAGCTCACCCCGTCGGCATTGTCATCCACCCAGACCCGAACGTTGTTCCAGGCGGCATCGGCGCTGCTGAACACATTGTCGTTGTTGCTGTCCAGGCTCTTCAGTGCCGTGAAACCATTGGTGAAGGGTTTGGTGCCTTGGTTGCCGTTGGTGCCGGCAGTGCCGTTGAAATACTCGGACAGGGTTTCCGAGATATCGTCGATGATGCCGTTGTTGTTGAGGTCATAGACGACGATGCCGTCGGTATTGATGGCCAGCGGCGTACCCGTCGTAATGGTGTTTGCAGCGACCCAGCCCGTTTTTTCCTTGCTGCCGCCGTCGTGATCCGCGTCGAAGAGCACAGGGTGCTCCTGAAAGGAGGTGAGCCGCACGCCGTCACCGTTCAAGTCCAGAATGAGCGGGTCGGCTGGTGTCCAGATTGAGATGCTGCGGGAACTAGACTCCCAAGGCTGCACGTATGCGTAGTCGCTAAAGGCGTAAGCTCCATTGATCCAAACACTGATCAACTGAAGATGCGGCCCGACATCCGAGTAGTTGAAATTCCCCGGCCTGATTCCGCCGGTGGCGGTGTCCCCCATCACCGAGCTCGCGATGTCCTGATTGCTGTTCAGCACATCCGGATCGATCGAAACCTGATACGGCCCGTTCGGGCTGCCCAGCGCCGTGCCATGCTCGAACGGCGCGACGTCCGCCGGGTCGCTGCTGCCCGTTGTCGAGGTGTCTAGGTTAGGGTTGGTCGTGACACTGATGGTGTTGTCGACGGGGCCAGAGGTACCCACGGTGCTCGATGTCGTCCCGAGATAAACCGGACGGAGTCGCGGCGTCACTCTGCCAGACGCTGTCAAACGCGGCTTTATTGATAGTAAGGACGTTGTCAGTCCATTGACCAAGGCTAGCCAAGTCGCTGTTGATGTTGGTTTGCGTTTCAGCACGCTTGAGCAGCCAACCATTCCAAGTGGCGGCCGGATCTGACGTAAAGTCGGTCAGGGTATTGTTGTAACTCTGCGTCGCAGCCGCCAACAAAAGACTCGCGCTCGCGTCGGACTGCCCGATGAGCAAACGCGTGGCGGCGTCCGAGGCGGCTTCTTCTGCCACAACCTGGCTGACGATTTCGCTTGTGAAGGTAAAGGTGTAGTAGTCCGCGGTCAAGCTTGGATCGTCTTCCAATACGCCGAGCCACAGCAAATCCGCCTTGGGGAGAAAGACCTTGCACGCGCCATCGGAGGCATCCAGTTTGAATGCCAAGTTTGTCCCTTTTCCAAACGTATCCGACATCGTTTGCCGGGCCATTTCCTCAAACGTACTGGGCCCCGGCTTCCCCGCCAATATGTCCAGCAGTCCTTTCGAGCTTGGCAAACCCATACCCGACGCCAACATTTTTCCGCCGACGTAACCACCGATCAGGCCGGAGAGCACCTTGCACAGACTGTATTTTTCGCTGTCGCTCAGCAGCGAATCGAGCGAGCTTACGCCGGAGAGCTTGTCACCGATCCATTGAAATGTTTCCGTGATCTGATCTCCGGCGTTAGCCAATTTGCCAGTGATCGTGCTCGGATCCCAGCGCATGATGCCGAGGTTGTTGTATATCTTGTCGCCGATGGTTAATTGCCTAAATTCCCGGGTTTCCCAAGGGACTGGCATTTGAGACAGCTCCAGCGCGGCTTGGTCGTAGTTGCCGATCCAGGTTTGAAGCTGGTCTCGCTTGAACAACTGGTCAGCCGTTGTATGGTCCAACTCCCATTGCAACTTCGCGCGGTCGTTGCCCATCGCCGTATACCTGTCGCTTCTGAAATCACCGATGCGCCGCTCGCTTTCCAGCCAATTGAACTTGGCGTCGTCAAACAGCCTTTGTTCGGCGTCATTGAGCGTCAGAGCGGGGTTCTCGCGGAGTCGATCTGTGTACTCAGTAGCGACTTGTCTATTCGCATCTCGTATCTGCTTTAACGTCTCATACTCGCGCCACCAACCCTGCTGATTCAGAGTCAACGTTTGCGGGTCGATAATGTCGGTCGTCATTGCTGCGCTCCTTGTCGTTCAAGTCCGATGCACTTTTCCGTAGTGACGAGCTTGCGGGTAATGGGAATCTTCGACGGATCGTAAGCGTCGAGGAGAGGGAAGTACTCTGGAGGGACCTTGGCGCGGCGGCTTCCCGCAGGATCGATGCGATCCAGCCGGTCCGGATACAGGTCTCGAGGCAAAATGCCGTTCAACTTCGACAGAAAAACGTCAAACCCAGCCCAATTGCTGTGTTGTTGCGCGAGGCGCCCCCAGCACAGCACGCGCTCCAGCTCTAACGGGCCCGAAACCTGGAAATTCTTCCTTTCGAGCTCCAACTCGCGGATATGGTAGAGAGACACATGAGCGCTGTAATACCCTTGCCGGGCCGATTCGAGTAGATCCGGCAACCCCTTCTCGGCGTCGAAGGACTGTCGAAGTACGGGAATCCCATCCGGGGCGACTTCAATGTACCGAAACCGCGCCCCTCTAACGGCAAGACATGCGCCGTGGCCCTGTTCCGCCCCACGTGTCAACAGGCGCCCTCTCCTCTCCGCGAAGTCCGGGAGTTTTTCATTCAATTCTTTCATCGCCGGCATGATGCCCGCCGCGCACATGGCGGAGACGTCCCCATTTTCTCCGGCGTCGAGCAGCATCAGCGCCGCCTGTTTGTCCGCGAAACGCTTCCCCCATTGAAGATCGAAAAGGCGCAATGCCACATAAGCCGGCAAATAGCCGTCCAGCGCCATGGCGCGGAACTCTTCCTCGCGCTTCCTGCCGAAACGCCCGACATCCTTGCCCAGTTCTTTAGGATGGGTCGCCTCGTATTCGGTGATGTGGCGATTGGTACTGAGATTCCATGTCGCCATCTCGTTGAAGTAGATGAGGTCATAAGCGCGGCGCTTCTCCTCGCTTAGTGCTTTGGCCTTTTCAGCATCGAAAGCGGGAAGATCAGCGCCAGAACACCCGGAGAGGAGCCCGAATGAAAGCACGACGATAATAAGTACGCCTATCGAACGAGTGCTGAAATTCCGTTGATTTTGCGCCGCCGCCATTAGCCGCTCCGCTCCCTGAGATTCAAGCTGTCCAGCCTTGCGGGGGTGTCGATAGGCCGCAAGGCGAAAACATCCTCCACCGGCACCGTACGCTTGATCCATCGCCATCGCCTCTCACCTCTAGCCTGCTGTGTTCATACGTGATCAGTCCGCGATCGTCCCCATTCCATCGCAGAGGACACTCAAACTTCGTTCCAGAAAAGTGCTCAGGCGAAACAATATTCAGGACCTCGCCTCCTGACAATTTCAGGGTTACTCCCAACTCCTTAGGCCCAATCAAATATTTTGAATTAGGGGAAACCAGAGGGACGCTGTGGTCGCTGTCGAGTCCGGTCAACCCAACGAATACGTCGACCCGTTCGTCCTTCTCTAGATCGAAATACGTCAAGTCATATTTGTTGTACCGCGGGCTGAATGCTCCAGAGGGCCGCGCGATACTCACGAAAAGATAGCGACCGTCCGGCGAACAACTTACAGACGATTGCGCAGAGATCTTCAGTTCCCGTGCTTGGCCGCTTCGCGCGTCTACGATCCGAAAACCGGATTTGGTGGGAATAACAATGAGTCCCGAGGGCCCACAAATTACCGGGGAGCGAACTGCCGAGCGTTCTTCGATTTCATGAATTGACCAGCCGGCCGGGCTCCTAAAGTATTTCGCCCCAGAGGTTTGTGCCAAAACACTGGATCCGCCATAAGCAAAAAACAGAAGCGCTAACGCCCACGGCATCGATTTCAAAATGAGTGGCTTTGCCAAAGCTTTTCCCTTTGAATATTGCTCTGCTTCCCAGGCAAGCTCACCCAGTCGCCAAAAAGCACCTGTATCCCGTTGGACTTCAAATAGCACGTTCGTGTCATACCCCATTCATTCGGTAAGCGTCACGCGCGAGCCCTGCCGTCAAACGGGTTTGAAGCGCCTGACTCGCAAGGCAAGACCTCGCAATCTCTAATCGAGCTTGTCCGGGCGCGCCGCATACCAATCCCTCGATGAGCTGGAGCTGTTGCGGCAGGCATACTGACGCGCAGTCGTATTTCGCAACGATGGTCCGCCTCGCGCTCACGCGCAGCGGTTCCATGTGGCTCGGGCCGGCGAGCGCGGATTCGACCTTTTCAGCAATCGCTTCGGTATCGAAGAAATCCACCAACAGACCATTCTCTCCGTCGCGAATCACTTCCTTCACCGGCGGCGTGGCCGAACCGATTACCAAGCAACCGGCCGCCATCGCCTCGAGCATCGACCAGGAGAGCACGAACGGATATGTGAGATAGATGTGCGCGGAGGAGACCTGCAGCACCTTCAGGTAGGTTTCGTAACGCACCTGACCGAGGAAATGCACCCGCGACGCATCGAGCTTTCCATCCACTTCATCGAGCATCGCCTGCCGCCAGGTGCCGCCTTTCGGGTAGTCGTGTCCGTAGCCTTTACCGTCCGCGCCTACGATGACGGCATGGGCCTTCGGCCGTCGTTTCAATATCTCTGGCAGTGCGCGCATGAAGATATGGAATCCCCGATAAGGCTCCAGCTTGCGGGAAATATAGGTCACCACTTCGTCCGACTGAGAGAGCGACAGCCCTCCGTTCAGTTTCAGCACCGCTTTCGGATCGGGCTTCACCACTTCGGTGTCGACGCCCTCATGCACGACGGAGATCATGTCGCGATAACGCGCTGGATAGGTTCCCCGCTGCCACTCGGTCGCCGTCTGCCCCCGGTCGGCCACGTGCAGTCCAAACAAATTAATGGCGTTCAGGGTCCGCACTCTCATGCGCGTGTCGATGGTCGTGGGGAATTCCGGGTCGAAATCCACATCCAGCCCATGCCCGCTGTAGAAGAACTCGAAATACGAGAGCAGCGGCGCGTCGGGATAGACGTCCTTCAGATAGAGCGTCTCGCCCCAGGCGTTGTGGCCGATCATGATGTCGGGCACGAAACCCTTCTCTTTCAACCCGAGCGCGACGCGCGCCACCTCCTGCCCGTAGAGCACTGCGCGCTCAAGAGGCCGCACATAATGGTGCGTGCCGGTCGCGGGCTCGCGGCGAGTTTGATAGACGATCTTCTTGATGCCGGGGAACGGCGCGTGGGCGTTCCGGGTGAGGAACACGATCTCGTTCGCCGGGTCCGCGGCGAAATGCGTCAGCAGATGGCGATACTGGCCGGGGAAGTTTTGATGCGCAAACAGGACCCGCATTTCACGAGCTCCCCGGTTCCAATCGCGCTACAGCGAACGTCGGAAGAGCTTCCGGTGCTCGATTCTGGCAAGCCACGTTACCGATCCCTCCCCCGCTTCTGCCGCATGGACTGTATTCATCCACTAACGGCGCCTAAGACTCTACTGAGCAAAACAAGCCCTGTCTATGGCACTTTAGTGTCATATGCCGATGCCTTACCGTTCGACACAGCAGCAGCGGCATTAGAGAATTTTCGTGCCAAATCCGGGCGCAGCCTTCGCTTCGTGCTCGGCGAGCTGCTGTACCAGCTGCACACGGGTCTCCACGGCGAGCTTTCCAAAAATCTTCGTCATGTGATGCTTGACGGTGTTCTCGCTCAAACCGGAGAGGTTGGCGATCTCGCAATTGGTCTTGCCTGACCTCACCCACTGCGCTATTTCCCCTTCGCGCGGGCTCAAACCCGCAAGACGGGTCGCGAACCTGGTGTCGACGCGAAGCCGCTCGATAACGTTGCAGAGCATCTCGTGCATGACGGGCACGATTTGCTTCAGTGTCTCGACATGAGCGGCGCTGAGCCGGCCGGGTATGCGGTGAAAGCTGTGGTAGGTTCCGACGCAGTGCTCGGTGTCGTACACGCCGAGGGCGGCAGTGTTTCTCAGCCCCCATTTGCGGAAGCACTCAAGCCACACCGCCGGAACGTCGGGCCAGGGGCGATCGTCACCACGTAGTCGAGGGCGACACCGCCCGCGTGCAAGTGGCCGTAGCCGCTTGCGAGCGTTTCGTGAGGGAAGATGGGTCGGACCTTCTCGCGCGTCCACCCCTTGAACTCGTCGATGGTCCTGACTTCGTCCCTTTCCAGCTCGATGGCATCGATCATGACAAGCTCCTTTCCCAGCTCTGTCTACTCACAATTCATCTGCCATTCGCAGTCGAGCGGAATTGGGAACGAGGACGCGCGAGTGCGACGAAGCCACGAACGTTCACGCGTCCTTCTTCGCGGCGGCTGCGCGCGCCTGCGCCTGGCCCAAGCTGTTTAGCACCTGCCCCAGCTGCTGGTGCAGATTAGCGAGCGCGTCGTAGCCCAGCGCCACGCGCACGGCGAGCTTGCCGTTCAGCCGCTCGGGGAGCTTGCCGCCCGAGCGTGCGACGCGCGGCAGCGCTGCGAGCATCCCGGGCTCGAGGAACCCGAAGTCGATGAACGCCATGCCGGGGGCGACGTTGATGCTGCAGTAGTTGGCGACGACGGGTTGGTCGGAGTTTTCCACCGGCACCAGCCGGATGCCGAGTGACTTGCTCTCAGCGGCCGTTGGCTTCGCAGCGGGCTTATTGCTGTCCGCGACTTCCTGTCCGTCCTTCTTCGATGCTTCTGCCATGTTGACCTCTTTTCGTTCCGTTAAACGCTTCCCCGCGTCTCTCAGTTTCCGAGTCACGGCTTGGCCTTCTCTTCCTCGATCACCGTCATCTGCTTGAGCGGCTGCGGATCCGCGCCGGCTTGCCCGCCAGGCTTCGCTGCCCCGAACTGCATCACTTCATCCACCTGCAGACCGCGCGGCAGGTTGTGGGCGATGAAGAGCATCGTCACCTTGCCCTTGAGCTGGTTGATCGTACGG
>WNGL01008003.1_pt1 | contig 14056 bp, 8 predicted proteins | sample 5400591 | NCBI WGS metagenome assembly WNGL01 (sample SAMN13153377, study PRJNA577476) | soil metagenome | isolation source: 80 cm soil or saprolite under Garry oak tree replicate 1 | place: USA:California | collected 2016-06-15
GCAGGCGGGCAGGCGGACGAATTTGGTCTGGCCTGGTCACCGGATGGCAGCAAGATTCTGTTTGGTGGAGGTCATTTCAGAAGTAACCCGGAGATTTACGTTATTAATGCAGATGGCAGTAATAAGCAAGATCTCACCAATAATGCGGGCCATGACTACGTAGGTGACTGGCAGCCGCTGTACATCTCCGCCTCAAATCCGATCGATGACCCACAGTTTTTCGTCCGTCAACATTATGACGACTTCCTGAGTCGCGAACCCGATCCAAGCGGCTACGCCTTCTGGACGAACGAGATCGCGAGTTGCGGTTCGGATGCGAAGTGCATCGACACGAAACGACAGAATGTTTCTGCCGCTTACTTTCTCTCGACCGAGTTTCAAGAGACGGGTTACCTCGTCTATCGCTTCTACAATGCGGCCTTGAACCGCACCAATAGCTTGCCGCGCTTCATTGAGTTCATGCGCGACACACAACGAGTCGGTGACGGCGTTGTCGTTAATGCGACTGGTTGGCAACAGCAATTGGAGCAGAACAAGCAGGCGTTCGCGCAGGAGTTCGTCACGCGCCCGGAATTTACGGTTCTGTATCCTGACACGATGAGTCCCGCGCAGTTCGTAGATGCGCTCTATCAACATGCCGGCATTACGCCGACCGCCACCGAACGGCAAGCAGCTCTCGATGAATTCAACACGCCTACAGGCGCACGTGGCCGTGTGATGCGGCGAGTGGCAGAGAACCAAACGCTTTTCACGCGCGAGTTCAATCGGGCATTTGTCTTGATGCAGTACTTCGGCTATCTGCGGCGAAACCCGGACGATCCGCCGGACAATAACGTAAACGGCTATAACTTCTGGCTTGGGAAGTTGAACCAATTTGGCGGGAACTATCAAGCGGCAGAAATGGTCAAGGCCTTCATTATCTCAAATGAATATCGGCAACGCTTTGGTCTCTAGCAGCCTGTCTCTTATCTCGGAAAGTTCGCACGATATCTTCGACAGGATTTACAAGATTCACAAGATTAAGGAAGAAACTCAAACAAGGATTTGCACTTCACCTTCCATTTTGTAAATCTTGTTAATCCTGTCGAAACAGAGGGTGCTTTTTGCAACGTTCTCTCAGGTGCGGCAATCTGATCGCCTCGATCGATATGCGGCTCTCAAGAAAAAGCAACTGAGATTTCATTCGAACGGAGCCTCAGACCCGAGCGCTGCCGCGATAGAGGTGAGCAAACTCTTCGGTTCGACCGGTTTCGCCAGATGTACTTGAAATCCTGCTGCTAAAGCCAGCGATCGATCCTCATCGGTCGCGTAGGCGGTGAGCGCGATGGCGGGAATCTGTTTGGCTCGCTTCGATCTGAGTTTCCTCACCTTCTTGATCAAACTGTATCCGTCTTCATTGGGCATCCCGATGTCACTCAACAGCAGATCGGGGCTCCATTCCGCAAAGGCCCGAATAGCCTCGGCGGCCGATTCACTACACCTCACCTCGCTGCCACAACGGGTAAGGAGGGTTGATATCAGGTCGCGCGAGTCAGCTTCATCATCGACTACGAGAATCCGCACTCCGTCGAAAATCTTCGCGGACGCTGGCAGAACGTTTTCGGCCAGCAGGAATTCATTATCAGCCGCGCGGGTAGTCGCGGCAATTGGAAGTGTCACGGTGAAGGTCGTTCCCCGATCTTCGCCCTCGCTTTCCACTTCGACACTTCCGTGATGCAGCTCGACCAGGTGGCGCACAATCGCGAGGCCCAGCCCCAGTCCTCCATGTACGCGCGTGGTCGAGCCATCCGCCTGAATAAAGCGGTCAAAAATATAAGGTAAGAATTCCGGAGTAATACCGACGCCGGTGTCGATCACGGAAACCTTAACCCCAAAGTCTTGCTCCCTGACCTGAACCCTGACTTTCCCCCTCTCAGGGGTGAACTTGACGGCATTTGGCTGCTTCAATGACCACTGCGAGATCAACCGCGCGAGGTTCTATTCGGATCTTGCCGCTGATGATGCGCGAGACATCAAGCAGGTCGTCTATCAACTGGGACTGCACGCGCGCGTTGCGCTCGATCGTTTCGAGGCCGCGGGCCAAATCGGCCTTGCCCAGCTTGTTATTCTTCAGAATGTGGCTCCAGCCGAGAATCGCGGACAACGGCGTCCTCAACTCATGTGAAAGTGTAGCCAGAAATTCGTCTTTGGTGCGATTTGCTAATTCGGCTTCGGCGCGCGCGGCCTGCTCACGAACGAGTAATTGGGCCCGCTCTTCTTCGGCTTGCTTGCGGACAGCCATCTCCGAGCGCAATTCAGCGGCATGACTCTCTGTCTCCGCGTAAAGTCGCGCGTTTTCGTAGGCCACAGATACTTGAGTGGTCAGCGTCGCCGCCAATCGCTCATCGGCTTCACTGAAATCGTCGGCGTCAGTCTTGTTAAGTAAATAAAACCAGCCTGAGAGACCCGATGCTGACAAAATGGGCGCGCCCAGAAATGATTGCATGGAATCGTAATCGATTTCATCCGCGAGCATCGATTCATCTGCTTCGCTTAAGCGAAGCGCCCGCTGCTCAACAATCACCCGATCCAAGGCGCGTTGCACAATGGCCGGAATCACACTCACCGAGACTGTCTCTTTATGCTTACTGCAATGGAAGAAATGACGCACTGACGTGGCGCCCGCATCGAGCACGCAGACGGCCGCCTCTTCAGCGCCGACTATCCGGCGGCTCGAGCGGCAGAACTTTGCCAGCACCTGCTCCGGATCGTGTTCGGCGGCCAGCTCGTGTCCCAGATCGATCAGCATGTTGAGACGCGCCAGGTTTGCATTCTCGAGTTCCAGGTTCTTTTCGTGAAGGAGTTGCGCCTGGCGCTTAATCTCGCGGGTCTTTTTGAACAACTCGACAAAGACCGCCACCTTCGATCGCAGGATCTCCGGCTCGACCGGCTTAACGATGTAGTCAACCGCACCGAGGGAATAGCCTCGACTCAAGTGCCGGACGCCGGTGCTATTGGCGGTGAGAAAAATTATAGGTATGTCGCGCGACTTCTCCCGGCCGCGAATCAGTTCGGCCGTTTCCAGTCCGTCGATGCCCGGCATGTAGACATCCAACAGCACCAGCGCGGCTTCGTTATCGAGCAGGTAGCGCAGCGCTTCCTCTCCGCAAGAAGCCCTGATCAGGTTTCGATCCGGAGCACGCAGAATTGACTCGAGCGCCAACAAGTTCGTCGGGCTATCGTCAACGAGCAGAATATTTATCTTCTCTTCAGAGATCATTGCTTACCTTCCGGCGCGGCTGTGCCGCTAGATGCGCGGCAAGTCTCAGACTTGCCGAAGAGATCCTTTAGCGACCTTCTCGGGTCTTGGACCCACTTTCCATTATGGACGTGGCTTCGGGTCAAAGACCCATCAAACCTAAACTCGTCCTTCGGCAAGTCGGAGACTTGCCGCGCATCGAACGGCGAAGCCACGAACCTGCTATTGCTCCCATCAACCGCTCACATCATCCTGCTGATACAGCCACACCCGCAAAAGCGAAAGCAACTGATCGATGTCCAGAGGCTTGGAGATATAATCCGATGCGCCCACTTCAAAACAGCGATCGCGATCGGCCTTCATTGCCTTGGCTGTCAAAGCGATGATCGGAAGCTGCTTGAATCTTTCCATCTGGCGGATCGCGCTGATGGCTTCATAGCCGTCCATCTCGGGCATCATGATATCCATCAGCACGGCTTCGATGCCGGGAGTGGCTTTCAAAAGTTTGATTCCCTCCTGGCCATTCTCGGCGTGGAGCACCTTCATCTTATAACCCTCCAAAGCGCTCGTTAACGCAAAGATATTTCGCACGTCGTCATCGACGATTAGAACCTTGCGCCCGGCGAGCACCGGATCGCGGCGCTGAACTTGCTCCAGCAAGCGGCGCGTGGGCTCTGGTAGATTGGCTTCTACGCGATGGAGAAACAAGGCCGTTTCGGCCAGCAAGCGCTCGGGTGAATCCGCTTCTTTAATAATGATCGAAGCGGCGACTCGTCTCAGATGCAGCTCCTCTTTGCGGGTCAATTCCTTCCCCGTGTAAACGATGATTGGCAGATCAGACCGGCCGACGTCCGTCTGAAGTTTTTCGATTAAATCAAAGCCCGTCATGTCGGGAAGTTTCAGATCGAGCACCATGCAATCGAAGCGTTCACCTTTCAGCATGCTCAGGGCTTCCTGACCCGTGGCCACGGCGGTGGTGTTTACGTCGCCATTGCCAATCAATTCCACGACGCTCATGCGTTGCACGTCATCGTCCTCGACCACCAATAATTTTCTGGGCCCGCGCTCCACGAAGGCAGTAATCTCGTCGAACGTCCTGGTCAGGTCTTCGTTGCTCACCGGTTTTTGCAGGTGCCTGAGGGCCCCCTGCTGTAACGCCCGGCGTCGAAATTCTTCAACCGTAATAATGTGAACCGGTATATGCCTGGTCGTCGGATCGTGTTTCAGGCGATCCAAGACCGTCCAGCCGTCGCGATCAGGCAACTGGATGTCTAACGTGATGGCGACGGGACTATACTTATAGGCCAAAGCCAGCGCCATATTCGCCGACGTGGCAACCAGCCCCTTGAATCCTTTTTCGCGCGCCAGTTCCAGAAGAATTTTCGCGAAGTTGATGTCGTCCTCGACGATAAGAACGGCGCGATCGCCGTCTTGAATCTCGTTGCGATCATCGACGATCGCGCCCGACTCCCTGGAAAGCAGCGCCAACGCCTGATCGTCAAAAGTTTCAGCCGGCGTCCAGGCTGCTTCGATCTCCTTCAACCGTTGGGGCGATTTCCGGCTCGCCTGAGCAGTCACAACTCGAGACGGTACGTAGGTGCGCGGCAAATATAGCGTGAAGACGCTGCCCTCTCCCGGAGCGGAGCTGACGCGAATCTCGCCGCCGAGCAGCCTGGCGATCTCGCGGCTGATGGACAGGCCCAACCCAGTGCCGCCGTATTTGCGAGTCGTGGTCCCATCGGCTTGCTGAAACGGCTCGAAGATAATTCGCTGCTTTTCTGGGGGGATGCCGATGCCGGTATCGCTGACGGAGAAAGCGATGACTTCGCCGACGCGGTTGAGCGAATCGAGATAATACTTTTCATCCTTCGGCGCCGGGGCGATCTTCAAGACTACGTTGCCTTGTGCGGTGAACTTGAAAGCGTTGGAAAGCAGATTCATGAGTATTTGCTGCAAACGCTTATCGTCGGTAACCACGGTCGGCGCAAGGTTGTCGCTTCGCTCTATGAAGAAACCGAGGTTCTTGTCTTGCGCGAGCTGGTGAAAGCTGCGTTGGATTTGCGAGGTGACGTCATCGATTGCAACCTCCAACACTTCGATGCCCATCATTCCCGATTCGATCTTCGACAGATCGAGGATGTCATTAATCAGTGAAAGCAGATCGGAGCCGGAGGAGTGAATGGTTTCAGCAAACTGCACCTGCTTCGTGGTTAGATTTTCCTCGCCATTTTCTGCCAGCTGCCGCGAGAGAATTAGCATGCTGTTGAGCGGCGTGCGCAGCTCATGTGACATGTTGGCGAGAAATTCCGATTTGTATTTGGAAGTGAGCGACAGTTGCTCGGCCTTCTCTTCCATCTCCCAGCGAGCTTCTTCAACTTCGCGATTCTTGGCTTCGACTTCTGCTTTCTGTCGCGCCAGCAGCGCTGCTTTGTCCTGCAACTCTTCATTCGTTTGCCGCAGCTCTTCCTGCTGGCTCTTTAACAACTCTTCCGACTCGCGCAGCGATTCGGCCTGCTTCTCAAGCTGTTCGTTCGTCTTCTTGAGTTCATCCTGCTGGCTCTGCAACTCTCCGGCGAGGGACTGCGATTGCAGCAACAGATCTTCCGTGCGGGTATTAGCCTCGATCGTGTTCAAAACAATGCCGATGCTCTCGGTCAACTGATCGAGAAACGTCAGGTGCGTGTCGCTGAAGATATGGAAAGTCGAGAGTTCGATCACCGCCTTGACCTCGCCCTCGAATAGCACGGGCAGCACCACGATATTATTTGGCGGCGCTTCGCCCAAACCTGAGCTGATATGCACGTAATTGGTAGGAATATTGGTAACGAGGATGCGCTCCTTCTCCAGCGTGCACTGGCCCACCAATCCTTCGCCGGGATGAAATTCGTTAGCCAGGTTCTTGCGCTTGTTGTAAGCGTATCCGCCCAGCAGCCGCATCACTGGTTGTCCGTTGTCGCTGGCGTTTACATAGAAAACACCCTGTTGCGCTGCGACCAGTGGTGCCAATTCGGACAGCACCATCTGCGCGACTGTTTTCATATCGCGCTGGCCCTGCAACATTCGCGTGAAACGGGCAAGATTAGTCTTCAGCCAATCCTGCTCCGTGTTTTTCTGGGTCGTGTCTTTGAGATTAAGGATCATCTCGTTGATATTGTCTTTGAGCGCCGCGACCTCACCTTGCGCTTCCACGGTGATCGATCGCGTTAGATCTCCTTTGGTCACCGCCGTCGAAACCTCAGCGATCGCGCGCACCTGATTCGTGAGGTTCGCAGCCAGACCATTGACGTTGTCCGTCAGATCGCGCCAGGTGCCGGCCGCGCCCGGAACGTTCGCCTGTCCGCCGAGCTTGCCTTCGACGCCGACCTCGCGCGCGACCGAAGTCACTTGATCGGCGAAGATTGCCAGCGTGTCGGTCATGTTGTTAATGGTGTCGGCCAGTTCGGCAATTTCGCCTTTGGCTTCGACTGTCAGCTTGCGTTTGAGATCGCCATTGGCCACCGCGGTAACCACGCGCGCAATACCACGTACCTGATTGGTCAGGTTGCTGGCCATCGAATTCACATTGTCGGTTAGGTCTTTCCAGGTTCCTGCCACGCCGCGCACATCCGCCTGGCCGCCGAGCTCTCCTTCGGTGCCGACTTCGCGAGCCACGCGCGTCACTTCCGAAGCAAACGAGTTCAACTGGTCCACCATCGTGTTGATGGTGTTCTTTAATTCGAGAATCTCGCCCTTCACATCCACCGTGATCTTCTTCGACAGATCGCCGTTCGCGACCGCGGTGGTTACTTCCGCGATGTTGCGCACCTGGCCGGTCAGGTTGCCGGCCATCGAGTTAACATTGTCGGTCAGGTCTTTCCACGTTCCGGCAACACCGGGCACGTCTGCCTGGCCGCCAAGCTTTCCTTCCGTACCCACTTCGCGCGCGACACGGGTAACTTCAGAGGCGAACGAGTTCAATTGGTCCACCATCGTGTTGATGGTGTTCTTCAATTCCAGAATCTCGCCCTTCACGTCCACCGTGATCTTCTTTGAGAGGTCACCATTCGCCACCGCGGTGGTTACTTCCGCAATGTTGCGCACCTGGCCCGTCAGGTTACCGGCCATGAAATTCACATTGTCGGTAAGGTCCTTCCAGGTTCCAGCCACCCCCATCACCTGTGCCTGACCGCCTAGTCTTCCTTCCGTGCCGACTTCGCGAGCCACGCGCGTTACTTCCGAAGCAAACGAGCTGAGCTGGTCCACCATCGTGTTAATGGTGTTTTTTAGCTCCAGAATCTCGCCCTTTACCGTTACGGTGATCTTCTTCGACAGATCTCCGCTGGCAACCGCCGTCGTGACTTCCGCAATGTTTCTAACCTGCGCAGTCAGGTTGCCGGCCATCGAATTGACGCTGTCCGTAAGGTCCTTCCAAGTTCCGGCCACGCCCCGCACATCAGCCTGTCCGCCCAGTTCTCCTTCGGTTCCCACTTCGCGGGCAACGCGTGTCACTTCCGACGCGAATCCGTTGAGCTGGTCCACCATCGTGTTGATGGTGTTCTTCAATTCGAGAATCTCGCCCTTCACATCCACCGTGATCTTCTTGGATAGATCACCATTGGCAACGGCCGTCGTTACTTCCGCGATATTTCGCACCTGGCCGGTCAAGTTGCCGGCCATCAGGTTCACGCTGTCCGTAAGATCCTTCCAGGTGCCGGCCACGCCCTTCACATCTGCCTGACCGCCGAGTTTTCCTTCCGAACCAACCTCGCGCGCCACGCGGGTCACTTCTGACGCGAAGGCATTGAGCTGGTCCACCATCGTGTTGATGGTGTCCTTGAGTTCGAGGATCTCGCCCTTCACGTCTACCGTAATCTTCTTTGACAGATCGCCATTCGCAACCGCGGTCGTGACCTCGGCGATGTTTCGTACCTGGCCGGTCAGGTTACCGGCCATGAAATTCACGTTGTCGGTCAGATCTTTCCAAGTGCCCGCAACGCCCATCACTTGCGCCTGGCCACCGAGTTTTCCTTCGGTGCCAACCTCGCGCGCCACGCGCGTCACTTCCGAGGCGAAGGAGTTCAACTGGTCCACCATCGTGTTGATGGTGTTCTTCAATTCGAGAATTTCGCCCTTCACGTCGACCGTGATCTTCTTTGATAGGTCGCCATTCGCGACCGCGGTTGTTACTTCAGCGATGTTGCGCACCTGGCCCGTTAAATTACTGGCCATTGAATTCACATTGTCCGTAAGGTCCTTCCACGTTCCCGCGACGCCGCGCACGTCCGCCTGACCGCCGAGCTTTCCTTCGGTGCCGACTTCGCGCGCCACACGGGTCACTTCCGAAGCGAACGAGTTCAATTGGTCCACCATCGTATTGATCGTGTTTTTCAATTCGAGAATCTCGCCCTTTACGTCCACCGTGATCTTCTTGGACAGATCGCCGTTCGCGACGGCGGTTGTCACTTCAGCGATGTTTCGCACCTGGCTGGTTAAATTACTCGCCATTGAGTTGACGCTGTCCGTCAGATCTTTCCAGGTACCCGCAACGCCCTTGACCTTGGCCTCGCCCCCGAGCTTTCCTTCAGTCCCGACTTCGCGGGCCACGCGCGTGACTTCTGACGCGAATGAGCCAAGCTGATCGACCATCGAATTTACGATCTTTACCGTCCGCAGAAACTCGCCTTTCAAAGGTCTTCCTTCTACTTCCAGCGCCATTCTTTCCGACAGGTCACCGTTGGCTACCGCGCCAATCACGCGGGCCATCTCACTGGTTGGGCGCGCCATGTCGTCGATGAGCAAATTGGTCGAATCTACCAGCCGCAGCCAGGAACCTGCGGCGGCGGGCACAGCGGCGCGATGTGTTATCTTCCCTTCTTTGCCCACTGCACGGCTTACACGCTCAAGCTCCTTAGTTGTCTTGTCACTCAGCGCGATGATGTCGTTCAGCGTGTCGGCTATCTTACCGGCCTCGCCCGTCCAGTCGCCCGGCAGCCGAGCTGAGAAGTCTCCCTGCTTGAACGCTACCAAAGTCTTCAGAAGCAATTTAGTGTTTAGGGAACCAGTTGTCGGGACTTGAGTTGGCATGGGGTTTTCCTTTCGAAGTGCTTTTCAATTCTCGAGTTATGAAATTGATCTAGCTCGCTGTCGCAGTGCCCGCTCGCGCGGGATGAACGTCAACAAGAGAAGGGAGCAGGGCAACAGTTCTTCCGTCGGGGGAACTGCGCAGGGAGAAACATATTTTTGTTCAATATTTGTATCTTCCTTGTTACGATCTGTAAACATTTTTTTGTCGGTGGTCAGTACCACCTGCAGTAGCGGGTGGTTTGATCTCACTTGCGAGCATCGCCTAATCCCACGTTCAACCGCCCCGCGAGGGCAGGCGGTTGCGGACTCTTGACACTCAACGATCACGCAACCTAGACTCCGATTGTTGTGAATCTGCCTAATGCACTGACGCTATCGCGAATATTCATCGTGCCGCTATTGGTCGTGGTACTTTTGACTCCGGTGTCGGAAAACTGGCTCGGGGTGCCGCGATATATTCTGGGCGTGGCGATCTTTGTGGCGGCGGCGCTGACGGATTATTTCGATGGAAAAATTGCGCGGCGGCGGCAGCAGGTTTCAAAGCTGGGTAAGCTGCTCGATCCAATTGCCGACAAGCTTTTGATTTCGGCGGCATTGATTTCGCTCGTCGAGAATCATCTGGCGCCGGCATGGGCAGTAGTGATTATCGTTGGCCGTGAGTTCGCCGTGACGGGATTGCGCTCGATTGCCGCGACTGAGGGCGTCGTAATCTCAGCCTCGCGAATGGGCAAGTTCAAGATGGTCGCTCAAGTCTTCACCGTGGGACTTTTGATTCTGTCTCTGTCGCCAGCGGGCGGCGCGCCACACGTTTCGAATTTTGGGCAGCCGTTTCCAGCCATTCAGTTTTGGACCGTTCCCGAGTTGCGGGCTGCCTGGTCACATCTGATTGGACCAGGCGGCACAACTTGGAATGACTGGCAGATTCTGCTCTACACCGCGGGCAGAGCGATGCTTTGGGTCGTGGTGATTTCGGCGATGTTTTCCATGTACGGCTATTTTCGCGCCTTCTTCGGAAGTGTGGTTCGCCGGGAAGAAGCCAGCGCGAAACCAGCGACTGCCGCGGCAGTGCAGTATCACGAACGATAGCTGCGTCTGAAGCCCGCGCGAGCAAGCGGGGACAAAGGGCGGAAGAGAGCCCTCCCTTACGTTTGGGCTTCTGACACTTATGCGCATTCAGCAAGAGAGGCTCTCAAGCAAAGTTGCTTGAGAGCCTCTTTCGATCTTCAGCCTGCCATCACGGTGGGGACAGTGCCGAATTTCACGGCTGTGGCGACGGCGAGGGTTGCGCTTGCGGATCGCGTCGCAATGTTGGCGGCGCGGGCTTACTGGTGTCCGGTTTTTGGGTACCATCCGGCGCGGTCGTTGAATCATCGGGCGTGGGTTGGCGCCGCTTCAAAGTCGGCCGGCCCGGTGTTCCGTCGTCGCTGCTCGCAATGGCTCCGCTTGAAGACGCACGCGCGTTCGACAACCTTAACAATCTATTCTTGACGCGCTGGAACTCGGAAGAACTGATGACATACTCGTCGCGCTCGGGAAAACGCGCGGCCAAAGCGATAGCTGCGGCGCGGCGGTCTGCCGGAGCCGGATGATCGGTAAACATCTTGGCGAGCGTGCCTGGTTTCTTCTTGTTCTTGGCTTCCAGCTTCTCGAACATCGTGGCCATCGCATTCGGATCATAGCCCGCCGCCCACATGTATTGCACCCCAAGTCTATCCGCTTCTTCCTCTGCTGCGCGGCTGAATTTCAAAAAGGCCATGCCTTCGAAAAATCCACCACCGTTATAGAGGACATTACCAATAATACCGCCGCCAAGCAGAATTCCCGCCAGCATGCCATAGTCGATAACCTGCATCTTCCGTTCATTTTCCATCGCATGGCGCGCTGCGACGTGCCCAGTCTCGTGCGCCATGACGCCGGCCAGTTCGGCTTCGTTATCGGCAGCGAGAATCAACCCCTTGTTCACATAGAAGAAACCACCTGGCAGCGCAAAAGCATTTACTTCGTCCGAGTCGATAACTTTGATTGTGAATGGAACCTTCGCGTCTGAGTGGAGCACGATGTTCTGCCCGACGCGGTTGACGTATTCGGTGATGATCGGATCGTCGATAAACTTGGCCTCTTTGTCGACTTGGGCGGCCAACATCCGGCCTTCACGGACTTCCTTTTCGGTGCCGGCGGCCATCTTGCCCCAAATCCCTTTGTTGATATTCCGCTTTCCGATCATCGTCGGGTCATCGTTGGTTGACAACGGCCTCTTGTTGGCGGCAGTTTGCTGAGGCGCTTGGGTAGCAGACTTCTGATCAGTCTGCGACGAGGTGGGCTGGGTCTGCGCCGTCGTTTGATCTTTGGTTTGTGATTGCGGCTGTTGCGGCGTCGCCAGAACAGCGATGCTGCCGAACCAGAGACTGGCGCCAATACCAATTGCCGTAGCGGCACGAGAGAAGCAACTTTTCATTTGAACCTCCAAGTTCCGAGGCCGGGAGAGAAAGATTCGTCTTAGTCTCTCGGTCGACCGCGACCTGATTGCGGCCTTTTGCTTTTTTCGAGGCAGCGCCCGAGGCATCGGCACTACTTTGAATCAACGCACCGCTTTGATGCCGTCCTCATCATCGAGGTTGCGCTTTGATTTTCGGATCTTCTGGGGATTTTCCTAGCAAAGCAATTCGACACGGCATTATAGACCATCAGAAGCGAAAAGCCCACGAAATTGCGTCGGCCTCTGACCGCATGCTACAGTCCGGGCAAAAGATGCGCCCATCAGTCTCGATCATAGGCGCGGGTCGCGTGGGCACTGCTCTCGGGTTGGCGCTAAAGGCAGCCAACTATCGGGTCGAGATCGTCGTCACCAGGCATCGAGTTAGCGCCCAACGCGCGGCGACGCTCATAGGCCCGCAAACTGTGGGACTCGCCGAGGCTCAGTTGGATCGGTTGAGTCGAAGTCAGGTAGCTTCCTTCAATCGCGCCTCGCTGATCATCATTGCCACACCTGACGATTCCATTGCGCCCCTCACCAAACGACTCGCGACCGTCTTCAGCTTCAAATCAATCGGATTGGCCCGTCGCGAAAAGTCGACGCCAACTGTCGCGCTGCATACCAGTGGCGCGCTTTCATCGGAGGTTCTGAAGCCACTCCGGAAATTAGGCTTTGCCATTGGCTCGCTTCATCCATTGCTTTCCATTAGCGATCCCAAATCGGGTGCGGTCCTGTTCAGTCGCGCTTTTTTTTCGGTTGAAGGTGACGCACGCGCGGTACGCCTGGCGCGATCGACAGTTCACAACCTGGGCGGACAAACTTTCAGCATTCCGGCGGACGCAAAGGCTCTCTACCACGCCGCCGCGCTAACGGCTTCGCCAAACATCATCGCTTTATTCGATATAGCTCTTGAGATGCTGAGTTCGTGCGGACTCTCGCGCGGGCGCGCGCAGCAGGTGCTTTTGCCCCTGGTCGAGAGCACTCTGGCAAATCTGAAGCTGCAGGATCCCAGGCGGGCGCTGACCGGACCGTTCAAACGTGGTGACGCAGCCACGATACGAAAGCACATAGCCGCAATGAAATCGGCAAATCTGCACGACGCTCTCGCCGCGTACGCGCTGCTTGGTCGACGCAGTCTCGCGCTGGCGAAAAACCAACAGACAAAGCCGTCCCATTACGAAGCCATTGCTCGAATCCTTTCTGGGTTAGTTGACGACGAGAAGAGCCCTCGTTAGTTTCGTCAAGATCCCCACAGCCTAAACTTCGCAATAAAAACCCAAACCATTCGAGCGCATCAAAACGTAGTTCTTCGCGTGTTCCGGGGCGCAAAATTCTGTCAGGAACAAAAAACTTGGAACCAGAGAGCGACTTTGAGCGTTTTCTAAACAACGCCCCCCAGACATTTGTTAACGGTTCTAGGAGTTTATCGTCTTAAGTCTAAGACAATTCACAGGGAGCCATCATAATGAGCACTGCAAAAGCGGTAATTGAATCGATTTCGGGGCGTCGCCTGGTCGGGTTGCGATCAAGAAACGAAGCGCCGCCGCAGCGGCTGGAAAGAATCCGCGAGATGGCGACGCTTTTGCTTGATGAAGCCGCATCTCTTGAGCATGAGACCGCTCTGGCCGAAGCTTCAGCGGTGCCTAATAAACTGGATTTAAATTCGGGGATCGACTTCTTTATGGAGGTGCGCCGCTTTGAAATGCGTCTGATTAGCCGGGCGCTTGAACTAACCGGCGGTAACCAGGCTCGCGCCGCCCGTATGCTGGGTTTGGGCACGACCACGCTCAACTACAAGATCAAGGCCTACGAAATGCTCTAACCCGGGTCAGTTTTCAATTGATCGTCTCTGATTCTTCATCCTGAGGCGCAATCAATTGCTGATCGGAGACAGTCAGGATGCGCTCATCATAGAGATTGGAATCTATCAACGTCTGCACCAGGTACTCACCGGCCACCGGAAACGTCACGTTGACGAAAAAGCTAATATTGTCGGCGGAACCATGACTGATCTCAAAGCGAGCGGGTTGCGAGACCACCAGCGCCTGTTGACGATCCGGCATTAGAATACGCACCTCGGAAAGATGCGCGCCGTTCCCGCGCCAGTGATTGACCACGGCGAGCTTCGGCAGCCACACGGGCAATTGCGGCACCACGATGTTCTGAAACACTCCCATGTATGAAAGCTTGTTGCCCACTTCCAAACGAACGTCGTCGCAAAAGAGCGTGTAGGCCAGTTCGAGTCTTTCTTCCTGTTCTTTCGGTTGAGTTGATTCCATAAG
>WNGL01006690.1_pt1 | contig 14054 bp, 9 predicted proteins | sample 5400591 | NCBI WGS metagenome assembly WNGL01 (sample SAMN13153377, study PRJNA577476) | soil metagenome | isolation source: 80 cm soil or saprolite under Garry oak tree replicate 1 | place: USA:California | collected 2016-06-15
TTCCCGATGCCCACGATCCGTCCAGGCGTCGCGCGCCCACCATGCTGACGACTGACCTTTCGCTGCGCTTCGACCCGATCTACGAGAAGATCTCGCGGCGCTTCCTCGAGCATCCGGATCAGTTCGCGGACGCGTTCGCCCGGGCGTGGTTCAAGCTGACGCACCGTGACATGGGGCCGCGCGCTCGCTATCTCGGCCCGGAGGTCCCGGCCGAGGAGCTCATCTGGCAAGACCCCATCCCCGCGGTCAATCACCAACTGATCGATGAAAGTGACATCTCGGCCCTCAAGGCAAAGATCCTGGCTTGTGGTCTGTCCGTCTCTGAGCTGGTGACGACCGCCTGGGCCTCGGCCTCCACCTTCCGTGGTTCCGACAAGCGTGGCGGTGCGAACGGTGCGCGCATCCGTCTGTCACCGCAGAAGGATTGGGAAGTCAACCAGCCTGTCCAGCTGGCGAACGTGCTCAGGACTCTGGAGGGCATCCTGAGCGCGTTCAACAGCGCCCCCGGCAGCAAGAAGGTCTCGCTGGCTGACCTGATCGTTCTGGCCGGCTGCGCGGGCGTCGAGCAAGCGGCGATGAACGCGGACGTCGAGGTGACGGTTCCCTTCGCGCCCGGACGCATGGACAGCTCGCAGGCGCAAACCGATGTGGCCTCCTTCGCCGTGCTCGAGCCGGTCGCGGACGGCTTCCGCAACTACCAGAAGACTCGATACGCCCCTGCGCGTCTTGAATGCCAACTTCGGACAGTCCCAGCACGGCGTCTTCACCAAGCGGCCGGAGGCACTGACCAACGACTTCTTCGTGAACTTGCTCGACATGGGGACGACGTGGAAGCCGATTTCGAAGGACGCCGACGTGTTCGAAGGCCGCGATCGTAAGACGGGCGAACGCAAGTGGACCGGCACGCGTGTCGATCTCGTCTTCGGTTCGAACTCCCAGCTCCGCGCTCTGGCGGAAGTCTATGGGAGTGCGGACGCGCAGAAGAAGTTCGTGCAGGACTTCGTGGCGGCCTGGACCAAGGTGATGAACCTGGATCGCTTCGATCTGGCGTCATGAACCGAGCGCCCCAGTCAGCGGAGTGGGAGGCGGAAATGGAAGGTGGCGCCGGGGCCGGCGTTGTTCGTAGCCCACAACCGGCCGCCATGGGCCTCGATGATCGAGCGGCTGATGGACAGCCCCATCCCCATACCGCGGGTTTTGGTTGTGAAGAACGCGTCGAATACCCGCGCCACGTGGTTGGGATCGAGGCCGACGCCCGCGTCTCGCACCGCCACCAGAACGGCGTTGGGCGCGTCTCGTTGCGACCGGATCACCAGCTCGCGCGACCGATCCGTCACGCCCTGGCTGGCCTCGATGCCGTTCATCGTCAGGTTGAGGATTACCTGCTGCAGCTGGACCCGGTCCCCCTCGACCAGAGATAGCGGGGCGTCGAGTTCGGTCCGGAGGGAGACTCCGTGCTTCCGTGCCTCGCCCTGCAGCAGAGCGGCGACCTCTCGAATGACTTCATTGATGTCCAGCAAGACCTTCTGTGGGCCGGTCTTCTTGACGAGGGCGCGAATCCGATCAATCACCTCGCTCCCGCGTGTGCCATCCCGAATCATGCGCTCCACGGCCTCGCGCGCCTCCTCCAGGTCCGGTGTCGGTCGTTTGAGCCATCGCAGACACGCATAGCCGTTCGCGACGACGGCGGCGAGGGGCTGGTTCAACTCGTGCGCGATGGAGGCGGTCATCTCCCCCACCGTCATCACGCGAGAGACATGCGCCAGCTCCGCCCGGACCTTGGACAGCGCCTCTTCTGCCCTCTTCCGCTCGGTGATGTCCTCCACGATGCCGAGGAGAAAGCAGGGAACCCCTTCCGTGCCGGGCACCAGGGATCCGCTGAGGTTCACCCAGATCACCTCGCCATCCTTCCGGCGGTACCGTTTGACGAGCTCGAAGGACTTGCGCTTGCCCTCGAAGAGCTCGGAGACCATCTCCAGATGGCTCTCCCGATCCTCCTCGTGGGTGATCGTCCGGAACGACAGCTCGCGGAGCTCGGTCTCCGAGTAACCGAGCATGGTCCGATACGCGGGATTCGCGGCTACGAAGCGACCGTCCAGGTCGGTGAGGGCCATCCCGAGCGCCGAGCTATCGAAGATCGCGCGCCACCGCTCCTCGCTCCTGCGTAGCTCCTCCTCTGCGTGTGCCCTCTCGCAGTTCTCCTGCCGCAGCTGGGCATACAGGCGCGCGTGCTCCAGCGAGATCGCCGCCTGGGACGCGAGGAGCTTCAGCACCGCGATCCGCGCGGGCGTGAACGCGTGCGTCGCCAGGTGATTCTCGAGATACAAGACGCCGATCAACTGCCCCAGCTTCGAGAGCGGCAAGCAGAGGATGGACCGGGACCCGTTCCTGCGCACGTATTCGTCGCGGGAGAAGGGGCCGTGGGCCGAGGCGTCGTCCAGGATCACACTGTCCTGCGTCCGGATGACGTACCGGAGGATCGACTCGGGAACCTCCGCGGACGTCGCCGGCGCGTGGCGGAACTGCACAGCAACCTTGTCACGAGCGGTCGACGCTTCCGCCTCGATGCGCTGCTCGTCGGCGCGCGGAAGGATGAGGAGACCTCGCACCGCTCCTGCGTGCTCGACGGCAAGCACCATGAGCCGCTGGATCAACTGGTCGAGGACGATCTCGCTCGACAACGCCTGGGAAGTCTCGACGACGGCAGCCAGATCCAGCTGCTCCACCGGCGCGGCGGACGTCGTGGTTCGGCCTGGGCTCACCAGCTCCTCGCGCAAGAACGGATGGGAGTGCTCGAGCTGCCGCACCTTCGCACCCGCGCCCCAGCGGAGATAGCAGTATCGGGCGTTGCGGAGATAGGCGTGCGCGATAGTCTCGAGCCCACGCGCACCGTGAAAGCGTGCGGCCAGCTCGTTGGCGAGCGCCTCGATCTGGACGAAGCCGTGCTCGCGCGCCTGCCGGATGGCGTCTTCGTACAGACGCTCCGCATCCAGATCGCGGCGTTCGATCCGCGCGAGCTCGGCCGAGACGAGCGCGTAACGGTTGGCATAGTTCTCGGGACAGTTGTCGGCCCACAGCTCGAGCTTCTTCAGCTTGCCGCGGAGGGTGCGTGAATATGCATGCTGCTGGGCGTCGGAGGCCATCGGATAGAGGGCAAGCAGCGTGAGCGCGTGCACGAAATGGTGGGTGGCCTCGATGGGCGTGGCCATGGCGGCGCCGAGCACGGGCTCTGCCCGCGTCGCCCACTCGAGCGCCTCGACATGGCGCCCGTGGAGGAAGGCGAGGATCTGCTTCATGATGTCGTAGAAGGCCATCCCGCAACCGAACGTCGCCTTCGCGATGCTGGCGACGCAAGCCGCCTCATCGAAACCGCCGTCCTCCAGCCCGAGTGGATCCGTCGTCCTTCCCTGGAGGCTCGCGACGAATTGCTGCTCGAGGCGGATGGTCTGGTAGATCGGCTCGTTGTGGCTCTGCTGTGCGAATGACGCGTACTTCCTCGAAACCTCGAGGACGCGCTCGAGGGGATCGCCTTTCTCCAGCACCTGCCAGACCGTCTCGAGGGAGAGGAAGCCGGCATAGACGAGGTCGCCCACCTCCTGGCAGGCGACGAAAGCCTGCTCCAGGAGCGGCATCCCAGTCGCGAAATGTCGGCGCCAGAAGTTGACGTTGCCGGCGTGCAGGTCGAGCAGGGTGCCCCGCAGGCGCGGGTTCTGCAGCTTCTCGTTGAGCCGCAGCGACAAGTCCGAGAACTCGAACGCGGATGGGATGTCGCCCATCATCGAAACCAGCATGAGAGAATAGGCGCCGTAAGCGAAGCTCGATTGCTCGGTGTGGCCGTATCTCAACGAGAAGTTCACGGCTTTCAGGGTGAGCAGAGGGAAGAGCTTCGGCCGTCCGATATAGGCACAGGGCACCGCCTCGACGAGGAGGTTGATCACGGCCTGCATGGCGGGGTCGACGACGCTCGGCGCGTGCAGGACGTCGGCGATGCGACGTCCGCCCAGATGGAGCGGGACGTCACGGTACTCGGCCTCGGTCACCGCCTGGATCTCCGCATCGGAATCCGGAAACGTGACGCTGAACAGTCGGAGAGCATCGAGAGCGACAGCGACGCCGTCGTCATACTTGCCTGCGACCTGATACAGTTTCATGCGCAGGCTGTACACCTTGGCACGGTCGAGATCGGAGCGCGCCTTACCCAGGATCAAGTCGAACAGCCCGTCTGCGACGGCGAAATGGCCGACCAGGTATTCGCACTCGGAAAGGAAGAGATGGAGATCGAACGTCTCTTCGTAAAGCCGCGTCCAGGCGTCCGGCGGCGTGAGCGCGGCCGCCTGGGCGAGGTAGTCGCGCGCCGAGACATAGGCGATCGCGGCCTTCGCCTTCTTGCCGGCAAGAACGTTCAAGCGAAGGAGCGACACCCTCTCCTCCGTGTCGACGATTAGATCGACGGCGCGGTTCAACTGGTTGACGACTGCGAACACGTGCTCCGCAGGCGAGTCCGCGGTCAGCGCGCCGAGCAGCAGGCGGCCGATGCGCAAGTGCGTCTTCGCTCGCAGCGGTTCCGGAATGAGCGAATAGGCCGCCTCCTGGATGCGGTCGTGGACGAACCTGTACGTCCCGTCGACGCGCATCGCGAATCCGGCTTCCACCGATCCCCGGAGCGCCGAGTCCAAGGCGTGTACCGGCCCGCCGCGGATCATCGCCAGGATCGCAGCGTCCGCGAGGTTGCCGAGGCACGCGAGCAGCGTCATCGCTTCCTGGGTCGCCGCCGGCAACCGCTTCAGCTTGCCGATCATGAGCTCCACGACGTTGTCGGTGAAGCCCTTGGCCTCGACGCGCAGCACGTCCCAGCGCCACGCCGCGGTGAGCGGGTCGAACTCGACGAGCCGTTCCTCCGCAAGGGTCGTGAGAAACTGGATGGCGAAGAACGGGTTCCCGGCGGTCCTCTCGTGCACGAGCCGCGCGAGCGATCGCGCACGCGCCGGATCGCCGTGCAGCGCGTCGGAGATGAGCCGGGCCACATCGTCGAGGCCAAGGGGCCCGAGCACGAGCTCGCGCACCGGCGCCTGCGCCTTGCGGATCGAATCGAGCGTCAGCATGAGCGGGTGCGACGGGGCCACCTCGTTGTCCCGATAGGCGCCGATGAGGAGCAGGTAACGGGTCTCGGCATGCGTGACGAGGTGCTCGATGAGCGTCAGGCTGGCCACGTCCGACCATTGCAGATCGTCCAGGAAGAGCGCGAGCGGATGTTCCTTCTTCGCGAACACCCCCAGGAACCGGCGGAACACCATCTGGAATCGGTTCTGGGCTTCCTGCGGCGGCAGCTCCGGAACTGGCGGCTGAGGTCCGATGATCAGCTCGATCTCGGGGACGAGGGCGACGATCAGATGGCCATTCGGTCCAACGGCCTGCTGGATCGCCTCGCGCCACGGACCGAGCTCCACCTCGCGCAGACCGAGCATCGGACGGATCAGGGACTGGAATGCCTGGGCCAGCGTGGCATACGGAATATCGCGCTTGTACTGATCGAACTTGCCGGATGCGAAGAGGCCGCGCGGGGGCACCAGCGCCTTGTGCAATTCGCTCACGACCGACGACTTACCGATGCCGGAATAGCCGGAGACCAGCACCAGCTGAGGAGTGCCGCTGTCGACCACCTGGTCGAACGCCTCGAGCAGTACCCGGATCTCGCGCTCGCGTCCGTAGAGCGTCTCCGGGATCACCAGGCGGTCGGGCACGTCGTGCACGCCGAGAGGGAAGGGCTCGATCCCCCCTTGTGCCTCCCAGTCGCGCAGACACCTTCGCAGGTCGGCTGTGACACCCGCGGCGGTCTGGTAACGATCCTCTGCCCTCTTCGCCAAGAGCTTCATCACGATGGCGCTGAGCTGGGCGGGCACCGTTGGCACCCGTTCTCGAGGAGGGAGCGGCTGCCGGGCGATGTGGCAATGTACCCACTCCAGCGGATCGATCGCCGTGAAGGGGAGCGCGCCCGTCAACATTTCGTAGCAGGTGACCCCGAGCGCGTACAGGTCGCTCCGCGAATCGACCGATCGATTCATGCGCCCGGTTTGCTCAGGTGCCATGTACGCCAGCGTGCCCGCAATGACCTCGGGCGGCTCCGGCGCCGGGCGTTCGCGGGGAAGGCGCGACGCTACGCCGAATCCGGTCAGCCAGACTTCGCCGCTCGCACCGTGTACGAGGATGTTGGCCGGCTTCAGGTCCTTGTGGATGAGGCCGCGCTCGTGGACGCGCTCGAGAGCCGAGGCCAGGCCGATAGCAATGCGCAGGAACGCGGCTGGCTCCATCGGACATCCGAGAAGACGCGTGAGCGGCTCGCCGCCAGGGTCTTCGAGGACCAGCATCGGCTGTCCATGGCGTCGCACCAGTGCCACAGGTCGAGCGGACCACGTGGAATCCAGGTCGTTGCGCAATTCATACTCGTGCTCGAGCCGCAGTAGGCTGCCGGGCATGGGTCGCTCGACGGCTGGCGCCACGGTCAGGACGGGCGGCCGACCGCCATCGTTCGCCCTCCTGCACAGGACGAGGTCACCATCCTCCCGGAGATGCTCCACCTCGTGTCTCGGCGCATCGTTCACAGGTGACGCCCTCAGGTCGGCGCGATCCTCGGACCTGTCTCTCGGTGCCTAAATGCGGGTCTACATGTCGTCCGAGCGTTGGGGCCACGATGCAGGCCGCGGGCCAGACCCTTCCGTGTCGACCGCCGGTAACTGAGCGACTGCGTGCTCGGCCGCCGCCGCGTCGAGGAGCCTGCCGCGTCTCGTATGAACCAGAGTCGTTCTCGAGCCGATCCTGCGCACCGGGCCACGCCAGCTCCGCCGCGTCGTGGCCGGCGAGAGCGCCCTCGGTGGTGACACCCGTGGCACGGAACTGATCGATTCCCGACAGGTTCACGGCGCATTCTCGATCAGTCGGGCAGCGACAGGGTGTCGGCGCCCCGCCCGCCGTGGCCGTCCTGACGGGCACAGCGATGCTGTGGGGCCGGGGGCACGGCGAGTGCAAAGGCTCGATGGGTGACGTGTACCGAACTGCAGCCGAGCACTCACGGTTGGCCATCGGGACGATCGTGCGCCAGCCCGGGGAGTGAACCTTGAGCCCGACCAACATCTTCGCGCCGGCCTCGACCTCGGCCCATGCGATCGTCCAGCTGTCCATCTTCGTGGTCGCGATCGCCGTCGCCGTCTTCGCGGTCGTCGGTGGATTGCTCGTCTACGCCGTCGTGAAGTTCCGGAAACGGCGGCAGGAGGATGGCCGCGAGCCAGCGCAGATCTATGGCAGCACGCGCATCGAGCTCGCCTGGACGGTCATCCCCATCCTCATCGTCTTCGTCCTGTTTCTCGCGTCCGCGCGGGTCATCTTCAGCGTCCAGGCCGCTCCCCACCCGCCAGGCGCGCTCGAGGTGACCGTCATCGGGCACCAGTACTGGTGGGAGTACCGGTACCCCGGCCAGAACGTCGTGACCGCTAACGAGCTGCACGTCCCCGCCGGCGAGCGGACGCTCCTCACGCTGCTGTCAGCCGACACCGACCACAGCTTCTGGGTGCCGCGCCTGGCCGGGAAGACCGATCTCATCCCGAACCACCCCAACACAATGTGGATCGAGCCGAGCGAGACGGGGCTCTATCTCGGGCAATGCGCGCAGTACTGCGGTACGCAGCACGGGAAGATGCTCCTGCGCGTCTACGTGCAGACGCGCGCGGAGTTCGACGCCTGGATACGCGCGCAGGCGGCTCCCGCGCGGACGGACGAGGTCTCCGAGGGCCGCAGGATCTTCGAGCAGACGGCCTGCATCAACTGCCACGCGGTGGCGGGGACGCCTGCGAACGGCCGGTTCGGGCCCGACCTCACGCACCTCATGTCGCGCGAGACGATCGGCGCTGGCATCGCTCGCAACACGCCCGAGAACCTGCGCCGGTGGATCCTGCGTCCTGACGACTTCAAGCGCGGTTCGCTGATGCCGGCCATGGGCCTCACCGACTCCCAGCTGGACGCGATCACGACCTACCTGACGAGCCTCCGATGACGACCGACCCGACGGCGGTGACGACGACGCGCATGGGCGGACGGCCCGCGGCCCTCCCCGCGCGGCGGCCTTTCGTGGACACGCTTCATGATTGGGTGACGACGGTCGATCACAAGCGGCTCGGCATCCTGTACGTCGGCTACGGGCTCTTGTTCCTGGTGTTCGGGGGCATCGAGGCCACGGTCATGCGGGTCCAGCTCGTCCGGCCCCACAACGACTTCGTCGCGCCGCAGACCTTCAACCAGCTGTTCACGATGCACGGCACGACGATGATCTTCTTCGCCGCGATGCCCATCGTGTTCGGCTTCGCGAACTACCTCGTGCCGCTCATGATCGGGGCGCGGGACATGGCGTTCCCGCGTCTCAACGCCTTCAGCTTCTGGCTCACCGCGTTCGGCGGGCTATTCCTCTACTTCAGCCTCGTCGGCGGCTACGGCCTCTACGGCATGGGGACGGCCCCGGACGTGGGGTGGTTCGCCTACGCGCCGCTGACCGCGAAGACGTTCTCGCCTGGGCACGCCACCGACTACTGGACGCTGTCGCTGCTCGTCTCCGGATTCGGGAGCATCGGCACTGCCGTGAACATCGTGGCGACGATCGTGTGCATGCGGTGCCCGGGGATGACGCTCGGCAAGATGCCATTGCTCGCCTGGCTGAATCTGGTGATGGCCTGCCTCGTGATCCTCGCGGTGAGCCCGCTCACCGCCGCGCAGCTCATGCTGCTCGTCGACCGCTACCTCGGCGGCCATTTCTTCGACACGCAGGCGGGCGGTTCGGCGGCGATCTGGATGCACTTCTTCTGGATCTTCGGCCACCCGGAGGTCTACGTGCTCGTCCTCCCCGCGTTCGCCTTCGTCTCCGAGATCATCCCGGTGTTCTCGCGCAAGGCGCTGTTCGGCTACCCGGCGATGGTCGCGGCCACGGTCGCGATCGGTTTCATCGGCATGAGCGTCTGGGCTCATCACATGTTCACCATTGGCATGAGCGCGGGGGCGAACGCCTTCTTCGTTCTCTCCACGATGGCCATCGCGGTCCCCACCGGGATCAAAATCTTCAACTGGCTCGCCACGATGTGGGGCGGCACGATCTCGTTCAAGGCTCCGATGCTGTTCTGCACCGCGTTCCTCTTCCAGTTCCTGGTGGCTGGTCTGACGGGCGTCATGCTGAGCTCGGCGCCGGTCGATTGGCAATTGGGCTCGTCTTACTTCGTCGTCGCCCATTTCCACTACGTGATCGTCGGCGGAATCCTCTTCGCCGTGTTCGCCGCGTTCTACTACTGGTTCCCCAAGGTGACGGGCAGGATGTACGGCGAGTCCCTGGCGAAGGTGCACTTCTGGCTGTTCGCCATCGGGTTCCACCTCACCTTCGACTTCATGCACGTCCCCGGGCTCCTCGGGATGCCTCGCCGCATCTACACCTACGAGCCCGGGCGCGGCTGGGACGCCTGGAACCTGATCGTCACCATCGGCGTGCTGTTCCAGGCGGCGGGCATCCTGGCCTTCGTCGTGAACCTCGTCCGGTCCTACCTGCGCGGCAGGCCTGCGGGACACGACCCCTGGGACGCGTGGACGCTGGAGTGGTCGACCTCGTCGCCGCCCCCCGAATACAACTTCCCGACCCTCCCCGTCGTGAAGAGCCGCCGGCCGTTGTGGGACCTCAAGCACCCCGAAGATCCCGATTGGACGTACGAATGAACGCTCCTGCCGCTGCCATTCCGTGGACGCTTCCGTCGCCAGGCCGGGTCGGCATGTACGGCCTCATCGCCGCCGAGTCGGCCATCTTCGTGATCTTCGTCGTGGCGTACCTCTTCTACGCCGGGAAGAGCGTGGCTGGCCCCACCCCCGAGGTGCTGCACGCGCCCTGGGTCCCCTCGATCTGCCTGCTCTCCAGCAGCTGGACGATCCATTCGGCCGTGGCCGCGCTGAGGCGGGGTGACGTGGCGTCCTTCGCGCGCCGCTGGCTCGCCACGATCGTCCTGGGGGGGGTGTTCCTCGGCGCGACGGCGAGGGAGTGGCGGCACCTCATCGTCGACGAGGGGCTGACCATCCGGACGAACCTCCTCGGAACCACCTACTACTCGCTCGTCGGCCTCCACGCGTTCCACGTCACCGTCGGCCTCGTCGTGTTGACAGCCGTCTGGCTCTTCGGCGCGTTCGGACGCGTCGCGCCGGCCGACGCCGAGCGGGTGTCGCTCGTCTCGATGTACTGGCACTTCGTCGACGTCGTGTGGGTCGTCGTCTTCTCCGTCGTCTACGTCATCGGCCGCTGAGGGGAGGAGAGGAGCATGGCTTTGGACGTGTCATCTCGAGCCGCGGAGACCTCGCCGGCCACCATCGCCGTTCCGGCGCCCACCGCGTGGCCCATCGTCCTCTCATTCGGTGTGGCGCTGCTCTTCGCCGGGATCGCGACGAGCGCCGCCGTCAGCGTCGTCGGCGCCCTCGCGGCCGTGGCAGGGCTCATCGGCTGGTGTCGCGACGTGCTCCCACGCGCGGCGCACGTGTCGGTGACTTGCGAGCCGGCGCCGCTTCCGGTCGCGACGGATCGGCCGACAGTCGCGCAGTTCCAGGTCGGGCGCGAGGCGGGGCGCGCATGGCTCCCGGTCGAGACCTACCCAGTCTCGGCTGGAGTCAAGGGCGGCCTCGCTGGAGGCCTCGTCATGGCGGCGCTGGCGGTGCTCTACGGCGCGCTGTCGGGCCACGGGATCTGGTACCCGGTCAACCTCCTCGCCGCTGGGCTCTTCCCCGCGGCCGTGACGGCGACGACCGCCGAGCTCGGCCACTTCTACGCCGGCCCCTTCCTCGTCGCCTGCGGCATTCACCTCATGGCATCCCTCCTGGTCGGGCTCCTCTACGGGGCGATGCTGCCGATGTTGCCGCGGAGACCGATCCTGCTCGCCGGGATAGCGGCCCCCACCCTGTGGTCGGGAGTGCTGCACAGCGCCGTGGCGATCATCAATCCTGTGTTCAATCAGCGCGTCGACTGGTCCTGGTTCGTCCTCTCGCAGGTGGGATTCGGGATCGTCGCCGGGTTCGTCGTGTCGAGGCAGGAGCGGGTACGGACGTGGCAGGGGCTCCCCTTCGCGATCCGCGCCGGGATCGAGGGATCGGGCCTCCAGCGCGAGTCCGCACCGGAAAGGAGCAAGCGATGAGGCGGGAGGGGCAGCTCGTGGTCGCGCTGGCGGTGGCCATGGCGGCCTGCGGCGCGAGGCGCGGTGACAGCTCGGGGCCGCCGATCGATGCGATTGTCCCGCGGCCGGACGCCGTGACGGCCTTCGCGCCGCTCTATGCTGCGAACTGCGCCGGATGCCACGGTGCCGAGGGGAGGGGAGGGGCCGCGCTGGCGCTGGCGGATCCCGTGTACCTCGCCATCGCCGACGACGAGGCGATCCGGCGCGTCATCCGCGACGGGGTCTCGGGAACCGGGATGGCGCCGTTCGCGCAGAGCGCCGGCGGGATGCTCACCGAACATCAGGTCGAGTCGCTCGTGCGCGGCATCCGCGGCTGGTCGAATCCTGCCGCCGTGGCCGGCGCAACCCCTCCGCCTCGCGCGCATCGTGGCGACGGCGACGTGAAGCGCGGCGCGCGCGCCTACGCGACGTACTGCGCGTCCTGCCACGGCGCGAGCGGCCGCGGGGGCGAGCGAGCCAGCTCCATCGTCGACGGATCGTTCCTCGCGCTGGTGAGCGATCAGTATCTCCGCACGATCGTCATCACCGGGAGGCGCGAGCTCGGCGCGCCGGATTGGCGCGGCAACGTGCCAGGCACACCCATGACGGCGGAGGACGTGGCGGACGTGGTCGCCTGGCTCGCCGCGCAGCGCCCAGCCGTGCCTGGTCAACCCTATCCAGCTGCTCGCGCAGCGATCGGAGAACGCCCATGAACTCGCCCGAACGGTCTTCGCGCCGGGGGTTCCTCATCAAGCTCGGCCTGTTGCTCAACGGGATCGTCGGCGCGGCGCTCGCGGTGCCCGTCGTCCGCTACCTCCTCTCTCCGATGATCCAAGACCGGAAGCCCGGCTCTCGAGCGTGGGTCTCGCTGGGGACCGTCACCCGGTTCCCGACCGGCCAGACCCGGTACGCGACGTACCGGAGCCCGGTGGTCTCCCCGTCCGACGGCGACACGGCGAACGTCGCTTGCTGGGTGCGGAACGTCGACGGAGACCGCTTCCAGGTCTTCGCGGTGAATTGCGCGCACCTGGGGTGCCCCGTGCGCTGGTTCCCGCAATCGAACCTGTTCATGTGCCCCTGCCACGGGGGCGCCTACTATGCGGATGGGGCTCGCGCCTCGGGCCCGCCGGAGCGCGGGCTGTTCGAGTATCGCTACAAGATCGAGGGCGGCGACCTGTTCATCGAGGCCGGTGACATGCCCACGCCGGGCGCGCCCGGGCCGCTGGCGAGCCTCGACGTGAGGAGGCCGCCATGCGCTTGATCGGGAAGGTCGGCCGGTGGTTCGACGACCGGCTCCAGCTCGGCAAGCCCCTGGCGGCGGCCATGGCTCATCCGGTGCCACACCGGACGGCCAGCTGGGCCTATGTCTTCGGCAGCGCGTCGCTCACGGTGCTGGCGTTGCAGGTCGTCACGGGGATCCTCCTCGCCCTCCTTTACGTCCCGTCGGCGGGGGAGGCGTGGAATTCGCTCCAGGCGCTCAATCACCAGGTCTCCGCGGGCTGGTTCATCCGAGCGCTCCACGGGTGGGGCTCGAACTTCATGCTGGCCATCGTGATCATCCACATGGTCCAGGTGTTCCTGTTCGGGGCCTACAAGTTCCCCCGCGAGCTCAGCTGGATCTTGGGCGTCTTCCTCCTCCTCATGACGCTGGGGATGGCCTTCACCGGGCAGGTGCTCCGGTTCGACCAGGATGCGTACTGGGGGCTCGGCATCGGCGCCTCCATCGCGAGCCGCGTCCCGCTGGTCGGACGCGCCATCGTGAACCTGCTGCTCGGGGGCCCCATCATTGCCGGCGCGACGCTGTCGCGGTTCTTCGCGCTCCACGTCTTCGTCATCCCTGGGCTGCTGATCGCCTTCGCCGGGCTGCACGTGCTCCTCGTGCTGAAGGTCGGGATCAACGAGTGGCCGATGCCGGGCCGCATCGTCCGCCGCGCGACCTATGTCGCGGAGTACCACGAGCTGACGCAGCGCGATGGCATTCCCTTCGTCCCTGCCGCCATCGGCAAGGACATCGTCTTCTCCGGATGCGTGCTCCTCTCGATCGCGGCGTGCGCGGCCATCCTCGGTCCGTTCGGCCCCGGTGGACGGCCGGACCCGACGATCATCCAGACGGCGCCGCGCCCCGACTTCTTCTTCTGGTGGCTCTACGCGACCCTGTCGTACCTGCCACCCGCGGCGGAGACGCCGTTCCTCCTCATCGGACCCGCCGTGGCGATCGCCGTGCTGCTCGCGCTCCCCTTCTTCGCCGGCGAGGGTGAGAAGAGCTGGAGACGCAGGCCGATCGCCGTCCTCGTCACCCTGCTGGTCGCGGTGACGCTCGGCAGCCTCACGCAGCTCGGCGCGCACATGCCGTGGAGCCCGGTCATGGACGCCTGGAGCGGCGCGCCCGTTCCCGCGAGATACCTCAAGGGGCGAAGCGCGCTCGAGCGGCAAGGGGCGGTCGTGATGCAGCTGCAGCAGTGCCGTAACTGCCACGCGCTCGGCGACGAGGGTGGAAAGCGAGGGCCGACGCTCGACGAGGTCGCGGTCCGGCTCACGCAGGATCAGCTCATCCGGCAGGTGGTGCAGGGCGGCGGCAACATGCCGGCTTACGGCAAGAACCTCAGCCCGGCGCAGGTCACGGCGCTCGTCGGCTTCCTCGGGACGCTGCACCCCGCCAGCCAGGCGCCCGCGCGCGACGCGTCGCAGGCCGCGCGTCTCCCCTAGGATTGGCATGGACTGCGCGCTCCACGATCCGATCGCGACGTCGTGGGCGATCCCGCTCCCCTCGACGCTCGCGTTCGCCGGGACGGTGCTCCTCTACGCCGCCGGGTGGCGACGGCTTCGAGCCGCCTCCCCCGGAGA
>WNGL01020476.1_pt1 | contig 14052 bp, 10 predicted proteins | sample 5400591 | NCBI WGS metagenome assembly WNGL01 (sample SAMN13153377, study PRJNA577476) | soil metagenome | isolation source: 80 cm soil or saprolite under Garry oak tree replicate 1 | place: USA:California | collected 2016-06-15
TTCGAGGTGGCGGGCTCCGGCACCCTCTTCCTGGACGAGGTGGCCGAGCTCCCCTTGCAGCTCCAGGTCCGGCTCCTCCGCGCCGTCCAGGAGCGGCGGCTCCGGCGCGTCGGCGGCCAGGGCGACGTCCCGTTCGGCGCGCGCATCGTCGCGGCCTCCAACCGCGAGCTCGGGGAGGAGGTCGCGGCCGGACGCTTCCGCGAGGACCTCTACTACCGCCTGAACGTGATCCAGATCCGCGTCCCGCCGCTGCGGGCGCGGCGCGACGACATCCCCCTCTTCGTCGCGCACTTCCTCGGCCGCTTCGCCATCGAGGCGGGGAAGGGCGAGGTGCGCCTGTCGCCCGACGCGGAGCGCCGCCTCGTCGAGTACGACTACCCGGGCAACGTCCGGGAGCTCGCGAACGTGGTCGAGCGGGCGGTGACGCTCGCCGACGGACCGCAGATCCAGGTGTCGGACCTCCCCCCGGCGCTGCGCGTCGCCGCCGGGGCGGCGGTGCCTGCCGCGGCGCCGGTGGACCTCCCCGCCGGCGGCATGGACCTGCAGGCGCACCTCGACGCGGTCGAGCGTCGCCTGCTCGAGCAGGCGCTCGAGCGCGCGGGCGGGGTGAAGGCGGAGGCGGCGCGGCAGCTCAGCCTCACGTTCCGCTCGCTCCGCTACCGCCTCGCGAAGTTCGGGATCGGAGAGCGCTGAGCCCGGTCGTGGCGGGGGGCCACGGCCGGGGGCCGGGTCACTTGCAGGCCGCGGTCACGTTGAAGAGGTCGGTGGCCGTGAGGGCGGCACCCACGCCGCCGCTCGGCACGAAGTGGCGGCAGGCGTGCAGCGCCCTCGACACCTCCGTCATGCCGACCCCCATCACCGGGTCCATCGGGGCGGACATGCCGACGTTGGAGGCGCCCTTCTCCGGGTTCACCGAGGTGAGGCCGACCGCGAGCTGCCCCTTCTGGTTCACGAAGACCGTCGGCTGGTCTCCCTGCGCCGGCACGAGCGTGTTCGAGACGATCGCGCGCACCAGGTTGCCGCTCGAGTCCGTCAGCGCCGGGCCGCCGGTGACCGCGTCCGCCGCGTAGTGGTACGCGACCCGGTAGGACGCCGCGGTGCACTTCGACTGCGCGCAACCCCCGACGGCGCTCACCGCCTCTGTGAGCGCGGGCTGGAGCGCGTTCCAGAAGACCTTCCCGTAGATCGCGGTCACCGACGAGGTCCGCTCGTCGAGCTGGCTCACGTTGTACGTGTGGTCGTTGGTCGTCACCTGCGGGCCGTGGTTGTAGTAGATGGCCCAGCCGGTCGAGCTCGAGTCCGCGAGCGTGGCCGGGGCGTTGCTCGAGCCGTCCATCACGACGATGGACGAGGGGTTCGTGGGGTCCGGGTTGATCGGCTCGGTGACCGAGGTGATCATCGACCTGAACTGGAGCGCGGCGTGGTCGTAGTTCGCCGCGGCGGCCTGCGTGTCGAAGATGGTCCGCTCGCCGCTGTCCTCGAAGACCTTGAGCGAGAAGTACCAGTTCAAGGACTGGGGCCGGGCGAGGTTCGGCACCTGGGCCACGGTCGTGCCGGGGTTCGGAGCGAGGCCGGCGTTCGACGCCATCCCGTTGTAGCAGGCGAGGTTCCCGACGGCGTCCGGGATGCACCGGAGCGCCGCGTCCTTCGTGAAACCGTCGTTCGACGTCGCGTCCTGGCAGCCGGTCACGCTCACCCTGCTCCCGGAGACGGCGGTGCACGCCGGAGTCCCGCCGGCCGTGCTCGGGGAGCGGGAGAAGAGGCTGTCCGAGGATCCGCCGGTGGGGCAGAGCGACTGCGAGAGCCCCTGCGCGTCCAACCCGAGGCTCGCCTCGGCCTGGAAGTTGCTCCCGGTGTCCATCGTGACGGTGCAGCCCTTCGTGGCGCAGGCGCGCAGGTTGTTGGGCCCGCAGATGCCGCCGTTCGTGTCGAGCAGGTTCGGGCGGTCGCCGGTCCCGGCGTAGATGCGGTAGACGTGCGAGCCCGGGAGCGCGGTGTTCGCGGTGATGAAGGAGAACGGCAGGCCGCCGTCGGCGGGGCAGAAGCTGCCCGTGTCCGTCTCCTTGCCCTGGACGAAGATCCGCGCGCCCCACCAGTTCCCGCTCGTGGCGTCGTTGACCTTATGGGTCGAGTCCATCTGCCCGGGCCGGTTGAAGCGGAGCACCCAGAGCTGGCCGCCCATGTCGCCGAACGTCGCCGTGTCGAAGTAGCCGTCGTTCTCGAACGCGAGAGACGGACGCCGCGCCTGCTTGCCCCACATCACCATCGCCGGCGTCGCGAGGATCGGGTACTGGAGGTGGGAGCGCGGCTCGGCGATCGCCGCGCTCGCCGGGTGGTCCGCCGTCGGGTACGAGAAGTCCCAGATCTCCCTCCCGCTCCAGACGTCCACCATGTGGACGCCGCGGCCGCGCAGGTAGCTCGGATCGTAGCCGCCGGGGAGGATCGTGACCCAGAGCTCGTGATACGGGACCGGGTCCACGACGCCGGGCACCGCCATCGTGGGCGTGCTTCCGTCCTTGGCGGCGAGGCCGTAATCCTCGGCGTACGAGTCCGCGTGGATGCGGACCGGCCCGATCGGCGGCGGCACCGGGAGGAAGTCGTCGTAGGTCTCGCCGAACTGGAAGGACTCTGCGCTGTTCGGCTGAGGGTAGACCCACAGGAACTTCGGCTCGGCGCCGCTCTCCGTCGCGTTGGTCACGTCGAGGGCGAAGTAGTGGGTCCCGCCCCGCCGCTCGCCCACCACTGCGACCGTGTGGAACTCGGAGGCGGACTTCTTGCCGTCCAGGTTGGCCGCGGGGAGGACATGCCCGTTGTCCGCGCCGTCCACCCAGACGTCGCGGACCATCGCGGTGCCGTCCACGAACAGGTGGTGGTCGGAGGAGGCGACGGCGAGCGGGACCTTCCCGAGGAGGTCGGGCGGGAGGAACGCCCAGAGCTCTTGCGGGCCGCCCGCCATCTCCCCGCGATCGTAGTAGCCGCTGAAGGGCGGCTTCGAGGTGTCGATCCCCTTGCCCCCGTTCCACGCCACGAGGTCCTTCTCGCCCGGATGCCAGGTGCCCCCGTTGAACGCGTGGAGGAGGCCGTCGTTCGCGCCGACGAGGATCATCTTCCGGCGGTACTGGTAGGCCGTGGACTTCGAGTAGAGGTCGTACTGGTTCACGTCAGCGACGTGCTTCACCGGGGTCCGCCAGAGCGACTCGATGCACTGGTTGTGGAGCCCGTTCGGGCAGAGGATGCCGTCGGAGGGGAGCGGCGGGTCCACGACCACCGGCGACGAGTGGTAGATGTCGCCGAGCTTGAAGGGTCGATCGCCGAGGTTGTCCTGGATCGGCAGGTTCGTGCTGCTCCCGGGCAGCGTCTGGTCGGGAGGGAGCGGCGGCCAGGGCCAGCTGCTGTCGGTGGCGGTCCGCTCGGACTCGTTGAACACGTCGCCGCCGAGCAGCCACCGGATGATCGCCTTTGCGCAGTCCCGCTTGCTGGTCCGGACGACCTGCGCGGTGACGGGGTCGCCCGCGGTCGAGATCTTGTCCGCGATCGAGTCGCAGACGCCGCCGCTCGCGCTCCCGAGCGCCATGTACGGGGAGAGCAGGTCTGCGGTGACGTCCTGCGTGTTGAGCCGCACCTGGGGGTAGTCGTCCGGGGTGAGCTTCCCGTCACGGTTCCTGTCGACCACCGTGTAGACGTACCGGCTCAACCAGGTCTGCTGCTTCAGCGCGTCGTATGCGTCCCACCACGGGGTGGCGGGGACGTTGCCGATGTTCCCGGTGGACGAGCACCGGCCGCAGAGCTGGGTCTGGGTGCAGGGCGGCTTCCCGTCGGTCGTCAGCACGAACGCGCCGTTCCCGTCCTCGGCGATGAAGGCCCCGGTCTGGTCGGTGAGGAACACGCTCGCGCAGAGCCCGTCGCAATCGAGGTCCCCCGCCCCGAAGGGAATGCAGGAGTTCACGAACTCGCTGTAGAGCTCGTAGCGCGAGAGGTGGCCCTGCCAGTCCGGGGCCCGGGAGGGGATGAAGCGCGGGACGATCACGGAGTGGCCCGTGGTCGTCTGGAGGGTCGAGACCGTCGCGACGCTGAAGGAGGTGGCGCGGGTGTTGATCTCGTTGAAGGCCTTGGTGAGCCCGGCCTTGAGGTCGTCCGCCGCCTCGGCGTTGACGAACGTGCCTCCGCCGGCCTTCGCCGCATCGTTCATCGCGCGGGCGCCGTCCGAGTTCGCGCCCGCCGCGAACCCTACGGTGTAGAGGTCGAGCACCTGCTTCCCGGGCATCCCCCGCCCGTCCTTGCCGCCGGCGGAGGCGGAGCAGCTCCCCGCCGGATCATTCCGCATGTCGTAGTTGTGGAGGTAGAACGCGGTCCGCGCGAGGTTGTTGCGGTAGTCGCTCGCGCCGGTGAAGTGGCCGCACCCCGGGCAGTCGCTCGTGGAGCACCCGCCGTTCCCAGAGGCATTCGGTATGATGCCGGTGCTGACGTTGCCCGCGTACTTGCTGGCGTTCGAGTTCGCGATGCTGCAGGTCCCGGACGGGAGGGTCGTGCCGTCCGTGGGGCTCGTGACGCCGTCGGAGAGCAGGATCACCGCGCTCACCTGGCACGACCAGCACACCGCCCGCTGGTTGTCGCTGTCGGCCGACAGGACCGCGCTCGGCCAGGTCGACGTCGACTCCCAGTAACTGCCGAACCAGGGGAGAGTTGGCGTGTGGTAGTAGCGGCCGACGTCGAAGAGCGCCTGGGAGACGACCGGGACCCCTTTCCAGGTCCCGCTCCCGCCCCACGTGAGATCGTCCGCGCTCTTCACCACGGTCGAGCGGCTCGCAACCCAGCCCGAGTCGTTGAGGGAGAGGGAGCAGCTCGGGCCGACCTCGCCGCCGGGGGGGGGCGCCTGTGCGAATCCGGTCGCGGACATCCCGCCGATCGTCATTCGGACCCTCAGCTGGGCGCCGATGACGTCCTTCACGAGCTTGCGCGCGACGACGAACTTGGGCGGGAAGAAGTTGAGGTAGTTGCCGGTGTACCAGACGCTCGGGTAGGTGACGTTGGCCATGCCGTCGTAGGTGAGCGCCGTGCCCGTCGTCGTGCTCGAGACGTACGTGCCGTCGTAGTACCAGCCGAGCGTGGTCAGGCACGTGTTGCAGATCGCGGAGCTCGCGCCCTGGTCGGCGCAGAACTGGGCGATGGTCGCGACGGCTCCTTCATCGCACCTGTTCCCCGAAACCGTGGCGGTCTTGTACGGATAGGTGTTGGCGAAATTCCAGCCCGCCCCGGAGTTGTGCGTACACGGCTTGTCGGGGTTGTGCTTGAAGGCCGGGAGGCTCTCCGCGCCGAAGCCGTGGTACACGGCGTCGGTCGCCGTGCTGGTGGCCTGCGGGAACAGGGCGAGCTTCCTGGGCGGGTCTCCATTCCAGTCGGGATCGTAGCCGCCGGTGGACGGCGTGACGAGCGCGCTCGCGCCCTGGGTGTAGTACGGGCAGGCCCTCGCCTCGGCCCAGTAGTCCACATAGACCGGGCTTAGCGGCAGGTACTGCTGGTTCTCCACCCCGGGCCGCACCGTGCCGCAGGGCGAGTGATAGGTCCGCTCGCCGAGGAGCTGGGTCATCGTCGCCGCCTGGGCCCCGAGCCCGCCCAGGGCCGCCGTCGCCCCGCAACCCGCGACGCCCGTGCCGGGGAGGCCGAGCGAGATCGGGCCGTTCGGGGGGAGCCGCGCCATCGACACGCCCGTGTCCATGAGGAAGAAGATGTTCGGGATCCCGCCCGAGCTCGTGAAGAACTGGTTGTCCTCCCCGCTCGGCGGGTTGATCGCGGCGTCCGCGAGGGCGCCCGCGTACAAGACCCGCGCCGCGGCCGGGTCGAGGCAGGCCTGCGAGGCGGAGTCGTGCGGGAAGGAGAGGACCGCGAGGAGCGCGAGGGCGGCGAGCGAACGGAGCAGGGACTTGCGCATCGCGATCTCCTACAGGCGGGTGCGGATGATGAACTCGACCTCGAGCTGCCGATCGGGCGTCAGCCAGCTGCCGGGGATGGTGCACTTCGCGACGCACCGGTACGTCTTGCTCGAGGCGAGCATGGAGGCCGAGCGGTTCGAGAGGTCGACCACCGACTCGTCGCCGAACTCGGACGAGAGCGCCACGACCACGTCCTTCGCGACGAGTGGGGTGGCCCCGCCGGTGGTCTGATCGTAGTGGAGCGGCCCGAGCCGCGTATTGTCCGGGAGGACGAACTCCGTGACCTGCACCGTGGAGCTCGAGAGCCACCCCGTGCCGTACCGCGCGATCTCCGACCAGATCTTGGCCTGGGCGGCGCGCGCGCACGCGACCGACGTGTCGCGGCGCGACTTGGCCGAGGCGTTGATCCGGTCGCGTGAGGAGAGCAGCACGGCGGCGCCGCCGATCGCGGCGAGTACGCCGAGGAGGATGACGACGAGCACGAGCGTGCTGCCGGAGGGGCGGGGGGATCGCGTGCGGGGCATCGGCCCTCCTAGAAGTAAGGCATGGCGCGCGCCGACATGTTCGGCAGCGGGACGGTGGTCTCGAGGACGATGCGCTGGTAGCCGTCGTGGCCGCCCAGCGCCGTCGCGTACGCGGTGATCCAGCTCGGGGCGGTGTCCTGGTTCAGGACCGGCAGGAGCTGGTCCATCCGGCGCGAGCCCTGGGTGTCGGTCTCGAGGGAGCGCGCGACCACCGCCACCCGGACGAGCTGGATGTTCGCCTGGTGGTTCGTCTGCCGGACCGCGTCGGGAGGCGGGCCGTAGGTGTACGGGTAGAAACTCGACGGCTGGTACTTGTTCGCGGCGGACGTCGCGGTCGCGGCCGTGCCGGCGGTCTTCGTGAAGGCCGTCCCCACCGTCGTGCCGGCCTGTCCGATCGTGCCCTGATAGAACGAGTAGGCCACCTGGAGGGACTCGATCCCCTCCGCGACGATCACCTCGTCCTGGCCGTCGAGCCCGCGGTCGAGCACGAGCAGCGGGTCGTACTGGGTCGCGGTGCCGACGGTGCCGATCTCGGCGGGGCGGACGTGGAACCGGTACTTGTTGATGAGGAACAGCCGGGCCGGATCGGCGGACGGGGTGCTTGTGAAGCAGGCGATCGCCGCGGCCGCGTCCTGGCGCAGGAAGGGGTTCGAGGCGACGGCGGTCTTGAGCTGGATCTGCAGGCTGTCGTTCGCGGCGCTGAGCGGCGCCACGTTCTGGTCGGAGGTGAAGTACGCGTAGTTCGAGGAGCCGGGGCAGACGGCGAGGAAGATCTGCCCCTTCGCGAAGCTGTCGCCCGCCCTCGCGCGGATCGTCACGCTCGAGGTCGTGACCGCCTTGATCCGCCAGGCGTTCCCGACGAGGTCGTCGCCGTTCGCCGCGGGGGTCCAGTACCGCGGGTCCCGCGAGAAGAAGACGAGCTCGTCCGAGTTGGCCGTTGCGTCCAGCGGACAGGCGGACATCTGCGTGGGGCACGGCCCGGTCGTCCAGCCCTGGAAGTCGAAGGCGAGGGCCGCGTCCATGCCGAACCCGGCGCTCGGGAGCGCCTTCTCGAAGGAGAGGAGCGCGCGGCGGCCCGAGGTCTGCGCGTCGCGCAGCCGGCGACCGTCGTTGTAGGCCCGCTGCTGCGAGTTCATCCCGACGACGGCGCCGGAGATCACGATGAGCGTCACCGCGACGGTGATGAGCAGCTCGACGAGGGTGACGCCGTGGGCTGGGCGATGGGTGCGCATGTCAGTTGAACGCGTTGATGTTGGCCATGAACGCGCCGGTGACCTCGGAGTTCACGTACATCACGATCTCCTTCGGCTTGGCGATGGTCCGCTCGCGCCAGATCACCGACACGGCGATGATCTTCGCGGCGGTGCCGTTGGCGGCGACGCCGGCGTCCCAGACCGTCCAGCGGCGCTGGAACACCGGATTCGCGGGGTTCGTCGGATCGCGCTCGATCGTCGTGTCGAGCCGTGCTCCCGGCACCGGGCTCGCGTCGGCCCAGACCGTCACGCCGGTGGTCGGGATGCCGAGCGGCAGGAGCCGGCCGAACGTCGCCGGGAGGGCGCTGCCCGAGCCAGGCGACGCGGACGTGAGGTGAGGGTCGTCGGAGGGGAGGATCGCGAGGGCGCCCGCGAGCTCCGACGCGAGCTGGGTCGCCTGCGTCTGCGCCCGCGCCCCCTGCGTCGAGCTCATGCCGTAGATCTGGAGCTGGGCCATCCCCACCATGCCGATGAGGAGGACGGTGAGGGCGATCATCGCCTCGAGGAGCGTCGAGCCTCGCTCTCCCTCGCGGCGCCGACGGATTCGCGTGGTCACTCGGGTCTCCTCTCAGGGCACCGCGAAGGTCCGAACGATGCCGGCCGGGCTCGAGACCAGGATCCCGATCTGCCGGGCGCCGCCGTAGTTCCCGGTGAGCTCGGAGCCGAGCGCGAAGGCGTGGCCGGTGTTGGCGGTGCTGGACGCGGAGGTGGGGTCGGGCGGCTCGGGGATGACGCTGCCGTCCGCCCGGAACCGGTACGCGACGCACTTGCGGTTCCCGGGGCAGCTCGCGAGGAGGTTCGGGTCGAAGACCTTGAAGCTGGACGCGTACGCGTCGAACGGCTTCGGGAGGGAAGCGCCCGCCCCCGCGAGGTGGAACTTGAGCCCCTGGCCGAGCCGGTCGTCATCGACGATCGTGGCCGGCGTCCCGATGCCGGTGGAGGTGGCGCTGAGGAGGTTGGCGCCCGGGGCGTTGACGTCGAAGTCCTTGAGCTTCCAGGCGTTCGGAGCGTTCGGATCGGGGTTACGGAGATGGTACACGCGCGCGCAGCCGGACGACAGGATCGTCCCGCACTGGCTCGCGTCGTTGTTCGGCACGTCCACGATGACGAGCACCTGGTCCACCTGCTCGGAGAGCGCGGTGTACTGAAGCTGCTCGATCCGCATCTGCAACCCGGCGGCGAAGCTCGCGACGTCCGCGTTCCGCCGGCCCGCCCGCATCCACGAGAAGCCGATCACCGCGAGGATGGCGACGATGGCCAACACGACAGCCAGCTCGATGAGGGTGAACCCGCGCTGCCTTCGCATGACCTTCCTCCTAGCAAGCCGCCGGCCCGCGGCGGGCCACGGAATTCCTGGGGGTTCGGCCGGGCAGACACCCACGGGAGCGCAGAAAGGGTCGGGCGCAGGCAACTCTTTTCATGTGCGGGCGAGGCCCACCCCGGCGCCGGGTGGAGGCGCGTACGCCCTGCGCTACCGGAGGTCGCGCCGCTCGAAGACCGCGGCGGCGAGCGCGAGCGCCGCGCCGGCGTAGAGGAGCGCGTACGGCACGGCGAGCCAGGCCTCCGCGGGCGGCGGAGTTCGGTAGACGACGCTCTCGTTCAGGGAGAGCGCCGACAGGTTCGGGAGCAGGTACCAGAGCGCCCGGCCGACCCCGGCCCCCCCGCCCGTCCAGAGCGTCCGGAGGTCGTTCGAGAGGCGGCCGGCGAAGGTGAGCGCGAGGCCGAAGATCGCCGCAAGCGTCGTCGTCGTCACGGACGAGAACAGCACCGCGATCGCCGCCACCACCAGGAACTGCACGCCGATCATCGCGACCGCAGCGAGGAGCGCGAGGTCGAGCGGGCGGAGCGAGCCCTCCTGGAGGACGAGGACCGCGGCGAGCGTCACCGCCATCACCGCGAGGTTCAGGAGGAGCGTGGCGGCGAGGCCGAGGTAGCGGCCGAGCAGGTACTCCGTCCGGGAGATCGGCTTTGCGATCACGGGGTAGAGGACGCGGCGCTCCACGTCCCCTGCGATGGTGCCCGCCCCGAGGAAGACAGCGATGAGCGATCCCATCACCTCCATCCCGGTGAGCCCGAGATCCGCGGCGATGCGGTGCATCTCGCCGAGCGTGAGCGACGAGACGACCGCGCTCACGACGACGAGGAGCAGCGCGAAGAGCAGCAAGTTCACCTGGAGCTTGCGGCGAAGCGCCTCACGGACCGAGACGACGGCGACGGCGACGACTCTCATCGGCGAGACCCCGTGGACGGGTTGAACGCGGCGCGGCTTCGAGCGAGCTGCTCCCGGCGGTCGGCGGCGGTCGGGCGATCGTACCGCTGCGCCATCACCGTCGAGCGGACCCGCGACTCCTCGTCGAGGTAGTACGTTCCTCCGTACGGATCCGTCGGGACGGCGGCGAGGAGTCCGTCGTAGACGAGCTGCTCGAAGCAGATCGGACCGACGAGGCGGCGCGCGCGGAAGATCTCGGCCGCCTCCTCGATCCGCTCGGCGTCGCGCTCCAGCGTCGCGCGCTGGATCTGGGACCGGATCGCGCGCCGGGACTCGTCGTCTTGCGCCTCCTCCTCCAGCCGTCGCAGGAAAGAGATCGCGGCCTCGGCGGTGTCCCCCTTCACGTACATCGCCAGGACGTACTCGCGCATCCGCGGCGGGGCGCCGGGGGTCCGCGCCGCCACCTCGAACCACTTCCCGGCGTCGACGTAGTCGCCGAGGTACAGGAAGGCGTTCACGGCACGGTGGAACGGGAGGATGTAGCGCTCCGGGACGTTGCGGGTCCCCTTCTCGAGAAGTGCATTCGAGTCCGCCAGATACCCCGCCGCCGCGAGCAGGTTCCCGCTGGTCTGGTAGGCATAGCCGTGGCCCGGGTCGAGATCGGTGACGACCTCGACGAGCGGGCGCAGCATCTTCCAGCCGCGCGCGTCCGCCTCCGGCTCGCCCATGTACTGTACCGCGCGGAGCCAGAAGAGATTCGCCGCGAGCAGGGGGTGCCCGAGGGACAACCAGCGCAGGGAGGCCGCGCTCGGGACGAACTGGACGTCGTAGGGCCGGTCCGAGCCTACCCGGATCCGATGGGCGAATCCGGAACTCCCGGCGAACAGCGCGAGGCCGAGGAGCGCGAAGGCGAGCGGGCGGCGGCGTTCGGGGAGTTGCACGGCGGTCCGGACCGGGATGCTACCGTAGCCCCGCAGGCGGGTCACGGGGGCCGGCGCTGTCGGCTGGCGGGGCGGCCCGCGCCCGGGCGATGCGCTTCGCCTGCTGCAGGGAGTCCGGCGCGAGCGCAGCGAATCGCGCGAAGAGCGTCCGCGCCTCGTCGCGACGGCCGGTCTCCCAGAGGATCACGGCGTAGTTGAAGAGCGCCTCGACGTCCTCCGGCGCCGCTGTGAGGGCCGCGCGGAGCTCCGGCTCGGCCTCCGCGCGGCGACCCATGGAGGCGAGGACGGCGCCGAGCTGTGACCGGCCGTACGATGAGGCGGGATCGAGCTCGAGGGCGCGGCGGAGCGCGGCGACCGCCGCCTCGGGCCGGCCTGCCTCGCGGAGCGCGGTCCCTAGGTTCAGCCAGGGCCGGGTCTTCCCGGGCGACTTCAGCGCGGAGTCGGTCCAGATCGACACGTCGCTCGCCCACGCCCGGTTCCGCGCGAAGGCCGCCGCGGCGAGCCCCATCGCGAGCGCGGCCCCGACGACGATGGTGCGGCGCGCGGCGACGGCGGGCTCCCACCGGTGCGCCGCGAGCGCGGCGATCCCGAGGGCGGCCGCGGTGAAGAGGCCGACCGAGGGCAGGTACACCCGGTGCTCGACGATGACGTCCACGATCGGGATGATGCTCGACTCCACCGCGAGCGCGAGGAACCACCAGCCGATCCCGAAGGCGGCGAGCCGCGCGGCCGGATCGAGGGGGCGCGTCGCCCGAGCGCGCGTCCGCCACGCGAGCCACGCGCCGAGCGCGGCGAGCGCGAGGAGGACCGCCGCGCCCGAGAGCACCTCCGGCGCGAGGAACGAGCGGTGGATGGGGTAGTCGTGGTCGACGTTCTGGCCGACCGGGACGAGGATCAGGAACAGGTACGTCACGACCACCGCGAGCTGGGTGGCGAGGTACTCGAGCCGGCCGGGTGGCGCCTGCCCCGGGGCGAGCGCGCCGAGCGCGGAGAGCGTCCCGGAAAGCGGCGCGCCCGTCCACAGGTGCGTCGCGGGGACCACCACCGCCGTCGCGAGCACGGGCACGAGCCGCAGGAGGTCGGCGCGGGTCGTCCGGAACAGCGCGAGTTCGGCGAGGAGGATCGCGAACGGCAGCGTGAAGGCGATCTCCTTCGTCTTCATCCCGAGCAGGGCCAGAGCGATGGTCGCCGCGTACCATCGCGCGCGCGCGCCGCCCGGCTCCGCGAGCCGCCAGCGCAGGAACGACAGGACGGACGAGAGGTAGAAGAGCGCCGCGAGCGAGGTCATCCGCTGGACGACGTACGTGACCGCCTGAGTCTGGAGCGGGTGCGCGACGAACAGGGCGGCGGCCACGAAGGCCACGGCGCGGGCGCGCGGGGCGAGCGTGGAGGTGACGAGCCGCGGGGTGCGGAACGCGAGGAGGACGAGGGCGTACACGAGGGCGGCGTTCGCGAGGTGCACCGCGACGTTGAACGCGTGGTACCCCGCGGGCGCGAGGCCTCCCGTCCGGTAGTTCAGGGCGAACGTGAGGTACGCGAGCCAGCGGTGCGGGTAGGCGCGGAGCCCGTCCAGGCTCGCCACGCGGCTGAGGTCCCGGACGAGGGGGTTGTCGCGGATGTGGATGACGTCGTCGAACACGAACGCGCCGCCGAGCGCGTTCGCATAGGCCACGACCCCGAGGACGAGGACGGCGGCGAAGAGCGCGGCGGAGCCGGGCCGGGCCCGGGACGGGGGAGCCTCACCCGCAGGCGTATCGAGTGGAGCGAGTTGGGCGTGGCGTTCCGCTTCCATGGCGAGGGAGCGTGGCATCATCGCACGGTTCGGCGGGCACCTGGGATCGCGTGCGCGAACGGGCAGCCTCGCGGGACCGTCGCTCGCCCTGCGACGCCGCTTGACTAAAAGACCGTGGGGATGAGCTGCGTGACCTGACCCCACGTCCCCTCGGAGCCGGCCGGCCAGGTCCCGAACGGCCAGGAGCCGACGACGTCGCACAGGGCGGGCACGCCGTTGGTGACTGTCGTGCTCGCGGTTCCGTTCGAGGCGAGGGTCGCCTTGAAGATGAAGACGCAGTTGCGGTAGCTGTCGCCGTCCACGTCCGACTCCGCGTAGACGGTGAGGTGGATGGCGGGCGTGGGCGTGGCGACGTGGTAGCACCCGTACGTCGCGCCTTCGACGATCCAGTCGATCTTCTGGGCGGCGGCGTGGTCGGCGGCTTTCCACGGGATCTTCTGCGTGCCGGGGACGCAGCCGGCAGGGAGGGTGCCGAGCCCCGTCTGGTTGTAGAGCCCGTTGGTCCCGTCGCGGTTCTTGTACGTTTCCTCGGACTTGAAAATCGCGACGACGTTCTCCTTGAGCTCGCTCGCCTTCGCGCGGTGCTGGTACCTCACGAAATTCGGGATCGCGATCGAGGCGATGATGCCGAGGATGGCGACGACCATCATGAGCTCGATGAGCGTGTAGCCTCTCGCGTTCTGCTTCATGGGCGGCTCCCTCGATCGTCGAGGACAGGAAACGGCGCCCCACCGCTGCTCCGGGGGGGCGCCGTCCGGACTGCGCGTCGTCTTCCTAGAAGACGTTCGAGTTGAGCTGGAACGGCTGGCCCCACGCGAACTCGGTCGTGGCCAGGCCCGGCCACGTGCCGAAGGTCTGGGTGCCGGCGCCGCAGAGGGCGTCCGCGGCCGTCGCGCTGGTCGTGGCGATCGCGCCCGCGCTGGTCAGGGTCGCCTTGAACAGGAACACGCAGTTGAGGACGGTGTCCTGGTCGATGTCGGACTCGGCCCAGGCGGTCAGGTGGATGGCGTTCGGGGCCGACACCGCGTTGTGGTAGCAGCCATAGGTGGCGCCCTCGACGATCCAGTCGACGCCCTGGGCGGCGGCGAGATCCGCGGCGATCCACGGCTTCTTCGCGCTGCCGGGCACGCAGCCGGCGGGGAGGAGGGCGAACGCCGACGAGTACTGGCCGGTGCCCTGCTCGCGGTTCTTGAACGCCTCCTGCGCCTTGAAGATGGCGTTGACGTTCTCCTTCAGCTCGGAGGCCTTGGAGCGGAGCTGGTAGCGGAGGAAGTTCGGGATGGCGATGGCGGCGAGGATGCCGATGATCGCGACGACGATCATGAGCTCGATGAGCGTGAAGCCCTTGGCGACCTTCTTCATTGGTTCTCCCCTTCTCGATGGGTCGGTCGCCGCTGGCGGCC